>JGI24021J15306_10004797_pt1 | contig 15858 bp, 5 predicted proteins | sample Ectturendosymbi1_FD_15306 | JGI IMG/M metagenome (IMG submission 15306) | reverse complement strand
ACCCTAACGCTAACCCTAACGCTAACCCTAACGCTAACCCTANCGCTAACCCTAACGCTAACCCTAACGCTAACCCTAACGCTAANCCTAACGCTAACCCTAATGCTAACCCTAACGCTAACCCTAACGCTAACCTAACCCGAAACCTAACACCTACGCATACACTTTGGAAATTTGAAAAAAGAAAAGGGAAGTCACCAACATGAGTGTCGAACCAAAAAGCAATGGCATACCAGACGTGAAGCATGACTGCTATGCTATGAACAGCACATTGTTTGCAGGACAAACTGACCTTTTTATTCGAATTGCGCCATGCCACGAGACCGAATGTTCAACTGGCAGCACAATAGCTCCAGCCAAGCTGTTGCCGCCAGCATCTTGGCAGCAAAATAGACACTATCTAAATGAAATTGTGAATGTGAACTCATGGATGGTGTTAAAATCTAACCATTGTTACCAAAGAAATCAATGGCTAATGAAAAGCTTGGTGAGGCAACACAACCGTCACCAGAAAGTCTTCTTTGGGCTAGGGGGCTTTGTATTTGTGCAGTGGGCTTGANATTCTGAAATTTGAACAAACATCACTGNTTTATAGTGCTTTATATTTAAATTCGGGGAGGGATTGGAGCTTTGTTTCGGAGGGGCTTAGCCCATTATAGACCCCCATGGCTACGGGAGTGTGTGGCAAAACTTCAGTTTGCTTTTTAATGCAAATAACTCAGAAAANCACTTAGGTTANGCGATATGTCAAACTTGCAAGATATGTCAAACTTTCTGTTTATGAGCATGACAGGACCNAAAGTGGCACAATGCATTTGCATTCAGGTAGTGTCAGTTCTGCTTCATGAGGTAAAACCTGTGCTGGGACTATTTTGCCTTCATTTGAACACAATTGGTTCAAGTGGTCATGGGCAAGAGCGAAATGCTAAAAAAGAGGTGTGGGAACCCCGTTCTCACACCAAATAAAGAGGAAGGCTACACCAAATATTTCGAATGAAGTGAGCATTTGCCTGCAAAAACTTCTACACTGGCATCCTGTTTCACTGTAGACTTTTGACTAGCAGTGCGAACCTGCATGTCGCTAGCACATCTGTGAGATCGCAGCCACGTTTTAATGTAATCGTTTAGATATCACATCTTCAAGTACTGTTGCTAGTGCAAACGGGTATGGGAACGCTTTCAAACACCAAAAAAACATATGGGACGTCATTCCAACACCTTCCCACCCCACTACAACCCTTGTCGTGTGACAAGTACAATATGCAAAGACAATTGTTTGGGATTTAATAGTTTATGTTTAGGGTTTAGGATCGGGGCTTATGGTCAAGGTGTAGAGTCAATTTTTAAGTTGAGGGGTTCAGTGTTTAGAGTTAAGGTTTAGCCTAGCCTACTGTTAACTTATTGCAAACAAGAAACTGCTGTTTCCCAGCCCTGAAACCATGACAACCATCACCAATGCATGGGACTGAGCTTTTACAGATGTCATGTTCAACTAAACAGGACATGCATTCCAAACTTGTCATGTGACTACTTCAACCAATTGTCTTCACCTGAAGGCAAAATAACTCCAGATGTTATGCCTCATGAAGCAAAATAGACAAAGCACAAAAATATATGTTGTGCATCATAATACACTTTCGGATAGTTTTCGGATGCGGATAATATGATTTCAACCAAAACAGGATTCGAATCGGATACAGATATCATTTTTCAAAAACAGGATAGGATTGGATAATAAAAAACACTATCAGATCATCTCTGATATGTGGACAGAGGTGGATGCAGTTCGAATGGCAAAATAGTCACAGCAGAGCTTTTGCCCTTGATGGCAAAATATATGCTGCCATTTAGCAAATCTGCAAAATCGGATCACAACTAAAATTTTTGATATGTTCAGAATAGTCACATTCAAACAACAAAAATTTCCCACTCCGATCCAGTCCTTATCCGCCAGTTTAAAAAAAATGCAGTCCGATCCAGTCCTGATCCGTGCTCATCTCTGTTACAGAGGTGGGACTGGATCCAGAGTGCTGGAGTCGATTCGGGCAGGATTCTGCGTTTTTCGTTCGGAACCGGATCCAGTCCCGGATTCAAAAATTTGTGAAAAACCGGACCCGGATCGGGAGTCACTTTTCCATTTCGGCAGTTGCAGGAGTCTGTGTGGTCATTTCTTAAGTAAAAACATGGGAAAATTTCGGTTGGATCAATGATTATAGCCGGAGCCTGAACAGGAGTCGGATTCCCAAATTTGAAGAATTGCCGCATCCGGACCCGGATTCAAAAATTCTGGAACAGGAGCGGAGTCGGAGTCTGAAAAAGTGACTCTGGCCACCTCTGCTCTGTTACTTAAAGGTTATCATTTGCTTTGCGCTCTGACTCGACTCGTCCAAGTCATGACTCGAATCTGACTCGAAAATTTTTTAGATGACTCTGATTGGACACTGATTCGAAGGGCTTGTGACTCTGACTCGACAAAAATGACTCGGGCACATCACTGCAAAAATCTAATAAAAATAAAAAAATGAATTTTGTCTGCCGGTTTCCGAGATATGGGTGTTTAAAGTTTTGGTCACCACTAGGTGGCGCTGAGTGCTCCTGAAAAAAATATTGTTTTGTTTGATCCACTGATCTAGAGATGTGATTAAAGGGTCAATTCCACCATTTTAGGACATGCTGATTTCAAATATGATGTTACGTTTAGTGTAAAATTGTAAGGAAAATACTTATAGCTTCTTTAAAAACAATTTTATAGCCATATAGACATCATAAACGTGCGAAAACCTATGCTTGCAACGGCTTTTCCAAAAAAACTTTTTGTGTGGTGAAGTATGAACAGAATAGCCCACCTAAGATAAGTTTTTTGAACAAACTTTTCAATCTTAGATTGAATGAAACTATGTTCTTTGCTAATGAGTGTTTCACCCTCCTCTAATTTGCATTTGTTTGTGATGAGATTTCCTAATCACTCACGTGACACAGCTTGGTGTAATGTGATGATAATTTGTTACTGTATGCAGTAGCCAATCTACTAGTTGCAAAGTTTATTTGCATAGTTTTATGGGCAAAACATGATCAAAACTATTGTTTGTAATTAATTTAAAGCACATTGAAAAGGCGTACTTTGGTCATTTAAAACAAAACCGTGGTTTGTAAACAAGAAATTTTCTGATGCTGGTTGAGCAAGTCACTGGTGCATTTTGAAACAATGGCCTTTAACACAACAAAAGGTATTTTGAGCTCATTCTGTTATTGAACCAGATTAGCTAGGTTAGATCAAAACAGGTTTTATGTCTTGCAGTGATTTCTTTAACTGTTTAGAAAAGGTTAGCAAATTTAACAACAATGAAATATAGGTCAGCTATCTTTTTTGTATCTCACGTTTTGCTGTCAGTTGTTGCACTATAGCCTTCGCATCTTCTCTTAGTTGTTATTATTATATGAAAATGAAAGATTGCTTAATTGGAAAAAGAACTGGAAATAAGTGCCATTTAAGGTGGTATAGCCGAAAGCTTGGTTTCAACACTTTAACTGGGCTTATTGCAGAGGGGATGGACCTGGTGAAATGGAGAGATCAAGTTAATGTTACGGATGATTTATCATTGATTAATATTTGTTTTCAATACTACTGTTACTTGCTGAAAAGGTACTCCAGAACTTTCTGCAATGATTTATCTACAAGCTTCGAAATATTTAACAATTTTTCGGTGGAAAAGCTTAGCACTGTTACTGAATCGGTATTAGCAGTTGGTCCGGAACCAGGGGTATAACCGGTCAATTTCCCCCGGAATTTTCAAAAGCATTTTGAAAACGCCAAAACATCTGTCAGATGTTCGGTTAAACAACAAGTTCAGTGGCGTAGTCAGCCCAACAATTTTGGGGGGGAATTTGGTGGGGCCAAATTGTTTGATTTTAGGCGAATAGCACTACTGTATTTTGTTTCGGATACCGCTTCTCAAAGCACAAAATGACTATATGTTCTAAAAATTTGGGGATGGCCATGCCCCTTTCCCCCCCCTGGCTACGCCTATGAACAAGTTGCGACTACTTTTCCCCCTCCCCAAAAATATCAGCTGGTTGAGGACTAGATTAATTACTTCAGCAGCGCTTCTGTCGCATTACCGTCAAACTCCCTCACATTTTAGCAGAAACAAGGTCGATGAAATACTTGCGACTTCTTGCCTTTGGCAGCGTGACTGCTAGATCCATGGCCATAAAAATTAATTAATCGCTCTGATAGAATCACCACGATGTTGAGTTGTTGCTTTGTTCGGAAATGGGTTTTCACGCTTTATCGAGCACTGTGGTTAAAGCCAGAACACCTTTATCTGTTCTGAAGGTAGGTGAACTGCTTGTTTTTAGATGTCGCAGAATTAGCACGTATGTTTCATGTGCCACATCTGAAAAAATATGCTTCCTGAATGATTCATTTTTTTGTCATTGAATAGCACCACTGTCTTACGCAATGTCAACCTTACTTCGAGAGAGTCACACGAAAATTTACAACATATTCTATTATTACAACGCTTGTTTTTTGCGTTTGTTTCTAGACGGTTTAATAGTAACTAGTCACTTGGAGTAGATTTACCTAGGTGTCGTTTTCGATACAAAGTGAATTGTTACTTCAATTACTGTATTGCAGCAATTACACACCCGATGAGTTTGAGGTTTATTGATTTTTCCTAAAATTCATGTTTCTTTTCAAAAATATGTTTGGTTGGATTTTGTTTCATTTTGTTGACAGCTTAATGGTCTCTTCAATTTTTAAACTCTTCTGTTTACCAAGGTTTCGCTTATACCCCGCCTGGTGATAGCCAAAACTAATTTAGTCTGCTTGTCGTGGTGCTTTTTTCACGCCTACATATGTCGCCTGCTTCAGGTACCATCTGATGCTTGGAATCTAGTAGCAAGCACGCTGTTTTTCTTGACTTCAATGTCGTTTATCAGGTTTAATGTATTTGAATTTGATAACACATTTTGAAAATGTACAGGTATTCAGGTAGCTACCGTTTAGAAAGGGCATTGAGTGAAGTTGTTATTTTATTGCTGAACATGTGTGATTGTTTTTTCGGCATGTTGTACATGCGAATATTGATATGGTTCTTGGATATAGCGCATGGATGATGGCATATGAAATGAAGATGAATAGAAACATGAATCAGATGACGACGTAACTATACTTGCTAATGTCAGGCTGCACTAGTAGAGCAGCAGTTCAGACGAAAGAGTTGTGAAAACAGCAGTGCCAGTTGTAATGGAGTTGATTCATGATGATACCAACCGGTGTACCAAAATATATAGGAACTACCGTACCTACGGTCATGGGTGTCGGACGGATTTTTTCTAGGGGGGGAGGAAATAGTGTATTTTGTTCAGAGACGGCCAAAAGGATTTTTTCCAGGGAGGGGCCAACAATTGTAATTTGATTTATTCAACTCGAAACTAATAGAGCAACTTTTTTACTAAAAATGTAAATTTCTAAATCCAGGAGCGCATTGTGGTTCTCTGCCATCCCGTTCCGACTCCCATCTCTACAGTGAATGGTAGCACTTCGAACGACAAGTGATTCTTCGCTCAGTTGTCAAATACACCAAAGAAAAAGCTCACAGGGAAGAGAATGATTAGGACTTGAACATGTGTGAACTAGACTTGTTTATTGCTGCTCTGTGTGCCAGAGGACTGTTCACACTCTTTAAATATCACCTACTTCATTTTTGCATGAAACTTCGGGCATTCCGGTCTTTTCCGAAACAACGTCACGCGGCAGATTTACTTCTGAAATATTTGAGATTTAATGATAAAACGAACCGAAGGTGTACTGAGGCAGGAGCCGACATATTCACAACAATACGTGCTGTTTTCCACACATTAGGATCATGTGTCAATGAAAATATAGGTGAAAACTTTTGTTGACAGTGGATGAGTAGTTGATGCTTCTAAGGTTACGTTGGCCTTTCATTACATTTATGCCAACGAAATTCAATAAATAAGGCATCACGCTTTGGATACTAGTTGATATGACATTCACTCTTTCATTAATTAAGATCTCCCTCGAAGACGTAGAAAATATCATGGAACAAGATGCAACAATGTGTATGTGCATTACTTGTAACGAAGCAACTTGTGACATATGTTATGCAAACATTACGAAAAACTTACGTAAATTGTGTACAACTCTTCATGTTTGAAACACTTAGGCTTGGAGATTAAGGGAAAATATTTGCAGTTTTGTTTTGAAAATTGCAGTAAATATGCTTCACGTTGAAGAATCTCTGTGATTTACATTACTGTGCTAAAACGATTTTCATTGTTGCATTAGAATTGTGGATACAAGTGCTTCTAACTCAACGCATCTTACTAACTATATATAGGCTACTATGTTTGCTTGTCCGTAAGGTATAGTCATATACAGTATATTCCATCATCTGAAGTATTGCATTGCAATGCATTTACTTCAACATCACATTACTTAAAAGCATACCTATTATGTATAGGTTTGTGTCGAATTTAGTAAATTCGGCATTGTTTGCGTTTTATCTGGCTGCAAATTATAGGTGCAGGAGCAAGCAAATTTTTGGGGGTGCAAACAATTTTTGCCCAAATTTTCCCAAACTTGCCCAAAAAGTTGTCATGCAACTTTTGCCAATCATTTTTGTGGGGTGACCTCCAAAAATGGTCTTCACTTGTTTTTCTGCAAACTTTGGGCGCCATTTTTCGAAGTCAAACACCGTTGGGAGCCATTTTTCCCAGAGTTTCAGGGATTTTGCCTAGATATTTAGGATTTTGTTCGGATTTTCAAGGATTTTGCAAAAATTTTCAGAGATTTTGCCCAGATTTTCAACGAATCAAAACTTTTGGGGGTGCGCTTGCACCCCTTGCTCCCCCGCCTCCTGCACCACTGCTGCAAATGCTTTGGTGTTGTTTTCGACATCTCACTGAAACACGATTTTAAAATATGTTTTGTTAGCTCTAATTGGTTTCCATTCTGAGCTGTACATCGGGTAACGCAGTGGTTCCCAGCCTTTTTTAATGCATTCCTCCCTTTGTTCATTTTGCAACTTTGCATTCCTCCTCTTATTGCTCGGGTTCGTAAGCTAGCATTAACTACAATTGGAACAATGGTGTTTATTGAGGACAATACATTGATTAATAACAGTAAGACAAAAACTCTTTGTTGTCAAATAATGTCATTAAAGTTTGTCAACGAAAACGTGTGATATCCCACCAAATAACTTGCAAATTTAAAGTGATATAACTAATTGAATGAGCCAATGTTAACTTAAAAAATACGTACAACACTTATAATGAATAGGTGACTTAACTATAAGGTGGAAATTCCTTCCCTGAACTCATGAAATTCCTCCCTAGGGAGGTATTCCTCCCCGGTTGGGAACTACTGGGGTAACGCATCAGGCACCTCAGACCTTTCTTCATCGAAAACGTACACATATTCTGTGTCAGGAATTATCACGTAACAATGCGCAACTTCACACTTGAATGACCGCGAATAGAACAGGATCTTCGCTGACAACTCGACATGGCTTACCACCAGAGCAAGACTTTGTTAGAGAAGATATTATGTTGCGTGCACTCTCAGCTAGGCCGAAAGTTGATCGACTTTGTGGGCAACGTAGAAAGCAACTCACAAATCTTATGGCATAACATTATTTTCAGTTTAAGCGTAATGAGCAAAATTTATAATGTGCTCTTTCTTCATACAATGTTAGCTGTACTTTTGTATAGCCTACTCTTTGCAGATTCGTGAGATTGAAAAGGATTTTATTTCAAAACAGCTATATACTGCAAACAAGCTGAAAAGACCTAGTACCGTCTGTTTTTAGTGTCTGCTGTAGCTTTATTAAAATTGCTTTTGTTTTTTCAAAACTTGGGAAAGGTTGGTTTGCGTAAATTTTGCATGACGGTTCATATTCATGATACTTTTTAAAATTGACTGAACTGTTATGGCAAACTATTATTAATTTTGGCAATTTCTACTTACAGAAAAGCAAATTTTAAATTCGGAGTAATCAAAGATAACCATATTGTTTCGAATTTCGTTAGTGAAGTGAGAACGTGTCGTTGATAACTACTACCGCCATCCCTAACATCATCAATACATTCTTGAACAACACCAAGTGCTAAATGTTTGAGTTTGTCGCAAAGGATTCAAATAAATAATTTTAGTTCATTTGAACAAACTTTTTTGTCAGGTTACACTCATAGGTGTAGCCGGGGGGGCCGGAATTTTAGAATGCCCCCCCAAATTTTTAGAAAATATAGTCATTTTGTGCTTTGAGAGGCGGTTTTCCAAACAAAATAGTGTTATTCGCCTAAAATCAAACATTTAGCCCCCCCCAATTTTTAACCCCCCAAATTTTTTGGGCTGGCTACGCCACTGGTCACACTTTTGTTTTTATAATCAAATTGAAAGCTTAGGATACATTCACAGTCAATCATAGGCATCACTTGAGTGCACAAAGGAAGGTAACGTACTTAAATAACGAGGCAAATATGCTGCAAACAAGTGTTAAATCAGCTTTTGGTTTTGCAGAGCTTATGCAAACGTAAAGTGGTGCATAGCATGTAGTACATCTAATTGCAAGCATTACCTTTGTCCGACTTTGGTGGTGCAAAGAGAAAAAGCTATTTAATATAGTCATTAACGTCTGTAGGAATTACCCTCATGTTTGCTCAGTGACATGGAAGATATTATCCACAAGGAAACTGATAAAAAAACTCAATTGAACTTGAAAGAACACGCTTTAGAACAACAGCTGAAATCCTTGTGCGACGAAAATGGCAAAGAACGCAACGTCAAACAATCAGCCAAAATCATCCATGAATTGGGTCGAGTGTATCGGCAGCGAAGTCCTGAAAAGATATCCCTGATCAGGAGCGCGGTTTTACTCAACGCAGCTGTCGTGAGAGAGCCTGAAAACCGTGATGAGGTTGAAACAGATCTACGGGAGCTTTGTGTGCATGTGCTGGAACTCGCCAATGCTAGAAATAAAAAAGCTGACCTGCTCTTGACTTCAAATTCGATTTATGAACATGTGCGAGAAATGAGAAAAGTTGTTGACAATACAATCAAAACATTTGACTACATAGAAGATGAGGTTTTTGGTGAAAAGTATTTGAAAGAGGTTGAGAATAAAACAAAGCAAGTTAAGCAACTTCAAGAATATGTTGCGAATACCTACTCCAGCATAATGAAAAAAATTATGGATTTTTGCATTGACGTAATCGGTATTCCGCCTTGTAAATACTCTTTGGCAGCAATGGGGTCTTTGGCAAGGAAAGAAATAACACCATATTCCGATTTTGAGAGCATAATTGTTTTAGAAGAAGGGGTTCAATTTAGCGACCAGTACGAAAACAGTTTGGAATATTTTAGATGGGTGGCTTTGCTGTTTCAGTTTATCCTGGTTGGATTTAAGGAAACAGTCATATACGACGCTGCTATTCCAAGTTTGCCTTGGTTTCACGACGATTTTACTCCAAGCGGGTTGTCTCCTGATGGTTTCTATCCACACGCTTCTCACAATCCCCTCGGAAGACAGGATCTAACAGAAAAGAAACCTTGGAAAACTGAGCTGATTAAGCCAGTCAGTGAAATGCTTAAATATCTAGAGGAAGAAGAAGATTTAAAAAACGGATATCATCTTGCCGATATTTTGACCACTTCCTCTTTTGTGTGTGGTTCGAAAGAAGTATATGAAGAGTTCAGTGCCGGTGTTCGAGAAAAGTCGAAACTCCAAGCTTCCGGGTTTAGCAAACAAACAGTGGATGACTTGACACGGTACGGCTTGTGGCGAAGCGTGCAGCCTTTGTTTTGGAACGACTCATTCAATGTGAAGCGAACGATCTACAGGTCGGTAGCAATGTTTGTTGCCGCGCTTGACCAACTATGCGAACACAAATCTGAGAGCCCGTTTGATGCAATCGATAACCTGGGCCACTTGTTGCCGAGGGAGTTTCGCTCTAAGCTCGCATACGCTGTGGCGATTGCCTGTGAAGTGAGGCTAAAAACATATATGTCCGTGCAACGTCGAGAAGACGAAAAGCGCAGTGGCGAGCACGTTGACAACCAGTATCGGTCAAGTCTGGTCGATATGTTGGGTCACAGAAGTGCAGTTGATTTTATGATAATAGTTTGTCATTTGCACGGTTATATTGCCAAACTGATTGATGAGTTTCACAGCAAAAATGAGTCTACTCCCAAAACAAGTTCTATAAGTTTGGGACCAAACACATGGAAAACTGGCTTTGAAGGCTGGGACTTTGTGTTTCCACGGAAACTATTCCTTTTTGAATACACAGAGCAAATCAACGCCGAGCTGTGCATGATGGACTTCAACCAAGAGACGTTGGAAAAACTTTACCCGGAAAAGAAAATCATGGAATACTATCATCTTCGCGCTACAGTAAACACTTATCTGGGACAATATGAGGAAGCTTTGTCTGATTATCACAAAACCTTTTCGTTTCAAAGTCCTGTTCCTGGTCACATAAAGTACTTCGCATGGCTGACGGCAAAACAAATTTGTTCAGCTGCGTTTCCTGACGATGAGAATTTGACGAAGAAAGCTGACATTTTAATGCCAAATAAAATGCTTAGCGTTTTCGGCGAAGATCTTCGGCAACTAGTTTTGCAAAGCAGGCAAGAGGCTCCAAAAGTTGTACTTTTAGCTGACTTCTACAAAAAAGAAAAGCTTGAGAAAAAATTTAAAACACTACGCGCCTTACTGGAGTCTTTGTTTGTCAAACTAGGATGTGCAGGAAAAGACTGGATGGAAAATGTTTTGACGAGCTTTTTTGATTGGAAAGAGAACACAGAGAAAGATGCGAGAGTTTCAGTCAACGCATTAGAAGTCTTGGACACATATACAAAAATATTTGCTAAAAATACTTCGAACCCTAATGGCACATCAAACGTGTCTGAAAACTCGGACAGTGCATTTGATGAGAAAGAACAACGTAATAAATATCAGGACAACGAGGACTTTATTAAACAATTTCGTGAGTTGGAAAAATCACTTGGTTGTGCCCCAGTCAATTTGGATAAGGCAAGTGACGAACAAGTTCAGAAAGTGAAGATGCTGGTGAGTGGTTTCTTGCACAGCATGCTTGGATTATCAAACATTTTTTCGCAAAAACAAACAAACTTCGAGACCATGAACAAAGATCTGGAAGAGCAGATGAAATGGCCTGGATTTCTGCAGTGGTTTCAGAGTATTGGTCCGCAAGTATCAACACCAACCGTCAGAGAACTTGTTGAAGACTGTAACAGAAAAAACGATAAGAACATCCGGGGCAACGACTGCGCTGAGATGGTAGCAGATGATTTAGATTAAGGTACTCTTTGATGAGTTTACTGAAATCCGGTACTGGCAAACTAAAGTAAAAAATGGTCCAAGCAAAACGTGAAAAAATGCACGAATAATTTTCACCAAGGATTGGGCTCTATTTGTATTGCCAAGGTTTATTTTTATTTTACTGACAGACGTAGCAAAACGAAAGCAGGAGCTGATCCATNATTACTAGCTGGTGGTAACCCAGTATAACAAAAGATTTGTTCTTCACTTGCGATATCACAAAAAGCAAAACGGTGCTGTTTGTCCAACTTGACTGATTGCGCAATATGAACGTATCGACGTAACTTTGATAAATGCACGACTTTTCAAAATTTTTTCGTTTTTCTAACCTTGTTTTGCGAAGTGCAAATCTTCGAAAGGTTATATGCGTTTTAGCCGTTGATTACTGCATTGTGAAATGGAAGGCTCGTTTTTTGCTGTACGACGATGTAAAATGACCAACTCGCTTTTTTGTTGTATAAAGCAGCATTTTCTCCGATAAAGAGTAAAAAAATATCACGTATCTGTCATTATTGTAACTGTCTTTAAGCAATATTTTCATAAAATCGAGGCTCACAGACTCACAGTGCTGCTTGCCACATTGCTGCGTTACCCGTTATTGTGGGGTCGGGTACCTTCTGGATCCGCCACTTTGTAGTTCAAGTAACTGCTACAATGTTGATTAACTTGTTATACAGTAGCAACTGGAACAATAGCTATATAGCTCTATGCACAAAAAAGGGTAAAGGGAATCAATGGGGTGACAAAATAAAAAACATGTTGTCGAGCCATATATGCAACACTTCAAACCTAGTTTCTGTCGCATGGCAGGTGCGCTCAAGGGTACGCTCAACAAACGTGGTTGCGGTACGGACAGCAGATAGTAACTGTTGGTGCAGTGTTGGTAGCGGACAAGTTTTCTTTCCGCAAGATCTCTGCTTTGCCAACCACATTTAAGTAATGTTCCACTAAAGCGGAGTTTACAGTTTTTTGCTGCCCTCACTTGGCTATACATTTGCGTACCAATGACATAAATCCGTATTTTGACCTTTCTTTCAAGTCATTGTTTACAACATCCGGAAAGCTTCAAGGTGGGTGGTAAATTTATTCATTCAACTGCAACCCTGCTTAAAAATCTGTAACGGGATCCCGAGACTTGGACTGGACCTAATTTTGTGGAACTCAGATTGATTCGTGAAGGTCTCAACTCAAGTCGCGGTCTCGTCTCGGTCTAGCAGGATGCAGGTGTTAGTCTCGAGCCANTAGTTATTGTCAGGGCTGGATTAAAGGGTAGGGGTCACGGGGCAATTTTCACTGGAGGGCCCCTATGATGTAACCCATGACGTCACCGTTTGCAAAAATTTATGCTTTCGCTGCGTTCTCGTTTGTTGTTTCCGGTAGTTGAGAATGTGCTTACCTTATTTACTCGATTGTTAGCCCCCTTGATTGCAAGTTGCACGAAATGGTGTTAAAAATTAATGTAAGCTGCCCTCGATTGTAAACTGCACTTGAACATAGGTTACCTAAGCCTCTGAGATACATTGGCGACCTTCGCGTACTCGTGCGTTTCCCGTTTAATTAATTGGCAACCCTGGTACACAGGGTCATAATAAGGGGAAAAAGGGGGGCACAATTATCCCGGCACCGAATCATTGCGGGGTGCCAAATGACTGCGGAGGGCGCAGAAAAGTCCCAACAATGTCACAAATACTTTCTTCAATATACAGTGCATTTGCTTCCGAAAAGCCTCAGGTTCGAACATGCGGGCGCCAAACTTGCTTCTTGCCCCGGGCGCCATCCAGGCCCGCAGCCAGGTTTTGAGGTTTGGAGGGGCAAAATACATTTTAGGGGAGCACGAATTTCGCTTTTATTATATTTTTGAAACAAATTTTTCTGGGAACAAGAAAATTTGGGGGTGGAACAAAAGAAATTTTGGGAGGCACTGCCTCCGAATGCCCCCCCGTGGCTACGAGCCTGGCGCCATCTAACCTGGTTACGCCCCTGCTGGGACAGTATTAATGATGCTTACACCACTACAACTGCCATCTGTTTATCATAATCCCTCCAGTGACGGATGTGCACTTGATGCTGAAGAGAATAGAACGCGAAATAAGAGTTTGGTCGACAAAACGTAGCCAAGGAAAAACTGAGCGTCATCTGTATCTTTCGAAAAAGTAAAAAAATAAAAAGATATAAACAGCCCTTGATTGTACGTCGCCCTTGATTCTAACTCGCATGAAATGATGAAAAAAATTATAAGCCGCGGCTTGCAATCGAATAAATACGGTTACTCAACTGCACATACAGTTAAGTGCGAGAAGACAGGGACGTACCGAGGTGCAAGAAGCAAATTTGGCGCCCCCATGTTCGAACTTGAGATCTTTCCGAAGCAAATTTACTGTATTGATGAAAGCACTTGTGACATTCTTGGGACTTTTCGGCGGCCACACAGTGATTCGGTTCCCGAGAAACTATTCTCCCTTGTCCTCCCCTCGTAACGCCCCTGCGAGAAGAGTTGATAATATGAACATTAGAGTGTATTCCTACTAAGAAAAACAATTTCCACAGGCTAGAGAATGACTCGGCAAGAAACAACATTCACCGGAACAATCAGCAGAAACACTAGCGTACGGAAAGGGGGGGCCACTGTGCCATGGCCCCGCCTCAAACCCTAAAAATGAAATAATGTATAAACAGTATGCGTATTTTTAGCTGTAAATGCGTATTTTTAGGTGTAATTTTGCAAAAATTTCCCGGGGGCATGCCCCTGGACCCCCCTAGAATTGTCGTGCCTTAGACACTTCCCCTAAAGTTGATTGGTGACGTCACACGATTGTGACGAAACTTTGCCCCCCTCGGAAATTATCTGCGTACGCCACTGAGCAGAAAACACAGATTACAAACAAAAACACCGGAAAAATAACATGTCAATATGCCAGCCAGGCTGAATGTACAAGGTGCTTTGATAATTATGTCGTTAGTTGTTATTTTCATCTTCATTTTCAGGTGCTCTGGTTAACGCCACTGCTTTAACGTTGCTGCTTTAAAGTTTTGCTGGAAAAAAAATGTTTCAGTCGCGGCGTTTCAGCTAAAACTTCCAGATTCTCGGGCATTTTCTCCTTGAAAACTTTGCGCTTGTTAGCTGCTGATGGCATTACAGAATTCGGCATCGCTCTAAGCGGGTAACTAAACACTGCAATCTCGTTTTCTACTCTTTCGTTCTACAAATCGACTGATTAAAACCTTTTCTGACGGACCACGCAATATACAGTGTTGCCATTCCGTTGTCATGGAAAATCACTAGATTTCATGATAAAAAACACTAGATTCATAAAAAAGTACTAGATTACAAAAGGAAACTTACACACAGTGAAAATGCCCAGAAAATGCGTTGCAATGCCAAACATAGACATTGTGCAAACTCATTTGTAAACCAGAGTTAAAGAAAACCAGAGATAGCAGTAACGCATGTGATAGTTTGTACAGGTCACTGAAACTTTTAACAGATGACCAAGTGACTTCGCAGCGGTTCAACTCAAAGCATATTATATTGTCTTGTGTAATTTAAGATTTAATTAGGTAGAATTTTTAGAAAATTACAACGGCACTAAATCAAAAGGTCTCAAGTACAGTTGCGATTGCATAAAATCGTGCAATTAGTTACATTCAGCTCACTCATAAAAAACACTAGATAGCCATAAAAAAGCACAAGAACACTAGATGAAATGAAAAAACACTAAATCTAGTGAAAACACAACAGGTGTGGCACCAGTGGTGGCTTTAGGGTTGGAGGGCCCGAGGCAAGACTAAAAAGGAGCCCTCTGATGACGTCATTATACTCAGCCAACCGTGATAAGCACTTTTGATCAAGCGTAAGATACATCCACTCAAGGATACGTTCCTGAGACTACGGCATGACTGACATAGCAGAAAGAGAAAATGCAATAAGGGTGTTCATAATACTGTACACAACTTTGAAAACACTGAAAGTTGAGAAGACAAGGCTGGCAACACATGAAAGTTAGGCAATAGCAAGTCGGCATCGCCCCACTTTTTTATTTTCACGCCTTATTTCTCTGCATTCACCACCAATAAGCTACAAAGTTTACACCTTTGAAAGTTTCACATATTCCCCCTTTGAAAAAATACTTGGTAGTTGATATTCTGAATTTGTTCACGTTCATGTCTTTATGGAAATCCATGAAACTATAAACAACAACCAAGAAGATATGAAGCACTAAATTTCTTTCAAATTTTATCCTTCTAATTACAAAAACATAGCATACAAAAGTATCCAGAAATTTGTTTTGGAAAGCTTTGAGGCTGGTTGAGTTAAGGCTGTCCTCATTTTACATTGACAGTAGTTATTTGATAAATGTGCAAAAGTAGGAAATAATTTATCATCACAGGTGAAAGTAAGCCGGAACGGCCCGGAACGCCGTTCCGGTAAAAGAATTATTGCCGGTACGGCGTTCCGGTTAGAATTTCTAGTAGGTTGGTATTATGA
>JGI24021J15306_10004796_pt1 | contig 15860 bp, 10 predicted proteins | sample Ectturendosymbi1_FD_15306 | JGI IMG/M metagenome (IMG submission 15306) | reverse complement strand
TTTGGAGCAAATTTTTTACCTATGATACCATCCTGGTTTGAAGGGTATTCGGGTTTGATGATTTTTCTCAAAAACGCAAGTCTTACCGCGTTAAGTTTAGCATGAAAATGTGTCTGACGTTTAGTGTTCCATGCTCTCTTCGCTCAACGTCTAATCCTGATGTTGATTATTCTCCCATTTGTCTTTTGAGCAGGGTTCATTTCACGAGTGGGGGTGAACATCGCTCTTGTATATGGTTTCTTTCTTATGCTATTCACCTGCTTGTTTTTTTCTGCTCTGCTGCTGCAATTCTGCTTACTGATTGAATAGTAAACACCCCTCAGGCAACCACCACCAGCAGCTTCATCTTACATGTCGTTTTTTGTTTTCAGCTTCTTTGGCGTGTGCTCGCATTTGCAGCATGTGCTAAACATCAACTTTATTTCTTAGCGTTATGGTGCGCATGTTGGAAGCCTATTCAACGACCTCGTTTCAGATTCAACTAGATTGCGTATTATGTCTTCGCGTGTGGCGTTATGTGTGATTGCACTGTCGGCCAAGTTTAAGCCGTGGCTGTCAGGGATACGAGGAAAGGACAGTATCTTGGAAGCAAAGAAGTTAAATGTACGCTGTCCATGAAGCTGTCTGATGCAGAAGCCAAAGCAGCAGCTGTTTTGCTGCTTGCGTAGCGATGCATTACGCCAGGGTCTCCAGCACTTTGCCAGAGGGCCACAAACTATTACACTACAGTCCGAGGGCCGGACATCTTGCGTAATGTGATGGTTTCGGGATATGTTGCATTCTACAAAATCAACAAATGTTTNGTAATCATATTATTTTTTCATTAATGACNAACTGGCTTCGCGGGCCGTAGTTTGCAGACCCCTGNAGGTCAGAAAAACAGGGGTTGGTCTGAACACCCTTGTTGGCGCCAACTCTAAAAGACATCAGGTTGTCGTAAAAGCGTAAATGGAATTCGATGCTAAGGCGATGTAAAACTCTTTGAAGAGTTTGTTGAAGTTTGTAAAATCAACTGAGCAAAGTTTGGCTGACATGAGCTTGTCTGAATTTGAAAAAATCTTCATCACCTGCCCTTTTTTATACTTTGAAAAACCATGCAACTCTCAACGCACAAATGCAGTTGATGCAACACTTCTGCATGGTAGTTTTTGCCATTTCTTATTCCAGTACGACTTCACAAGCATTCCAAACTTACTCTGCTCCAAAATGATTTCCTCTTAATAACTATATTTCTATCCACAAAGGTTTTAGGATTTTCGGCTGAAACTATCTTCTCATGGCATGCGTTGTAACATTCTAACAATACTGTGTTGAAACATTGCACGGCTCGTATCTCCATCGAGTGCCATTACTCATCTGTGGTCGTCGTGTGACAAAGTACTCATGATTATGCTTTGTTGTGATTGGTCAAATCGCTTCATAACTCTTTCCAGCACTGTGCTCCGTTCCAGCTTAATCGAACATTGTTTTTTTCGCTTGTTGAAAAATGCGCTAGATCAAACAAGTTGTTTGCAATTTGCTCATGAACTACAATCAGACAGCAAAGGAAGCTGCGTTTTAGAATATGTACCTGCAAAACTTCATAAACATCGAGTTGCGCCTTATTACGTAAAAAAAAGCTTGTCAAAGCAAGCAAAAGTGTGAAAAGGAAAGCTTTTTTTACCTGAAACTCTGCGCAGCAGTAGAAAGTTTTTATCGTTTGTCTGATTAGAGGGCCCGGAGTCATGTTAAGCCTTAGTTTATGTTCACAATGTCGTCATTTTTATAATGCTGAAACTTTGAATTATGGCCAGCGGAGTGACCGGAGGTAAAAGCAGCAAACGTTGCNTTTCCACTGTTTTGATGTGTCATCATGATATTGGCACTTTGCTGCCGCTTTATGCAAAATGTTTGATGAAAAACGTTCTCAGGTTGTTGGTTGTGGCAGAGAGATTAACTACCGGTATTTTGCTCGTTATCAAGCTTCTTTATCATGGGAAGTACCCCGCTTCTGTGTTTGGCATCGCCCCGCCGGCTGTAACTGCCACAGCGTTTTGTGGGAATGCCCGAATGACCAGAGCAACAAAATAAGATCAACAGAGTTTAAGTGAACTTTCCGCTGTGAAGCGTTTTTAATTATTATACACTAGCGATGGTTGCACAAAATTTTCTACACTTTTGTTGATTTATGCGACACCTNCTGCAACTTGCGCTGTGTTCCTGTTGTTGATGATATTTCCCAACATGGATGAATGGATGAAAAAAGGCTAAAGCTGTATCAAGAACTTCGATTTTCGCGGATGTGCTGAAACTACGCACACTGCAGTACTTCAACGTTTGTCGAGGAATATATTGCTGTAGTAAATATCTTGTTGTGGTCTTTGGGACATAGCTTGTTTTTCTGACATTCAAATGCAAGTTGATATACCAACACTCGTTGCAAATAAAAGAAAGTTAAATTGAACCAACGAACAACAAAGGTTTTAAGCGATTGTCAAGACAGTTATTACTCCCAACTATGACCCCCCCACCGCCACCACGACACCAGTCGCAGCTGACAATATCTACTCACGTGATTCCAACCATAGAAATCGAAGCAAGCTCAACGGAGCAAACAGGCAACCGTCGAAATTAAAACATTCTGTTGGGGAAGTGTTGACATCCTCTGTGCGGTAATAACCAGAAGTAACAGAAAAAACAAGCCACCTTCCACAAAATCACCACGAACAGTCTTTAACTTCGGCATCGGTCACTTTTCGGCCCAAAACCATGTTGCAAAGAAAGTCAATCCGCGCGGCTTTAAACTTCTGTTTGAAACGTCATCCACGACAGTGTCGGGTTCCCTCGTTGGTGATGTTTTGCCTCACGGTGGCGGCAGAGACCTTGGAGGGCGGAAGGCTTCGTCACTCTGGTTTTTGAAAAAGGTTTGAGGGGGGCGGTGGTTTGAGTTCGTGCTTCGTTAGTATCGTTTTTATTCAAGATGACCGAACACCCAAAAACCCTTCGAATATGTGTATCTTTTAAATTTTTAGTTCACAATGTTAGCAGAACATTTCGATTTGTTTCGATTCGATTTGGATCGATTTGTTTGCGTTTTTGTATTGATTACTGACAAACATCTTAGCATTTGCGAATTGAACACTAATAGGTGGTCAGCAGTGTTGATCTTAAAGTGATCCGTAGTTACACACAGGACGCCGGAACAGCGGTAGCGCAGGGTGCAGCAAACAAGTTGAGGGCAATACAAACTTGTAAAGAACAAAAACGGTTACCAATTATTATGCTTGTTTCTGTTCAGCAACAATGTTGACCTCAAAAATAATAACAGAAATTATAGAAAACCATTCTGAATTTCTGGGTGCGTGAATAGCTGCAATAAATTTGTTTCAATTCGATCTTGATAAACCATGAAATTACCAATGATGCTTTTATGAAAAAAGCACCTCCGCCCTGTTGCCCTCCCTATGAAAGGTCAGAGGGGCAATGCCCCCGTCATGCACCTGCTCTGCGGCATTCCTTGTTACAATGCATATAAACGTAGCAATGTCCATTACAGGTTAAAAATGGCCCACGCACCTTTATCACTTTGTTCATTACAAGCGGTGCCGCAATATTTCACAGGTCCCTTCCCTCGCTTTGCTTCGGTGCGCCCGGCTGGCAAGTCTTTCATGGTGACCAGTCATGCGCACATGAGATCACGTGGGCGCAGATTCATTTTAATTACTCTTGGTGATAGTTGGGGTGGTGCGAGGTTCTTGGTTAGCGATGTGCTGGCGAAAGATATTCCAGGGACCAAATACGTTACCGTGGAAGTTAAAAGTGTCGCTATAACAGCTTGTTAGTGGTTGCAGGTGCCATGGCCACACAGTGTTTGCGTTGAAAGACACCAGGGTTGGAATTTGCTTAAAGTGTGAGATGTCAGGTTGATGAGATATATTGGTGGTAAAAAGATACGTTGCACAGACAATTTGCTTATTGCGACAAATGACCGACTGCCGTAACGATATGTGGCTTCCTCAACGGTTACCTGTCGATGTTGAAATGGTGATAACAATCAAGTATGCTCCTGTTCGAAACTTAGTTGAACTGCAACGGATTAGTTTGATAACAAGCAACAACTTGTGGTGTTGCACATGAGATGAAATAATCTCCCAACTCATTTGTGAACAGACTAGTCCACGGTGAACATCGACTGCAGTTGAAAAGTGTCGTTGCGCGGTCGTATCAATGCTTGATTTAAAATAAAGTGATTTCAACTCAGCCAAAAATCCATTGCGTTTAAATTGAATATGTGTTGAACAGTCAAAACGTCTTTCCTAATTGAAGATAATCATGATGACGTATAACCTGATTGCTTTGCTTCTAATTTGTGGGACTCCTGCTCGTCGTTATGTGTTTATTGTTATACACACTGGTTTCGTTATTTTTTTATATTTTTATTGAAAGGCAATGCATTCTTGTATAGAGTAGTGGCTTGTAAAAGCTTTTCGTACTGAAGATTCAGTTGTTGTTTTGGTGAATATCAAATGTGGGAAGTATTTCTCTGCACAGGGGTTGCAGCTCAACATATTCTCGAACTTGTCAGATTGATTGTAACCTTCGTCAATTTCTATTCTTAGTTCTGGCACCGCCACCGTCTCCAAGTATCACTGGAAGGAAGCAATTCGATTCTTGGTTGCTTGCCTTGATGTCAGGTTGTCCTTTAATGACCTTTGACCCGGTTTCCTCAGAACGCAGTGGCCGTGTTGAATATGACCCCCAGTTAATTTTACCCCAAACGCTGTTTATTTCAAAACCTTTGGAAGTAACATTGTTCATCGATATTTCATTTAAACTACGAGCAGTATGCAACGAAAACCTTCCTCTCATTGATTTCCATCCTCAGCTTGGCGTATTTCTCCCAAGTAAGCCTTTGCTATTTCTTTCCGAGGAACACGTCGTGCATCTTCCCAATGGCTGCCCCGCCTTTCGCCCACGCTTATTCATTAAAAACCAGTGATGGTTGTTAATGATATCGACGCTGAAATTGGCCTCGTTTCAAGCGTTTTGTCCAAACAATGTGTCAGTTCATCACATTAAGCTTCCCGCGATGAATAATGAATGTCTACTCTCACTTCTGCATTCGCTCAAACATCCTCGATTCTTCCTGGGCTTCAGCAATAACCGGCACTTAACTGCAATCGTTTCCTGCGTCGCGCTAAAAATAATGTCAGGACTGCAAAGCTTCGATGGCTGTGCAGCGAGTCTGGCTTGTTTTGAAGTTGGTGCCAATTTCTCTGACATGAGATGTGTCTTCGATTCNCNCNGCATTTCATTTCATTTCATTGTTTCTTTCTCCTCTGAAGTTTGAACTTGCTCTGGTGCTGGTGATGATTTGTACCTCGCCGGTGTCAACCTTCACTGCGCTGCCTTTTTAGGTTGTATGAAAAACAAGAGTTGTATTCCATTTGCTTTAATGATGGGTTTGTTTGACGTTTTGCATTTTTCTTCCAGCAACGGTTCCGCTTCAGTGAGCGCAGCTGATCTGGAAATTCGACGCTTCATTGTTTTAATGCACTTTTCAGAAAAGCAGTCAACCATGAAAAAATGAAAATGTGCGGAAGTAAACAAAAAATTCCTAAATAAGATTAAAGATTTTCTGAGCTCGCCTCATCGACTAAGTATTTGAGTGGCGGCGTTATTTGGTCAGAAGTTTATTTACGATCAACGTTTTCTTTACTTTGGAAATACCGGCACTATTCCGTGGAAAGCCCATGCTGCACTATACTTAGTGTTTTAAGCTGAGCTGCTGTGGCGTATTTGAGGACCAGAAACTGTAAATGTCAGTTTTTTAACGTCAGTTTTTGCTCCTTTTGTTTCATCGGTTTTGTCAGTTTTACAAAACTTCACTGAACGCTTTATCAGATAAAAAGTTTATTGATGGAATTCGTCTTTTTGTGTGTACGGAAATCAAGAAGTACTCCGTTTAAATTTCTCACCGTAGATGCTACAAACAACACTTCAAGTTTATGTCTTTTCATTGCAAAGCATTTTATAGCAGCTTCACATCATTTGACGTCACGTTTTAAAGTTAAAAAATGCGTTTGAATCGTTCGAATCGTACGAACACTGTTCCCAGCATTGTTTTCACTGGATGGTTTTAATCGATGCTGACATTTATGAAGTGGATATTACCCGATGATAAAAATGCTGCAGACCATGCGCTAAATAATCATCCAACCGTCGTAACCCAAATTCCTTTCATATGTAGATAAAGTTGTTAAATAACTTTGCTTTGTATAAGCTACAACACAAACATGCGCAATTGCAAAACATGTGAAGGACAATCATTGGTGGAAGAACAAAAGTTTAAGTTAGTTTCGAAAATTGGTTGAAGAGTTGAGAGCAGGGAACGAAATTGAACAGAGCGCATTTATAGGAGTTGAAACTCACATCTTCAACTGTCTACTTTTCCAGAACTGCGAATTACAGCAGGTCGTAAGTTGGAAAAACAAATGACCAGTAATAAAATTAATTTTGGGTGTTTGTTTAAAAGAGTGTTGTTTTCGCTTCCAGCACAATGTCTGACGTGACCGCACGGCTAAAAAATACTTTTTTCATGATATAATTTTTTTTCAAACGTGAGCTGGGCAGGAATCACATGAAATGCGCCATAAACATAAATATGTCAAAACTCACAAATAGCAAGGTTGTTTTGAGCAAAACTCTCATGGCATTAAAGGGTTTGATTGTTTTTTTTAATTTTATTTTTCATGAAAGAGTTTAAAATAGAATTACGGAGCGCATATGTTTAAGTACATTCTTACATTCTCTCTCATCTGCGGTGATTAGTATTGCAGGAGTGTTTATATAAATGCCTCAACGACAACAGTAACAAGGCATTGCAAAGCCGGTCTGAGGTCGGATTGCTGGAGAGAAGGACCATCTCTGCTCGAACCGACGCTTCAGGCAAATTATCTCGCGGTCGCGGTTCACGGTTCTTGATCAGGTCAGACTCGCTGCCTGAGTTCTGCTTTTAAGGTTTATTAAGAACACGTCGTGGCCTAAATTACTAGAAGACCGGAATGGCGACTTAAGAATGCAGGAGCTCCGACACAGCTTGTCGTGAAGTGTTCAAGATAAACAGATCGCAACCGATGTGAACTTTTAATCGACCGCGTTCACCCCACTTTCAACGGCTCGAAACAAAAGTCCCGTTAATTAAAAAATGAAAGCTGAATGTGTGGCAGGTTTCCTGCAACTACTGTGACAGAGTTGAATTAAATGCCCTTTTGAATTAACGGTACTTCGTGAATGTTTGCAACAGCAGCATCTTTACCCCTTGAAATGAAAGTTCTTCGTGTCACGTGTATGAAGCGAGTATGGGGTTTCAAAAAGTTTATTAATTAATTATCATATGACATAATTTTAATTACAAACTGTAGGCACATGAAATTAAAAAGCTTATTGTTAAGTTTAACAGAACAAGGTTTGTTCATAAAATTTTGATCGAGAAGTTCGACCGTGTGAGGATTTTATAAAAGATCCCACAAGTTTTGAAGATTCCACAAGTTTTGAAGATCCCACACTTGCGCTTCTTATACATTTCCTGGGGCTTCGCGCAAATGCTTCCAAATTTTCTCGACTTATCTCTTCCGATACTGGTGGCTGTCCACGTCCTTTGGCCCAACACAAACAAACTTCCTCTTTGACCTTTTGTGCCATTTCCAAATCTGTTCTGCAGCTTGACCCTTTTTACGGAAATTTCTTAGAAATGCGCGCAAGACATAGTCTTGTTCGGCTGTGTTTAAGCATAATCTTCTACACCAAAATGTTTAAGCATAATCTTCTACACCAAAATGTTTAAGCATAATCTTCTACACCAAAATGTTTGAACATAGTCTTATACACCAAAATGTTTGAGCACAATCTTATACACCAAAATGTTTGAGCATAACCTTATACACCAAAATGTTTGAGCACAATCTTATACACCAAAATGTTTGAGCATAACCTTATACACCAAACGCCTCTTCTGTTGAAGTGACTGCCGTTTCTATACCGGAATAGATAAACGCATGAAACATGAAACGAATTTTTGAGTTGTTTCTCGCACATTCTGTAAAAATTTGGAATCAAGTTCAAAACATTGGTCGAGTTAATAGATTGCATGACGACATAAACCCTAAACGTAATGATGAAAGATGGCCTAACATGATCAGCAAACTTCTTCAAATGTTTCATCTTTAATAAGAACAGTAAACAAGGTGAACAAGGTGGTGGGAAAAAACTTTTTCAAAATTTGTGAAATGTCTAATATTTTACATTTACGTTTGACTTTTTTATGTCTGCGAGAATTTAAAGGTTGCCCCTCTGTAGCCATTCTGCCACATAAAAATTTCTAGTTATGTTCGAAGACAAAAAGCGAGGTTCGCAAAACTTGCAATGACGTCACTCCCTATTACAATAACGCAGCATTCGTCATTAACGTGATTTCATGAATTTCCGCATGTTCGTTCTACACCAAACAATACTCTATTTATTTATTTGCTGTTCTGAGACTCGGGGCTCGCATAACCTGCTTGGCAGCAGTGCACGAGAAATACAAAAACGTTACTCACTGCACACTGCACAGAAGAGAAGATGCGTTGGCCAATCCAAGCCTCAGACAATACTTATAAGGAACAAGCGCTGGAACAACCACCAGTAATTATGGTAGTGGCGGATCCAGGGGGTGACGATTGGGGCGATCGCCCCCCTAAAACCTACGAAAGTATCTTTGTTCACCATGATGTTGTACAATTCGGAAAACAATGTATCAAAACCAATTCCGAATAAGTCTTTCGTCATGTTCAAATTGTCTCATTGTTCTCGATATAAGGCCATTTTGTCGTTCATTGTTGCGTCACAGCAGTTTTGTGGATTATACTTCATCTATCTTACAGTAGCGAAGCCGTTATGAGACTTGACTACCAAATATTACTGAAATCGCCCCCCCCCAACCTTACTAGCTGGACCCACCCCTGATCTATGGCGGTAGCCTTTCATCGGTGTAGAATTAATACAGTATACATCAAAAGTCACGAACGTAGTGCTCGCGGGCACCAGGTCGCCCGCAAGGATCAAGTAGGTGGCCCGCGGGCCTGTTTTAAAAATAACGTTAGCATGATCAATGTGTTCACATTAACGAATATCAATGCTAAAATAATTGAAGGTAAAATGAGCAAACTAGTAACCCTTGTGTATCAAACTAGTAACCCTTCGCATTAATTGGTAGCCAAGAGGTAGCTCGCAGTTTCAAAAAGGCTGGTGATCCCTGATGCATGACCGGCGCAACATGAAGACTTGCGGAAGCATTAATCGCATGAAGTGAACAAGCGAAAACATTAGATGAAGGTGGATACCTATGAATAAACGCACGCAAATGCTTTCTAATCAAGGCACCAACGTCTTGACAAAATGATGAATCTGATGCCGACGAACAGTCGCATTACTACGCGAGATGCGACAATCGACAGACGTGTTGTAAGCTCTGTGCAGTCGTTTTGTACCAGACTGTCTACACTTGTTGCACAAAATATGCATGCATGCCTTGGTATGTAGTAGGCACAAAAAGAAGTGCTTTTAGCAATACAATACCTTCTGTGAACCTGCTTGCATTGCAGCTGATCGAGTAAATTCATTTTCTCTGGATGTCATTGTCGTCTTTTGATGAGTCGTGAAACAGCAGCCCAAGATATTTGCTTTTTCAGCAAACTCAGTATGTACGGCATTTGATTGAACACTTGCTGCTCTGCTATAAACGTGTGGTTAACCTTTGACCCAATATATAGAGTTAACTGCAACAACTCATGTGTCTCGTGCATGGTTTTAGCGGACCCTGTTTCCGTCATTGCCAGCAGCAGCCGGGAAAGAAACCTTGCGACCGATTGAAGGGTTGAAATATTTAATGCCAGGCACGTGTTTGTTCAGCTAAATATGGAATTCGAAAAACGTCTTTTGTTGACCGATCCTGTTAAGTGCGTTTAAACTTGTGACATCGTGATGGAAAGTCGGTGTGTGATGGTGGGAGGGAAATAACGATGACTTGTTGAGGCTCGAAAAGCTGACTCATTAAAATGTAAATTGGTTTGTTGTGATAACATGGATAGATGGCCAGGAAGAAACTCTAATGAGCTGATGAGGAAGAACATTTTCGCGATAAGTTCTTTTCAAACACATACTTTTGAACTCAGATGTGTTTATTTTCAAGAACTTCGTGGAAAATGTCAGTTGTTAAAATTAGGATTCTCAGATGAAGAATGTTGAACTGCATTTTGATTTATGTTTGTTTTAAACAACCGGACAATTGTTTCATCCATTTGATCAGTTGAAAAATGTTTTTGGTCATATTTTGCACCTTGAGTTGTTTGTGTTTGAAGTCGGTCAGGATGAACAGTGGTTTAACGCATAAATGCCTTCGTCGGTTTTTCACCAAATGATGTTTATGGGTTAGTGTTTAGTGCAGGAGTTCCCAACCTTTCTCTGACCATGTACCCTTTCAGCATTCCGACAGATGAACGCGTACCCCTAAAATTTCTTATTACACAATATTTTAGCATGATTAATCATAGATATATTCAACAATAAGCATATAATGGCTTTTGAAAATAATATTCACTGATATATGTATAAATAATTGGAAATAAAAGGTATGCAAATATATATTTCGCTTCTATTGCTAACCTCAAATGTGGATGTCTATACCAGCGGAAAAAAACGAAAACACTCCAAAAAACGCAGAAAAACAACAACCTAAAGAATACTAAATATCAAAATGTCAACTAGAGGGGTCCCAGTTTTTACATTTAGCTTGCCAGGGGGGCGCTCGCTCCCTTGCGCCCCTTTCAGTTACGCCACTGCCCCTAGGGGTACATGTACGCCAGGTTGAGAACCCCTGGTTGAGTGGTTAGTGCCAGCAGCGAAACGGCGTCCTCTGCAAGTGGAAATATTTTAGTTTAAATCCGGTGATCTGTTTCAAATCAGTGGAATTTAGTTCTTCAGTTCTTCAACCACTTTTTTTCAATGAACACTGCACTTCATTTTTCATGAAAATGGAATCTTTCCGGGGCTTGTGTGTGGAGGAGGAGTTTATTGTGTTTGTTTGTTGCCGATGAAGAATTTTTGTGGCAAAATTTCACGAACGCAACATTTTTTTAAAGTTTTCTGCACAAACTATTTGTTGCAATATGCGTTTTTTAAACAAAATGCAAAAAGTTTTTCACGAGTTTCAAGGGTCTGGAAAAAATCGAAGCCTGAATTTGCAGTTTTCCACTTTTCAAAAAAGATTAAAAATAACCTGATCAGAATAAATGAACGATGACGTATAACATTGATGACGTAAGCGGTGTATTGATGGCACAAGCGGGGTTGGTATGGTTGGGTGCATGTAATGGCTGTGGATGACTAAGCAGGATTGATATCTTGAAACGGTGAACTCAACAAATTTCAAATTGATTACGTTTGTCGCTCAAGTAAAGATGGCTGCCGATCGAAACGCTCCTTGAAATCAGATGTTGTTTGTGATTTTTTTTCAAACCTTGTTCTCATTTTTACCAAAACCTCAAACGAGTCGCGCGTCGCTTCCTGTGCGCATCAAACAACCGCGCGGGGCAAGTGCTGCATGGGAAGTTGTTAAAATTCCGAAACGGAGCATGCTGGCTGCCAAGTTCACTGCCCGTCGTTCAGCAAAAGATCACTCGCCCCGTCCGACGCTATTTATTCGCCGCTGTGCCCAGTCAAGCGTGCAGTAGATGCTGAAAGGATCGAGAAAAAAGCTTCTTGCTCGCCGCTCGTCGATTGTCCTGTGCCAGCGCAGCGGCAATGGAAGGCGGGGAGTGTTGGGAGGGATAAGCATCTGTTCAGCTTCATGAAAAGCTCTTTCAGGGTTGCAAGAAAATTGATTTTTGTTTGTCAAAATCACCCGATTAACACTTCTGCTTCGTTTTCAGATTAGGGTTTGAATTTTTACAGAAAATTATGCGGAAGTCAGGAGGCGTGACGTGGTTAGCTCAGGCCGCAATCGCAACTTGGACTCACGGTTTTGTCAGAACTTAGTGCAGTCACTTTGATTTTTATGATTGTGCCTCGTTAATGTTAAGCTGTTTGTCGAGTAAACTTTCACCGATAACTACAAACGTGCCAGCTGCATCAAAACTATTATTTTTTTCAGTTAGTCATGAACGAATGAGTTGAGACACAGCTGTCGATTTTTTAAATTTCAAACTGAAGTATCGCCGTTGATATATTTTTAATCTGAAACGAACTTCAACGCATCGCTTTTAACTTCTTTCTTCGCACTTGTGCGATGATTGCAGCAGCTTTCTTCAAAATGGCGTCAAGCCGATCTCAATGTGGGGTTTCAAGTTTTCTCATTCAAAATTCCTGATGTACAGTACAAATCTTCTCACGAGCAACACTCTTTCACGTTGCGCAGTTTCAGAACGTTTAACTTCCGTCATTCTTTGCCCGCCAGCTGTCAGCGTGATGTTAGTTTTTAAATCTGAACAAGCATCACTTTCAAACGTGATATGGTCAGCGTCACGCACAGGAGCTGCTTACTCAACGTCTGACCATCTTCCGGGCAAGAATGTGATGTACTGCTGTGGTGTGCTCATCACACAGCACTTCCACTGGACTTCGAAAGCAAGTCAAATTGAAACTTAAAAAGCAAGTTAAATTGAATATCTGACATTTTTCAGATACAGGTTGTTTGATTTGAACCGAAATCTGGTGGTGGACAGTTAAACATTTGAAATGTCATCTTGCTAAAAGACCGGCGTGATGTTTGTCATGGCCGTTATACTCATTTGAACGAGAAAAGCTTGTGGAAAAATTGTCGGACCAACCGCAAAAAATAGAAACTGAGCCTTCTGACAGAAAGCGGAGTGTATGCTGCTTGATGACCAAATGAGTTGAGTGTTACTGTTAGACGAAAGCCCAAGCATTGCATCCGGTTCAATTTTGCTTTTCACCTCAGTTCATTTGATTATTACCGATGTTTATTCAGTAGTTGTTTTTCTTGCAACCAGTTCAGATCAAAAACACTCTTGAATTTGCTAAAGTTGTGAACTTGAGCGCGAAGTAGATGTGACGTATTTCAAAGAAAAATGAAAATGAATGAATATAACTTACATATGTTTGTTTGAATCATTTCGTACAAAATTATTTTTATGACGTAATCTATTCTGTCAATATTAGAAAGAACATCCCAGAGGACGTTGCCATGGTATTCTTTGTGATATATGATTCGCAAAACATGGTGTTTTACTTAATTTTTTCGTTCTTTGTCAGTCTTAGGTTTTGTTTAGGCTCGTACGTAGCTCTTCATTGTTGCATCAATCACAAGAATCGCTTTAAACCGCCATTTTACCTGAACAGCTTTCGACATGCTTCATGTCACTGATGACCAAGTCATAGTTTGATTCATAAAAACATTTTCTTCGCGATTCCGAGTTGTTTTGTTTATATTTTGCAAGGTTGGCTGGGTCATGTGAGGTCATCACTGTTTAACTTGAAAAGAAGCATCTGAGATTTGAACAATTTCCTTCAAGGAGGTCATTTAAAAGTTTGTGTCAACAAACAGGTGGTGGGTAAAGCAACATTAGTTCAATCAAAGTTATTGTTTTCACATCCCAGTTTCATAAGATAAATGGTTGTAATATTTATTCCCACCTCATTCTTGGAAAACCTATAATTTCGATTTTTGACATTTACTATTACTATTTTAATTTAATCTTTGCCGGGGGAAAAAGGTTTTGGAAATGATGTTATTCGATATTGTCCTTTGAAAGATTAATTGCCTGCAAATGAGAATAGCTTCGGAACAGGCAGCCCAAGCAATGATGGCTACAGGACAACATTTGTCAGCTCCATTTTTCAAAACAGTAATTAAAGTTGTTGACTGTTTGGGTGGTCGAGTATGTGCTTTGTGATCGAATAATGCCTCGCTCCCTGCAGCACGTGCTGCAGACGCGACGCGAGACGCAGTGGATTACTTCGCGCGTGTGGTAAAGTTTATGTGTGTCAATGCAGGGTTGTTGGAGAACTGCTCAGGGTTGTCAAGATGATTGCGTACTTGCTCATGAGTTTACTTCAAAGTGCTGTAATATTTAAATTCAAATGAATTGCGAGTGTGTGAGCATGGTTAAGATGATACCTGTTGCATGTAGGGATTGATTCATTTCACCACTCATAGCTATAAACGCACATACCATGGTACTTCTATACTTTCATATTAATTTGTGCATTAAAATTTTCTCTTTCCCTGATTGTTAAGTTTGACAGTTTGTTTAGTCTTCTTTTCCGAATAGGGCTGGAATTAGGTTCTGGGCCAGAAAATGTGTCAGGTTGAAAACCGGGCTTAAATTGAAAATAGTGTTTCCCTACAAACGATTCTTCTGCTGAGAAATGCGAGCGACTAAGCCGATCCATCAGCTACAACGGTTGAAAGTCCAATCAAGTATTTTTTTCCGGTAATTTTTAGAGAAAACATAATAAACATCGCGGCACTTTCCTATTTATTGAAACCAGTTGAAGCAAGCACGAGCGACTACCGGTCAGAGGTGAGCGCCGCGAGAGGATAATTTTGCCTTTGCTCGGTTTTAACTGAATTTTTCAGCGGCGACTCTGTCTTCCATTGATGCGGTTGTTTTGTGAACCTTGTCTCTGGCATCGTCATCCAGACGCATGGTTAGCACTCGCGTGCCGCTTGCAATTATGCCCTAGCATGTTCACTCAGCCGTCACGTAATTAGTTTCAACTCACTTTGTCTTGTCAACCAGTTCCCAGTTTAACTCTGTATCAGCATCTCTGGTTAGTTGCCGGGAAAGAAAGATAAAAACTGTCGGAACGTTTGATTGAATAACTCATTTTTCAGAAGCAGCATGAGATGAAGTGGCTGCTGGACTTTTAGGGCAGTTCTAAGCACCTCTTAAAAGGTCGACCAGACAGTTGTTTACAGAAAAGTGTTGCAAGTTTTTTTCTAAAACCGATTGTCCCAACATCACCGCAGCTTTACGTTCATTGAATAACAAAAACAGTTTTAACGTATTTTCATTTATTTCGACTCAACAGGCAGAAACAATGTTATAAACTGATAAAAAACGTCTGGTTGTAGGTCAGGGTATGAGCACCACTGTTAGTGCCTGTCCTCCACCCGAGCTCCGCCACAATCAATACTACCAATCTGAAGAGAAGGACCGATCCAAGGTCCAGACAGACGACCCCCTTATCCCCCTCGCAGGACCGGTCAGCATCATCGGTCGACGTCACTCATCTTCGGTCGCACCTGGGGTCAATCCGTCACGTGCTTTTGCGCGATTGCAAACGTCACAATCACTCAACTCTCCCGGCCCCTCGTGCAGTTTTTCACATTCAGCCGATCTGTCTCAGCAGGAAAATCATCTGACGTCACAAGAAGATTATTCCCATTTGAACGATTGGTCCTTAGATTCGGGCCTGGCCCTTCATGAGCCCGTACGGCGCAGCTTCAGCGCTGGAACTGTAACAAACCATAACAACTACCCCTCTGACCGGCACCGCTGGGTCACCAGGAGCGAAACAGACTCGGCCGTGAGAGGCCGAGGCTTCTGCGCTTCGGTGGACGACTCGGCGTTGTCAGCGGCAGAAGTCCGCGCACGGATCTTTCCAGTGTCGAGCGACGAACAGCAAAACTTCTTCTTCCCCCAGTCGCGGCATTCGCAGTTGATACAAAACATAGTCGGCAACCTGGGCACTTCGCCCTCTGCCGGTCCGGAAAACTTTAACGTGGCGGTCGCGGCGGCCGCCGCTGCCCAGCATTACTCCCCTTTCCTGTCCAATCCGGCCGCATTCGTTGGGGGTGCCGGCCATTATCCCGGGGG
>JGI24021J15306_10004793_pt1 | contig 15864 bp, 12 predicted proteins | sample Ectturendosymbi1_FD_15306 | JGI IMG/M metagenome (IMG submission 15306) | reverse complement strand
TATTTGGCGAAAGTTAAGAATTTCAAAGACGAGAAAGAAACCATAGCAATTGCAAAAACGCCAGGGCACCGAAAAAAACGCAAGGTTATCGAGTCGTTGCCTCTTGACTGGTCGATTAAGGTGCACAGCAAGCCAAATTTACATCGAATCGCATAGCCTATGTGGGAAAGAGCTGCCAGATGATCAACACAGTTGCGCAGGGAGTGCCCAGGTTGAAAGCCACTGGATTAGACTTCTTTCTAACTCCGTTGCACAGTTCAAAGTTCTTTTTAAGTAAGAAAGTACAGTGGGAAGGTGTGTCCCGTTATCAGTAAACGATGGGAATTCATCACCAGCTTGTAGGTTGGCAACGAGCAACAAACAATGTTGCAGGTAATAAGCAGCTACGCTTGGCGCATGAGAGGCAGAGATCAATGCTTGGTACTTTCCGCTCGAAATTTTACGAGAAAATGATGGATCGTTAGGTTAATTTTTCTTCGGAGATAGACCGATATATTGGCCTGGCCGATATTTGGGTTTGGCCGATATATCGGTATCGGCCAAATCGGCCGATTTTATCGGCCTCAGTACATGTTGACAAAACGCTGTTATTTTTGTAACGCATCCAGACAACTTGCGCAAGGAAGCACAACGAACTAAGTCAAGACAGTTATCTTGCAGCAACGCTGGCAGGTGCGTTTCATGAACAAACATGAAGCACGCGTCGGCCGTCGCAGCCGAAACAAAGGCATCATCATTAATCAGATTGATTAAAAATCATAGCAAAATATTGAAATTGTTACAATTTGAAAATTTTTAACTCATAAATCTGATTTTTGAAGTTTTTGAAAAAAAGGTACGATACACAATACATAATATTTTTGATAATGAAGCAGAAAACAAGATTTAAAAATTTTGGAAATATCGGTTATCGATCCATGAATGGCCGATATATCGGTATCGACCCCAGAAAAACTCACATCGGTTGATCTCTATTTTTCTTAACGCTAAAATCATGTGAAATGTTACGAGAAAGCAAAAAACAATGAGTTTATTTCTTGACAATGGCGTGAAGTGGAGTCACTACGCGGGCCAGCAATTGAAAACAACTAAATGAGCGAGATCAAAACGATAACAAGCGATTACGCGTGGAACAATATCGCCGATTTCATAAAGGACGTTGCAACAAGTGCCAGACGCCTAACGTGTGCAAATTGTTTGCTTCAATTGGAAACATTATAAAAACATTTTGAGTCAAAATCAGACCACAAAATACGCACTTAAAAAAGGACAAAACTCCAGTTCCGATCTTTATTTCTTTCAGAGCGTTGACGGCGTACACTTGACCGTAAACCAGACCTTCCGGCGTTTCCGTTCCCAGTTCTTCTTTGGTTTCAGGCTTAAAGCATAACAGCGGCGGTGAAGTGTTTAGTCAGTTTCACTGGGGGGAATTCCCCTTCGGCAAAACACGCGAAGCGACACGATGACGTAAGCTCTCGGTCGCACATGCGCAGGCGGCAGCGTTGTGAGAGCGGGTAGAAGTTGTGTTTACGGATTCATCGCAAATGACGCGGTAGTTAATTATTTCCTTCCTTGGCTCCGACACTTCTTTGTGTGGGGCTTGCGATCAAACCTCGAGGAAATAGGAAGCTCGATTGCGCGAGGAACTGCCCGTAGAAGAGGCGTCTGGCATCGGACTAGAACGCTATCTGCGTCTCCCCCGTTCACCGAATCAAACCAAGCCAAGTTCAAAAATAAACAAAAAGGATCGGTGGTGTTATTCGTAAGATTACTAACAACTTGTTTTTTCGTCCCGTTGATTCCATTCGAAAAAAAACAAAACTATTTGGATCGCAGACAGTCAGACCACATGAACGACAGTAGAGAGCTCGTGAAGCTTTCACGCGGAAAATCTAATATCTCCCCTCTAGTAACTGGGAATGATGCTGTATTGTAGGATCAGATGTTTAGAGTTAGAAAATATAATTTTACAAATGCATATCGCTGACGTTGTACCATTACAACGATAAGCTTCGTAACTGTTTGGATTTTGTGGTCGGATGTGGCTTTACGTTCACACAGCGACATTTCAAAAGAATAACGCGATCGAACTTCGAATGAAGCAACTTTTCTTAAAGCAATCGTAAAAATCCGAAATGTGTCTAAAAAGTAAATTTCTTGATCTCACGTATCCCGCCAAGCATCCTTATATTTTATTGCTGCATTACCTGCTGCCAGGAAGTGCAGTTCAACCTAAAACTCACCGTCATCCAACAAGTCAGCATCGACATGCCGCTGGAACGGGCGTCGGTCAAGTTGGCGAACAACTGATTCTTGAAATTCACGTCACCAGCGATGTGACGTATGTCGACCGGCTCGATGATGCCGCCGGTCAGGTCTTGCAGGATAGCTCCGGCGTCGAGAAAATGCAGGACTTCGTAACAGCCGACCATCCTGGAACAGATCACGGTTACATTATATAATATTTATATAACAGTGAACCATCCTGGAACAGACCACGGTTACATTATATAAATATTTGTATAACAACCCACCATCCTGTAACAGATCACGGGTGTGTCCAGTACAGTTATTTCCAAGAACTTTTCACAATATAGTGGACGGTTGTTGTTCGAACACATTTCAGATGGACAAACTAGAGCTTGACAACACGTGACATGACGTCAAGGCCGTTCGGTGTCACGTGCTTATCGGCGCGGGTGAGCTGCTGGCTTTTCGACGGCTTCAGTGTTCACTTCGCTTCAGTGGTGCCACTCCTAGTGTTTTTCCACTAGATCTAGTGTTTTTTCATTTCATCTAGAGTTCTAGTGTTTTTTTATGGCTATCTAGTGTTTTTTGTTGAGTGAGCTGAATGTACTTAATTGCACAATTTTGTGTGATTGTAACTGTAATTGAGACATTTTGATTTAGTGCAATTGTAATTTTCTAAAAATTCTACCTCATTAAATATTAAAGCGCACAAGACAATATAATTTGTTTTAAGTTAAACCGCTCCGAAGTCACTTGGTCATCTGTTAAAAGTTTCAGTGACCTGTAAAAAGAAGCACAAGCGTTGCTCCCATCTCCCGTTTTCTTTGTCTCTGGCTTACAAAAAGAGTTGAACAACGTCTATGGTTGGCATTGGAACGCATTATCTGCGCATTTTCACTGTGTGTAAGTTTGCTTTTGTAATCTAGTGTTTTTTTTATCATGAAATCTACTACTTTTCCGTAACCACAGAGTGGCAACACTGCTTCGCTTGCAGAAACGAACTCATGGTGCTGCAAAGTACATAGTCAATGTTTAGGAACCCACAGGTTTCTTGCGAACACTCCGCATAACTTGAAGCGCTCTTGCTTTAACGAAAGCAAGCTCTGGATTAGCAGATGTGAAACAGAAGCAACCGATCAGCTGATAGTACCTAAACCACGGCCTTAAAAAAAGTTGAGAAAACCACCAAAAATAAAAGTCTTGGTGGGATGAAGAGCACCGCGAGCAAGGTAAAGCAAGACTTTGCAACAAACAGTTTTTTGACTTTGCAACAAACATTTTTTGACTTTGCAACAAACAGTTTCAAGACGTTGAAACAAACAGTTTTTCAACATGTTTTCTGGATAATCTCCCTTTACTTGTCTGTATTCCACTGTGTAGCACCAAACTCTTTTTGTAATCAATCTAGGCACACACCATAAAGCAGCGCACTGCTCTTGCAAACCCGCATGATTTGCATTCGTCAACTATTGTTAAGCAGTTGTGTTGGATTTGCTTTCGTCAAAAAAGCCTCAACAGACAGTAAAACGCTAGATGTCTGTGTGGTGATCATGTCCATGTCCACAGCAGCCAGGAGTTCAGCGCACGAGAGTGACAACCACTGAATACCCAACAAACAGCATATTGGCGTCTGATGCTTCAAAGTTCAAGTTTCTCAGAATGTGTTTCGCTTCATAAACATTTGCATGCAAGGTACGGTCCTATCCTGGTTGCAAACACCAGCAACCGTGGCTTATGCCACACACAACCAATACGCCGAACCACACACTACCTACACGCCGTACCACACACAACTTATACGCCAAGCGGAAACTTACTTCGCGTAAGCCTTTTCCAACAGAGCGCTCCAGAACTCGTTCTTCTCAGTCGATCGAATGCCGAACAAGTCGCCGTTCCTCACCGGAAGTCTGTCGTCAACCACAACCTCATACCAGGAACCGAACCTCCAGAACCTTTATCATAAAGTCAATACAATTTAATGTACATCATTCAAGAATTTCTGTACAAATTCTGAGACGGCCACTTGTTCATCAATCGAGAGCTGCGATGAGTTGCACGCGAAATACGTAAAACTTTTATGATAAGAAGCAATTGTTCCAAAAACACAAGCAAACAAACAATGAAACTTGTGTTTCTGCAGACAAAATTAGTTCCTTTTTTTCTGTTGAATTTTCCAGAACGAGTTTCTGCAAAGGCTTAAACGGATAAAAAGATACAAAAAAGCCTAGCGCAATACTTGCAAATCATACAACTTCACAAAGAAACACGAACTTTAATAACGAGTAACAAGACTTAGGTCTGTGATTATCAATACCAAAAACAAGCTTAAATTCTTCCAACAGTGACCCGGATTTATTTCGTTTTTATTTTAAAAAATGTTTCCATGACTACCCAAAGTAAGACTGTTTTACCCTTAACTCGAAACCAAAGTGAAACACAAGGAAAAACTAATTCACCTGAACCTGAACATTCCCACATAATCAGCTGGTTTAGATGGATTCCACTCCTGATTTGCAAGGTCAGGGACAACCTGAAAACACCGCAAGGTTTGAAACAGCAACACATTTTTGTGAACATAACTTGCCTAGCGGTGCAAAGCAGATTACCAACACTTAGCTACAGAAACATGCCTTTTAAAAAGTGATTGCAAAAATGTAACTGTCAAGAAGAGTAGATGATGGCAGAGACAAATGTAATTTGGTTGGAGTGCTCCCGACGAGGAGGAACAAACAACTTATAGAGGAGCAAACACAACTTATATTTTCCCGACGAGGAGCAAACACAACTAATTTTCTGGCCCGGACCGACCTGTAATATACCGAAACCTCAAAAACAAAGTAAGACCACTTAAGTTTTCAGTTCATTGTCTGTTGGATAACAAACCGTGTAGTCTTAATGGCTATAGGTCTGCCAGAGCACTTTTGAAAACTTATTCGTCCGCCGCCTGTAACGTGGCACTAACACACAAGTGTAGGCTGCACTACACTTGCTAGTAACATACCTAACTTAAAACCGTAACTAAACCTAACACCTTAAACCCTAACCTAAACCTAAGACCTAAACCTAAACTAGGGGTTCCCAAACTGGGGTACATGCACCCCTATGCTAGTAGGGGTGCATTTGCCTATCTGAAGGGGTACATTTGAGGTTAGCAATGGAAGGGAAAAAAAGTTTACATATTATTCATTTCGAAATGTTTATACCTACATCAGTGAATATTATTTTAAAAATCATTATATGCTTATTGATAAATACATTCTTGTTATTTTCCACAGCATTTTTGTAATAAGGTATTAGGGGTACATGCTCAACTTTCGAAATGCTGAAGGGGTACATGGCCAAATAAAATTTGATAACACCTGTCCTAAACCTAAAGCCAGTCTCGTTGCCACAGGGGAGCTTTGGTGGGCTTAATCCTCCAAACAAAGCTCCAAGCCCCCCAAATTGAAACATGAAACACTATAAATCAGTGGGGTTTTTGTCAATTTTTAGAATGTCAAGCCACCCCGCACAAATGCAAAGCCCCCCTATTGAAAACTTTCTGGCGACGGTTATACCTAAACCTCGGCGACAGTGACAGACTACAAATGAAAGTGTTTGTTGCTTTTAATTGCAGATTCATAACATGGTTCACTGGTTTGCATGGAAACAAGTGAAATAGAACATTAGCAGAATGGTAAAATGGAGAGAACAGCAGAAAAAAATTTCCTTGTTAGATTTTGAAACTTTGCACAAACAAAAATTTTCGCCTAATTGGCGAGCAGACCGCAGTGGCCCGGAATGACATCATCGCTAAAAAAATTGTTAGAGGACTGTTTCAAAACCTTTAGCGGACTGCCCGAAGACTGGACTGTTAGCGGACCATGCCATCTCTATTCTGTAGTATATGCATAGTTCTGAATGTTCAAGAAAAAAAGATGCTGAGTTACATACAAAGCTACATAACTCCAATCTTTCAATTAAGCTTCAACAAAAATAACCCACCAAAAATTCAAAAACCAAAATAAACAAACAAACAAATTATTAGAAGTAATCATGTCCATCAAAAACCAACCCGTTTCCACAAATCTTCATGATTAGCTAGGATAGAGCAGGCTGCAATAAATGATGGGCTGCCGAAGTCACCAGCAGTTAAGTCCATTGATGATGTTCCACCAATGGTAAGATGAGGATCATTGCATAACTCCTACAGGCATNCAAACACAATGTTATGAACATGATGTGTACCCCAAGTAGTCATCATTATCAAAATTCAACTTTCAGAATAAAACACCATTTGGGCTGCAGAGCAGAAACATAGAAGCATAACTGAATCTGTTCATGTAATTGTTTAAAAGGCGGCAAGTACAACAACAGCAATTTGCTATCCAATTGAAGCAATTAGTTTCCTCAAATTTGATAGGATCAGCGGATTTTTTTGATAGGATCAGCAAGCTTTTCAACTTTTTTGATAGGGTCAGCAAATTTTTTAATTCTTATCTAAAAATTTGTTGATTAGTTTGACTGCTTACAAACCTTACCAGTGACTAAGAGACAGGAGGAAGTCCAACACAAAGTTACAAAAGTGGAGCCTAGTCAGCTGATTCCTCAAAAGCCTGCAGCACACCTAGAGCTTTTTCCATCAGTTCAGCTCAGTTTCCGTTCACTCGCTTTTGCACTCTATAAAGCAGTGTTGCATGTATTCACAAGTTCCAGATGCTTGCACCAGTACCACTTGGTTACTTTTGTAGTGAATACTACATTGATACTTGATAGAGAGACAATAACAGCACCAAATGCAATTTTCCATCACTAAATTATTCGTTCGGCTCCTATCTCTGTTGTGTGATCACAAGGCTACAAAATTGAAACAGGTTCTTCCAGACACACTCCCAAGATGGTGATCATGGAGGCTGAACATGGATCAGGCATGGTTGTTATTTCTGACCAGGTTTGCTCAGGTCTTAGCGGGGAACAACCAGATGTTGCTGAAAACTATGGAGTGTTTTTTAACTCCTTTCAGGGTTGAGGCTGACATAAGTGTTAAATGATTCTCCTACGAGTTATACAGACTTAAAAATAAATGAATGTCACAAAATGTATATTCCTTAATTTTCATTTTGTTTAACATGTACAACAGCTTTACACCACACACCAACATCATTTTAACTAAACACTTGGCAATTTCTGGAAGTGCAGCCATAGTTTTGCCATGTAATTTTCACAAACATTTTATGCCTTATTATTTTGACATGGAAACTAAGCAACAGCATAAAAAAATTTTTATGCATATTTGACTTGAGGATTGTTAAGTGCTTTTCAGGCCTACATTTGCTATTTAACACAGGAATGAAGCTAAGTTGAATTGAGTGAGGTTAAAACAGGTGTCCTACATATTATAGTCACTGGCTAGTGTTTTCAAATAATTAATGTAGTGTCGTAACCCATCATTCTAAGCAACAGCAAAACTAAGCAAGTTTCACCTATCATTTATGGTAACCTCTAAAGCAGTGGTTCTTACCCAGGGGGGCATCAATAAATTTTCAGGGTGGTGTGAGCTCTTCCATGCCCTACAACATGGATAGTTTGATCATTAAATTTACCAATGAATACATTTGCTTTCATAGCTTATTTAAAGTTAAGGGAGCTTAAAACAAAGGACAATTACTTAATGGAGGCGTGGTAGAAAAAAGGTTAAGGACCACTGTTCTAAAGCATAGAGTTGAGCTGCATAACATTCCATTGGTGATTACACAGCAACAACTATAAACTTATTTGCACAAAAAAATCATGATTGTGCCCCGCTCAAGTGAAGTGTTTGTTGCTTTGTTTCCATCCACGTTACATTGCTGCAAGTCTAAGCAGCTGATGGTCAATGCTGAATCAAGACATTGATATGTTTAATGCGATTCAGAAACAATGCAAAAATAAAAAAACTTTTAAGTACCTGTGGACGTTTCCAACTGACTGATGAAGAATCATGTTGGTTTAAAAACAAGCTGTCTGATTCTGGCTTGAAAAACTGATCTTCAAATAGTTTAGTTTGAGCAACACATGTTTTTCTTTCTGTTTGATAGTGCTGGTTCATAAAATACTCAATATTCTTTTGATAGTAATCCATGAGCTTCTTTTAATGATTTACTTCATCGGTCAATATATTTACCCACACCAACAAATATCTTCTTTTTAAAATACTTTTCCAAATACCTTATTCACAGAAACCTTTTCAAGATAATTTTCAATCAATTATATATACTTATAAACAATCAAATTTCAATTCAACGTCATTCTACTGCAATACTTAGGAGTTTGTAATGTCATTCTACTGTAATGTAATTCTACTGCATTGTAATGTCATTCTACTGCAATACTTAAGAGTTTTCCCAATAAACACCCAGCCAATATAAGTATGGTTGAAGGTAGTAGTTGTATCAGAAGATGTATATAATAGTCGAACAAAACAGTGATGTTGTTGTGAACAGTAATAAAACCATGCAGTAGATGGAGGGGCAGACAATCTTGAGTGACAAAAATTCAGACAGATATCACATCTGGGACATCTCACTTTGGGTACACATTGTGAGGTAAATATTGTAAGCTTTTGATTTAGCATTTCTGCAATATAATCAATCACAGTTTCAGTAAATTCTGTTCATATCTCCTATAAATTGATTCACATTTTACAGTAAAATGCAAACACATGATTAATTCAAACATGTTTAAACACCAAAAATTGTGCATAAATGTTGTTTTAACACAACAATCACTGATCATGTCACAAAAATTTTTATCACATTGAACGTCAAAATAGCTAATACTACAGATTTTGAATCCTTTAAAATTTTTATGATTGAAAACTCAATTTATTTCAAATTAACAAATGATATAAAATGACCTCAATTTTTGAAATTACCAAACATATACTTTTCCTAAGCAGTGAGATGTATTTAGACACATGAAATTTAACATGTAATACCAGTCATGCAGAAACCATAAATATATTTTTCAAAATTGCATTTGATATCAAGAAAAACAACTGGTTCCAAAGTTACTATACACTACAATAATAAGCAAAAGTACTAAAAAACATAAAACTGTTATCTTTATGCTTGTTGATCACTTTAACTCAGCAAAACCAACTCTTTTAATTGTGAGCTACAAGCTTAAACCTCTTACGTTTAAGCTAATAAGGTATGAGCAAAACTTTACTAAAAAGTTTCTCATAACCAATTTTTGACATAGAAGTATGTAGTTATGAAGGTTTAATACCTTTTCAAAACATAATATTGATGCTATGGAAAAGACTAGCAACTGTTCTGATCAAGGAGTGTTAGGCAGCATCTGATCAGTGTATCACATAAATGGCTAAGGCCTTTTAAGATTGGTAGTGGCTACGGATCCGCCTCACATGACACGATTCTAATAAAATGCTGAGTTTGTCACTCAAGCAGCACCGTCCTGGCAGCATGTAGCTGTAGTGTTTACGTCTGCTGTGCTACTGGTTTTCGGTTCGGATTTCACCTTGGTGACTTTCGTTTTGGTAGTAGTGGTTATACGTTTCAATTCATTAGACCACTTTTTCAAAAGTTTCCTAACTTTTCTTTTCAAATTTACAGTTTAGGTTTATGTTTGGACTTTAGATTCAGCAGTTAGGTTTAGGACACTGTGGCCCGCCACACTGTTTGTTGCAGCCCGTGTGGTATTGTTCATGATCCTGAATGGCATTTCGAATGAATTATATTCCTCAATTTTTCGTGCTACTCATTTCACAATCATTTGCCACAAGCTTTTGTATTTGATCAGAGGTTTGCAGTTCTTCAAGCTTATGAAAAAAGACCTGTAACATTTTTTCAATTACTTGAGAACCATGAAGTGAATAATTACTTCAATTACTTGAAGAACATGAAGTGAATATGAATTTTCACAGCATTTGTAATTGTTATGCTACAGCCCAGATTAGCTCCCTATGATATGAAATTTTTTCTTTGTGATTTATATGCAAGGCTTGCAGAAGCTTTGCTATGTAAAATTGTTCGAACAAATTGTCAGCACATGGCAGGCAGATGCTCGTGTGAACTGAGTACTATTTGTTTTGATTTAAGCTTGAGTGGTGTTGTTAGCAAGGATTTCAGTTGATTCACCTGATATCATTAACTTGATTCATGACGCTGATGTTTTTACTGGCTTTGCAAGTGTTGGGGTTGGGAAGGAAGGCCGAGTGATAAAAGTTCGCAGTCAGGACCTGGGAAGGACAATGTTGAAAAGTTTGGCAATCAATGATAATGATAGTACTTGTCTTGCTGTTCATAGAAGTTGCAATTTTTATGTAATTTAGTCTTAAAGATTGGCAATTTCATACGAAGCATGTCGTATTTGAAAAATGAAAAATTCTTGAAGGGCGGATGTATAACCACAAATGGTTTGTGAAGTATTTTGTTGTTCAACAAAATGAAAGGGCTCTTTGCTTGGTTTGCCTAAATAACATTGTTTGTCTGAGAGATTTGATATCAAGCGGCACTACAACTTCAGACATCAGAACAAAACAAGGGAATTTTAGGTCAGTGGCAGGTGGACAAAGCACATCAGTTGAAGAAGTCATTGTAGGGACAACAGAAAATGATACCCTTTTGTACAAATGATACTAAGCTTGGGACTGAATTGAGCTTGAAGTTTAGTGAAGCAATAACAAAGCAAAAGTCAGCAGCAGATCTTGGTTGCGGATATAAAATGACGTAAGCGGAGTCGCAAAAGCTTACATTTTATGGAGAGCAATAACACCAAAAAAGTAGCGAAAATATTGTTTGTTGTTAGCCTAAGCCTAAAGTTAGCAAACATCACTCTCACACCAAGATGATCCCATGCTTCATAACAAGCCCCATGGGGACCCAAATTTACATTTGAACAGTTGGTGAAAATATGAAAAATTGTAACATAGCAAATTTTCAGAATTACGTGTTTGGGGAAAGGTTATATGTAATTGCACTAACAATTTATTTTTTCTGCTGCATCTTTACCTTTATTTATAATGTAACAGCATATTTTTCTACTCCAGTTACATCATCATACAACCTTTAAGGTTATCCGTGCTGATGGACATCTGTTTTTTTACATTTTAACCAAATATCAACTGATTTAAGGCTAAGCCCTCAGGTAAAGACATTATTCAAGACCTAAATAAAAATTATATTTAATCATCATTCATTCCCTGTTTGAAAATTGTTACATGCCAACGTTTTTTAATTATTCACATCTTCCTGGAGGCCTACACTGTACTGATTTCATGGCAAACACTAAGTTCTGTGTAAAATTATTTGTCACTATTGGATATCACTTATTTTATTTTAAGGTAGTGTCTATTTTACCGCCACGATGCTGGCGGCAACAGATCAGCTGAAGCTATTCTGCCACCAGTCGAACATTCGGTCTCGTGGCATGACGCAATACGAACAAAAAGGTCACTTTATCAGGAACACACTGTCCTGCTCGTGGTGTAATGGTTAGGTGTTACGGCTGCTATGCTAATGGTTGGCGGTTTGACTCTCGCCTTACAGACCTTCATTTTTTTCTTTGCTTTTTCCCAGGCTCCGTGTACAGTGTAGGTGTTACCTCTAGGGGTTAGTGTTGTTAGGTTAGGATTAAGGTCAGGTTAAGATATTATTACGGTTAGGTTAGCGTTACCTTAGTGTTAGGTTAGGGTTAGATCAGTGTTAGCTTAGCTTAGTGTTAGGTTAGCTTATCGTTAGGTTAGGGATACATTAAGGTTAGGTTAGAATTTGGGTTATCTTAGTGTTAGGTTATGGATAGGTTAGCCAAGCCTTTTGCTGCTGCCATCCTAGCGGCAAAATAGACACTGCCTTATTTCAATTCTAGCAGTAAACTCAAATCTACTGAATTTTGCAGTACATATTTAGCGGAACTGTCTTGGAGTTTCTGTCAGTATACTGTAGAATCGGAAAAAAAATTGTTTTGGATTTCAAAGTTCTTTGATTGACGTTAAACTACGGAATTAGTATCCTACAGAGTAGATTACAGCAATATAAGACAATTGGTTTCACTGATTATTCTGTAGGAATTTACTTCGCGCATTCAATAACATGATCGATGCGAAGCAAATGGCAAAGACTCAGGGCCGTTGGACAGTTGAACACAACCGCTGTTTCTCCACCTCAAGTAGAGATGGCGACTAGTGTTGCCACTCTATTGTTACAAAAAAGCACTAGATTTCATTCATGTTGAAAAGCACTAGATTAAAAAAAAACACTAGATTATAAAAGCAAACTTACACACAGTGAAAATGCCCAAAAAATGCATTGCGATGCCAACCACTGAGACATTGATTGTGCAACCCATTGTAAACCATAGACAAAGAAAATGGAAGACAGCAACAACGCTTGTGTTTGTTTGTACAGGTCACTGAAACTTTTCACAGATGACCAAGTGACTTTGCAGCAGTTTAACTCAAAACATATTATACTGTGTTGTGTAATTTAAGATTTACTTGGGTAGAATTTTCAGCAAATTGCAGTTGCACTAAAATCAAGCGATCTCAATTACAGTTACACCAAATTGTGCAATTAATTACATTTACCTGACTCATACAAAACGCTAGATAGCCATAAAAACCACTAGAAAACTAGAAAAAATGAAAAAACACTAGATCTAGTGGAAAAACACTATAAGAGGCACCACTGATAGCTTAGCTACTGCACCAGAGTACTAAGCAGTGTTGCCACTCTGTTATAAAGAAAAACTCCAGAATTTACCTTGAAAAAAAATCCAGAAAATAATAAAAAACCCCAGACATACAAAATGTTTGAAAAAAGTCAAAACCAAACTTGAAACGCACGTTGCCAGTACTTGCACACAAAAATTAAGGTAATATGCATGATTTGCATCATATTTTTAATAAGTTCAAGTCTATTTTTAAACATACTGACAATATGTACGAGTAGACTAGCAGCAAATCAAATGTAGGAAGTAACGTAAAAAAGCTAGTTAGATCTTTTCTAAAAAAACTTTTAATGTTTTCTTTCACTTTCACTTAAATGCACAAATTGATACAGGTACATGATACTTTCAAGATCTTACAGTTTTCTTTTCATCCTAACCATTGCATTAATTGGAATACTTGACTACTAATTTAACATTCAAAATTTTACATTACATTTAAAATATATGCGCCGATAAAACAATGAAGATATTCTCAACCACAGGAGAGGATCTTCAAAACCAAAAAAAGCCTTTTAGAAATCATGCATAAGCAGCCCGTGACATATCAGCGATAGATTAGAGTGCTGACCTATGCCTAGTTACTGCTTAATCTGTAAACCATTGATTATATTTTAAACAATTTGGTTAATTAAGCCTATCCCTACTCATCTGTAGGCTACAGGCTGCATCTACACATAGCCTACATATTACGCCTGTGAAATTACTGTATTCTTGGATGGAAAATACAGTAATACAAATACATTTCTAAAATTTGACCAGAGTCAAAAAAACCCAGATTTTTAATAAAACCCCAGAACCCCAAGTGAAACAAAAAAAAAACAGATCTAGTGAAAAAAAACCAGCAGTGGGAACACTTGCAGTAAGAGCAGTCTGAGGCGCCCCACGCAAGACTATTGCAGTATTTACGTTCTGCTGCCTTTGCATGTTCTGTCATGAATTTTTCGAGAAGTACGTACCATCTAGCAGTGCCCGAGTCATCACTGTTGAGTCAGAGTCACGAGCCCTTCGAGTCAGAGTCACCTAAAATTTTTTGGAGGCGGATCAAAGTCAAGCCAAGTCAAGTCATGTTTGTGCTGCAAGTACTCAGCAGTAAAACACATTTCAATCGACATAGCTTCAAACAAACAGCACAGGTTGGGCGAAAGACCGCTAAAGCAGTCACTTAATCAAGCCCAGCCTACATTCCATGACTGTCAAGTTTCAGTATAACAAGTGAAGCACAAAACATGAGTTCAAATGGAAACAAAAACAAAACAAAAACCAAAAGTCGAGTCACTTCGAGTCGAGTCGTTGGTTTGCAAGGTCGACTCCATGTCAAGTCAAATAAAATTGAACACTTTCCTATGTCTTTCCTACAAAATGGCGCATAAAGTGCTGAAAAATGGAACCCAATGTGTATCAGTTTTATTGCAAGGTTATTTAGGTCTAAATTTTTGGTGAATACAATTTCTTTTTTGTTTCTCTCCTTCAATGTCAGCTATTTCGACAAGTAGAGCCCAACCTCCCTGCAAGGAAATTATCACCTTGTCCTTCAGATGCCAAAACAAATCACCAGAACTGAACATGGATTTGAAATTAAACCTTGTAACATTGCAATATTTTGATGGCTGTGGATTTTATAATTTATGCTTCTTAACCAGATTTAGATTGGATTTGGCAATATTGTTTTAAACTTCTTCGTAACTTTTGATTCAGTTTCGGGACTGCAGATTACTGCATTGAAATGTTTGGTTCGATGGAGTTTCTCAAATCCGTAAGGATTGCACCTTATTGTGTATGATGAACCTTGACAATGACCAGTGAAACAAGTCTGCTTTTTTGTGTATCACATCATCAAAGTTACAGAATCAGTCTGAATTTTATTCATCCAGTCTCTTTTCTTCACTCATCATTGTTATACTGCAATATCTATATCTCATAACTACGGCAACCAAAAGTTAATAAAGTCAAAATGTTTCTGCCTATTATGATATTAAAGCTGATGAAACGTCCACAAACCAAACTGCACGCTCATACCATGAGGGAATCCCAAGTTATTAGGTCAAAAAACGTCAAAATTTATTATTAGGTCAAAAATTATCGTTGGGTCAAACTTTTCTTAGCACAGTTTTTTTTCATTATCGATATTTTGTTGAAACTACAACAACATATATTTATATGCTTTTGCACGTTTTGTTACAACTCTATAATAATAATGGGTTTGTTGCGATTTTTGACATTATAATGTTATTTTGCCCACTACTGGAGAATTGAATATTATGAAGGTTAGTCATGGTAAGGCAAGAAACATGGTCTTGCAGTGCTTGGTTTTGTAAATGCTCAATCCATTATACATACAGCGTTTCAACTTTATGATGTTCTCAGGTTTGGCTCTACTGCAGTCATTAATGTGCTTATTAATATATAATTCCTCGAAGCCGTCACTGTCATACACACAAGACGTGTTTGGTACAGCACTACTAACTAGAGATGATCACTATCCAGTTTGCCGGTTGGATATCTGGCAAGATAGTCAGTTTGCAACCGGATACGGATATCCAAACTGCTTTCAAACGTGATACGGATACGGATCCGGATATCCGAAAAGCTTTTATCCATATTTCGAGGATTCAGACTTTTGGAAAATTTGCTCATTGCACAATCATTCATTTATTATTTTCAGAAGCGTCTTTTCAGCCTTCTGTGCCATGACNCCGAGCTTGTCTATGATGTAATCTCTGTACCGTAGAGTGTAGCCTAATCTCATTCCCCTCTTAATCTGCTTCTTGGACACGCCAAATTTCTTAGCATGAATCTGTTCCTGGTGTGGCAAGGTAGGGCCAGTGTTGTTCCGGATCCGGATTTTCGGAGTCTCGGATCCGGATTTTTGGATAATTTTTTGGATCCGGAGCCGGATTGGATATC
>JGI24021J15306_10004788_pt1 | contig 15869 bp, 11 predicted proteins | sample Ectturendosymbi1_FD_15306 | JGI IMG/M metagenome (IMG submission 15306) | reverse complement strand
GGGGGGGGGGGCGATTGCCCGGTTCCCCCCTCTGGTTACGGGTCTGCTGTTCAGCGGCCGAGCGAACCACCAAATATTCAGCATAAGTCTGTCTGGACTGTGGGCGATGACGTCGCTTCCACTTCACATCGAGGAAGGAACTGTCACAGTTGTTCGTTGTTACGTCAAGTCATTTGTTGTGAAGTCACACTTGCGTTCATATTACTTTTGCAAGACGTTTAACTGAGACTCTGTCTTCCAACAGCTGAAACTTATCCGCACCGTGTGCCACGGCTGCCGAAATAAGCCCTCTTAAAACACATTTTTGAAAAATTATTTTTAGTTACTGTTTGTCTTTAGTTACTGTAGACTATTTGTCAATTGTAATCGGTGAGGTCGCTGTCAGATTTATCCAGAATCAGTTATTTGGATTTAAAAAGCATTATCACCATCTTCCCAAAGTTTAATATATTTCATTGCGCTCCCGTACCCTTGTATCAGTATTAGCTGCTGACATCCAAAACGTATTTTTTGTGTAAATTTTTTGCGGTTCGATCGTTACTTTGTTGTCAGAACCTGACCGATGCAACGCAAGCAGAACTCAGAGCAGAACTGGGGAAGTCCCTCGTCTATTGGCAGCAGCCGTCCATCCCCTGGATGTCGCTATTTCCACGGTTCGGGGCAGACTGCAAGCTCCTCCCGCGCGGTGGCACAGAAATAATTATGAATGACAACATGAAAACGTCTTTGTACGACAGCTGGTGGGTTGTGCGTTGGTCCCTGTATACGCGCTCGTTGGCTGCAAACGCTTTGTGACGCAGGTTTCAGCTTGCCGTTTCATTTTCAAACTTAGTGTCTGGGAAAGTTTGCTTGTTGCAGTTCCCACCGTTCAATATCGTGCTCTAGTACTGTCAGGAGATCACATTCACACATAATGTTCATAAGAATGTTAAACCTCTTCCGATGAGCACATGAACTTGCCATTTCTTTTAGCTCACATCCGCTTGGTTGTTACCTTGCAACGCATAACTTTTACAGTACGTTGCTATAGCGTAACTGTTATGGTTGATACATTGTCAACACATTCCTATTATGGTTGACACCTAATTATTGTCACTGCATAACTGTTATTGTTGATACATAACTACAGTACTATTGTTGACACAACTGTTGTTGTTGACATATAACTATTTCTGTTGTCACATTAATTTTATTGATGACACGTGACTATTATTGTTGACACATAACTATTATTGTTGACACATAACTAATATGGTTGACTTGATACATAACTCTTATTGCTGATACATAACCATTATTGTTGACACATAACTATCTATGTTGATATACAACTATTCTGGCACATAACTGTTTTTGTTGACACATAACTATTATTGTTGACAAATAACTGTTAATTATTCTTAACTGTGAAACGTTCCCAAATATCTGTTAAAACGCGTTCGCCCGTGTGGCGTTGTTCGTCCGACTTATCGCCGTGTTTTAAAAGCTTCCTGCGAACAAACTTGAAATTGTTTATCTTCGAGATTCAAATTTTCAAACTTGGCGCGCAGGGCCTCGTCGTTCCGGTCCATTTACCACCTGTTGCGCGAAGACCTCTGTCCTTACTTCTACGTGTGTTCTCAGACGTACACTGCCCTGTTTCGCGGTCAGTCTGCACGCTGGAGCTGCGAGGTGAGTAAAGACGAATTTTGTCAACCCACGGTTATAAACTCGTTTTTCTTTACAATAAGCTCACTTAGAACCTTGCGACACTGCGGCCACGAGCTACTTTTTATTTTGCAACACTGCGGCCACGGACTAATTTTTATGTGCAACACTGCGGTAGCGGCTACTTTTAGTTTCTTTCTTGAGCCTGCTTTTTTCTTGTTCGAATAAAAAGTGCTTAGAAACAGAAATCCAAAATTTTCTTACCTGATTTTTTTCCACATGAAGATTACTCTTTTGCAAAAAGCAAACCGAAGTTCTGAAAATTCCTGTAAATATTTTTCACTTGAATTTTTTCTGAAGTCTGTTCTTTTTTCTTCGATTCCACATTCCAAATTTAAGACCGTCTTTCCAGTTAAATGGAAGCCAGATATTTTGCGCCGGATATCTCTTTCTCCTAAAAGTACCGCTGGTTTTTCTTTGCAGTCTCAAAAAAATGCTCTGCCGCCATCTTGTGCCGACAAACATGTTTTGTTTTGAATGCAGGTGGACTGCGTGCTCACCCCCACCTCTCTCGGCTTCCGCAATTCGCTGAAGGACGAAGGCATAAAATTCACGATGCCTCTCCGAGAGACGTCATCGGATGCTCCTGGCAACGACAGTTCAACTCTGCAACAATCTGTCGGTGAGCCTTGTGATTAAAAATGTGCCATTGTTACGTGTGTGTGTCGGATTGTTACGTGTTCCTGTTTGATCGAATCGACTGTTGCGGAAGCACTCACTCGCGCTTTTTCGACTCTTTCTGCGCTTGTCTCTCACCTGCGGAAGAATCGACAAAGTCTTGGAAAAATGTAAACCGCGTTAATTATCACGTGACCCTGTTGCGTTTTAAGATGATGTAGACGAGGAGGAGAAGGAAAACAACGTTTTTTCAAGTCAGGATGAAGTGGACGCTGAGGTAAGTGATACCACCGTCCTGCGTCAGTGATGACGTAAAGCGGCCGTTTGTGACGACATATTTGTTCCATTTTTGTAGGCTTGCATCTTTTGTTTGGGTATGTAAGTTGCACGTTCAGAAACCCCTCAGTAAAACCACAATATTTCGACCTACATTTCTTGTCAAGATCGAAATGTCCCAAAATAGTGAGAAAATGCCCGGTAGTGAATCTTCGTTGACAGCAATCGAACGTGATCATTCTTAAAAATTACAAGTTTAAAGTGAAGGAGGTAATGAATCTCGCAAAGAAGTGCATTCGGATTTTTTGGCTTTACTTGCTTTGGATAGAGTGAAAGCTCACTTGGTCTGTTCCTTTTTCGCTGAGACGTTTTGGTCATTTGTCTCAAAGTCGTATCGAAACTCGTCGTAACGGTATTTTTTAGCCTACATTTCCAGACATTCTGACCGAAAGGACTTAATTTTATTCGGTCATTTCACAAACATTTCGGTCAGTGTCCGAAAAATAACCAGCTTGTGGACGTCACAGGGCAACGATTATCGCCGAAGAAAAATGCGACCTTGAGGTGTTTTCATTGACTTCTTGTTTTTTTTTTGTTGGAGCTTTTCTTTTCGTTGTTTCTGTTTCGCGCATATTTGGCGTAAAAGTGCGAAATTGCGACGTAAACATGTAAACAGGACTCTTCCGATGATTTCTTCTCGGTTTTGGTCAATCTCCCGAAAACAAGCGTTATTGCCACTTCGCTTGAGGTCTTTGCTGCCCCAGCAAAAGCTCGATGAGCTTCAAGTTGCGTGAAAAACCGAACAAAAGTACTCTTTTTCTCTCAAGCCTCAAAGAAAATCAACACTTTCTTCCAACGGCCTTCTGTTGGTTTTTAGCAAGTCTCGACGGTTTTAATACCTTGTTTGAATGCCAATGCAACAGCAACGCAACGACTCGTTCACAGCCAAGTTTGATTCAGCAGATTCTGAACTGTCGTTAAAATTTACTTCCTTCAACAGGACGAGCTCAACTGGAAGGCCATCAGTGACGGTCTGCAATTCCGCCAGAACCGGGAAATCACCTATGCCGCTACCACTGACGGCTCTGCCCGCACGTGCGTGGTTGTGCAAGGCGCAAGTGACGTTCAGGTAATGACCATTGTGACGAAAGGTCGCCTATTGTGACAGAGCTGTTCGTGCGGAATCCAGTAATGCAGGGTTCGTGCCAGGGTTGCGGAGTCGGAGGTTTTTGGGTGGAGTCGGAGTCGGATTTCCAACAACACTGGGAGTCAGAGTCGGATTTTTTTGTCCGGCTCCGGAAGCCTAGCTGGATCATTTTTTTATATCACATTCCGAAATTGGGAATTCTTATTGAAATGGTCCAATTTCTTTTGAAACTTGTTGAATCGGGGATTTCTTGCTGTGCACCACGATTTCAATTGATTTTAACAACAGCCAAATTTTTATTCCCTTTATGTTAAGGAATTGGAGTCGGAAATTTTGGAAATTCGGAGTCGGATATTTTAGCTCCGACTCCGCAATAACTGGTTCCTACGGAGTCGGGAAAAGTATGGAAAAATTTGGTCAAATTGAAACCTGGAAAATTTTGGAAGAAAAAATTGTTTTGGTATGTTAGTAGTATGGAGAAACAAAATAATAAACTTTCAGACTTGATCTTTTGACGTACATTTTCATAATATTTCATTCAAGATAATTTTACTTCCATCGTGTAAACTATTATAGTGCCTGTATTTGACCTGGGTAGGTCATTAGGAAAAGTTAGGTCTGGAAGAAGTCCGAAAAAAGACTGGCAAATGTCTTAAAACAGCCTAAATATTTATTTTGAAAAAATTGCGTGGGAACCATGGCAATGGAAGAAGCCAGCCATTCATAGTTGACGCTTATTTTCATTTGATATTAAATCACGATGCGACGGTTTCCGTATAAAGCATAAGCATGACCGAAAACGGTTTCAGTCAGGCTTTCAGTGAACGGTTTTTGAACAATTTTATAAAAACTTGATTTCTACCACATGGCTACTTGCACTGCAGGTTTTTTTATCCAGTCAGGAACAGTTTTCCAAGATTTTTTGTCCGCGCAGTTGTGAATTGATCTCCTGCTCATCTGCTTTGAGATTTTCGAAATCGCAATCCTCATGGTCCGCAAGAACAGTTCATCAGAAGCTGCCGTGATTTTTTCTCGCAATGATATTTCGCGCATCCAGGTTGCCACCAACGGTTGCAGTGCTGTGGTGCCACCAACGGTTACAGTGCTGTGGCGCCACCGACGGTTACAGTGCTGTGGTGCCACCGACAGTTACAGTGCTGTGGCGCCACCAACGGTTACAGTGCTGTGGCGCCACCAACGGTTACAGTGCTGTGGCACCACCGACGGTTACAGTGCTGTGGCGCCACCGACGGTTACAGTGCTGTGGCGCCACCAACGGTTACAGTGCTGTGGCGCCACCGACGGTTACAGTGCTGTGGCACCACCAACGGTTACAGTGCTGTGGCACCACCGACGGTTACAGTGCTGTGGTGCCACCAACGGTTACAGTGCTGTGGCGCCACCAACGGTTACAGTGCTGTGGCGCCACCGACGGTTACAGTGCTGTGGCGCCATCAACGGTTACAGTGCTGTGGCGCCACCGACGGTTACAGTGCTGTGGCGCCACCGACGGTTACAGTGCTGTGGTGCCACCGACGGTTACAGTGCTGTGGTGCCACTGACGGTTACAGTGCTGTGGTGCCACTGACGGTTACAGTGCTGTGGTGCCACCAACGGTTACAGTGCTGTGGTGCCACCAACGGTTACAGTGGTGTGGTGCAAGAAATAAGCGATAATGCAGAAAAGCTGAAAAGCGCCTTAATCTGCATGACGTGCATCACGTGTTTTGCTTTCAAGGTGCCATTCAATGACTGAATGGTTGGACTTGGCGGTCTTTGCATCAGGGAAAGTTCTGTGTTACTTGGCGTTTAAATCAGTGTTTCCCAACTTTTTTCACTTGCGCGGCCCAGAGATCCTTCGCTGAAAATATACGTGGCCTACCATCTTGCAGAGGCTGCACTTTCATACGCATAAACAAACACACTTTATTCCTGGGTGCAGTTGAGTGACAATCTTGCCACTGGATACAGTGTGTCGCCGCACGCTGTAGTGATTTGATGTCGAGATAACTGTGTTCTAAAATGGTTTAGTCCTAGCTCCGTGGCCCACTCGAAAACTCCGCTGTGGTCCACCAATGGGCCGTGGCCAACAGGTTTGAGAAGCACTGGTTTAAATGAAATTCGCTCGAGAAATTTCGTTGTCGACTCGACAAACTGGGTTCGATCCCCGATCAGCACGCTTTACGAAAGTTGTCAAGTAGCGCCCTCGGCACCGGTCCTAGCGGGCACAGGCGCCCACAGACCGCCCTAACCGGGGGGGTTAATAACACCGTCAGAGAATGCGAGATTTATGACGCATTAACGCGTAAGTCTTCTGTTTCAGTTGCTGTTCAATTTCCTCCTCAACTGCCGCAGCAGCATATCCACATCAGGGTCTCAGACCGGCGTCCCCCCAACTATACTAGCCCCCGTATCGTTCTTGGGTGCGGCCTTGAAGAAGCTGGACTACAGGGCGGGAAAGGCCCGGGTAAGATTTTCGCCGCCCTGTTTCGTGGTGCACTGCCTCTTGACGTTTTGTAAACTCCCCGCTCTCCTTAGCAGCTGTTCTAAACAAACGTGGACTTCTGATCTCAAATAAATTTGTGGCGAAAGCCGCGAGACCTGAAGTCAACGGTCAGGGTCGTAATCTGCTCAAATTTTCGGGGGCTGACCTTGACAAAATGATTGTGACTTGTACCTCACAAAGAAAAAACTTATTGGCGTTTTCACAACGTTTTTGAACATTTCTGGCGGGGTGGGGGGGGAATTACACGGTTGTCCACCCCTGGTCGCGGGCCTGTCAACGGTCTTGTCGGAAGAAACGACAGCCCACATTTTTTCGCTGGGGGGGGGCTGATTGACACCCGCCAANATCCGTAACTTTCCACCTGGTAGCAAAACTGTATACGACTTGTGGTATCGTTTTTGATCTGATTCTTGACTTGCAGCAAGACGAAGGTTCTTTCCCCCCACTCCTCTCGTTGCAACTGAACCAAATCCTAGTATAAATGGGCTTTGAGGAAAATCAAATGGAAGATCGCACATGTCAAGAGAACCTTGCGTTCGCAAGATTTTATCAATTTTCCTCTAGCACCTTGCACAGCTATGTGCAACTCGCTGGCCACACGCGGTCCAAAAAGCTTTCTGCGGCCCAGCACACTTTTCAATATTGTGTATGTGTGCAAAACAATAATTACCTGTCTTTTATTTTCACAATCTCAAATTCGACATTTTTGATGCAATGTCTGCAGTGCCTGTTTGTCATGCGCTCTGATAGATTTCCACGTGTCCGAAGCGCTTGCAGGGAGCTGAGGAGGAAATGCGCCGGGTAGCGAGTTGGACGCATTCCGTCAGGTGCATGGGGGTGATCACCACAGTTTGCCAATCCTTCGGTGATCTTCCAGAACTCCAGCCCATTTAACTCACGCGCTCTGGCAAAGGTTTTAAGAATTTCTGGTCGGATTTCATCATTAGTGCCGGATTATCATGAAATACGCGCTGGTAAATTTCTACGCACCCACTGACGCATCGATGCAAACTGACTTCTCGGTTTCTGATTTTCTATTCATATGTTACTCTGCACTACACTGATTTGTAACTATACACTTGTTGTTCCATTAGCAATAAACTTGCTTCTGGCATCGGAGTATGGGAGTGATTGAAAGTACCATGCAGTTGTAATCATTACAGTTAGTCTTCAAATGCTCTCAGTAACTTCTAACTAAGCTTACGTCATTCACTGTGCGGCCCGCATGGAGATAGTGACGTAATACTTCGCCCAGTAAGGCATTTCGGTTGGACGTGGCTGATCTTACGCGACAGCAAGAGTTGGCGAATCAGGTCAAATGCATAGCATTTCCGCAACTAGGTTTTTTTCTGTCACAGGTTGTTTTTAAATGACGGAAAACTTCAGGTCACAAATATCGATAGTGTTATGGCGAGTTTCAATAAATACTACGGCGCAAATGATCGAAATGTTTCAGTGACAAAAATGCTTCAGCGAAAAAAAATGACCGAAATGCTTCAGCGAAAAACAAAACCTTACTTGCAATGACTCAATACCGGACAATACAAAGTGCCCCTTAAGCTTAAGCGAGCCACCACATCTTGCAGTTTTCCCATCAACTGCTGGCACTTGTTTATTTCAACGGCTGTGAAAGACAAAACGATATTTTGTTTCGCTGTTATCAATAAAAAAAACTGAATTCAAAAATAGATAAAAAGAAACAGTAGCGTTGAACTACAAAACGGTTCTCGTGTTTAATTCATTGGAGATTTTCTGTCCTGATAGAAATGATCTTTGGCCATTTGCAGATAGTGGACGATTCGTCGAACCATCGGGTCAAACCTTCAAGCACCTTGAAAGAAAGCTTCAGCCTGGACGTGTCCGGCCCTCTTATGCCCCACCACGTCCACGGTCTGGTCACCTTGCTCAACCACACGCAGACCGATGGCGAATACTCGGTCGCGTGCGGGACCAGGACTTACACGGCGCCGTTCAACGTCAACCGCTGTGAAAATCTGGAAGGCGCAAGAATTAACCGGGATGACTCCGTGAATGCGAACGGGAACGACCCGGGACGCCGCGATGTTCACCACAACAAGCAGAAATGCGGGTTGCCCGCAGACTGCGTGCGATGGCTCGCTTCTGACAACTGCAGCACTACGTTGCGGCAGGTGGATGCAAAAAATAAATCGTACAATTGGTCGTCTTAAAAGGAAGGCAATGGTTAAGTGATTGCAGTGAAGCTGCTTACAGCAATTAGGCGAAAATTTTCTAGTCAAAAATGTCGCGAGATCTTGACGTGGAAAACTTTGTGTGTTGCGCAAGGTTAGAAACTGCTTACGTGTGAGCAAAGGCCAAAAAATCTTGAACCGCTAATCTTCAGAAGCGTGTTGCTGTGAAACACACCATGTCAGTCGCCGTAGTGAATGTTCTCGCGCAGTTGTTAGAAGAAGTATTGCCGATTTGGCGCCTGGTGTGCTCAGTGAACAGTTTCAAGCGTTGAAACTGCTCTTTGCTGAGCATTTGTAGAAGATTGTTACGTTATGCTACCATGCATAAGTAGAAGATTGTTACGTTATGCTGCCATGATTGTTACGTTATGCTGCCATCCGATGCCATGCGTGACTTCGTCTTTGAGGTTTGCCGGATTTTGCATAGAAATTTTACAGTGCTTATATTTTACTACGAATGCTTTACTGCCTGTGTTGTTGACTGTTGCCTGCCGATTTCTCTAGTTTTCATGTTTCGTGAGCTGCTGAAGTAAAGAAACAGTTTTGAAAATGTCAAGGGCAATTTGATCTGAATCCGTTTCTTGCGAAAATATTTTTAAAAAAGGGCCAAATATGATGAATTTAAGCGAGCAACAGCATTTTGTTTGGGGCACCGCGTCTCGAAGCACAAAACAACAAGATAAGCTAGAAATTTGGAAGGGGCATGACCCCTCTGGCTACCCCTAGAGTCGCCAACTCAAGTTCTGACAAAAACGTTTCAAACAAGTTTTATTTTGGCACAAGGTGGCGCAAACGTGCCCCAGTTCAGGACCGTGATTTTCTGGCCTGATCAGAAACGGTTTGAAACTTGGCACGCGACTCGCGAGTGTATGTGGATATATACTGGAGCCAAACTAGTAAAGATTCTGTGGAAAACCAACGACAATGTGCAACAAATTCGATATGTGATCGCAAACAAATAGCTTCTCGTATTGCCTGCCTCGTCGTTCCTATACTTGCAATGGATGGTTTAGACACATTGTGAGAAATAATGTTGGAGGTGTCTATTTGTATCTCAAGCCGTAGTACCGGCCCTTGTCAAAATGTCTTTTTTTGCACGTTATTGTCTTTGTTTTTGTTCAAAAAACTGCCCAAACTCACTTAAAAATTTTATACGTATTAATTCAAAGGCCATTGCCATACACGTTGTGATCGTACTGCCATCTCAATTTAACGTATGCAGGTTTTAACTGCAGATGGTAAACATTGTTTCGCGTTTTCTTAATCGCCGTAATGCTTTTTTCGACATCTCCATTGTACGGTTAAGAATGGTTTTGTTGCAGTTATTGAATTCGATACAAGTTTCAGAAGCTAACCGCACCGTGTGATTTCCGTTATTCCTTCTGAGTGTAGAAGTCTCTCTTTGAACGTGCGTTGCCCTGAAATGGAAATTGATTTTAACCTCTGCGTGAAAAAGTCTGTCATTGAACATAAATTTGTCTTGCTTTGAAATGAAAACAGATTTCAACCTTTCGCTGCTTGAATTGGCAACATGCAGAGAAATGTTCTTGTTTTGACCAATTTTGACGGTCCCTGGACGCCAATCCAATTGGCAAAATTTTGACTCAAACTTTTGTTGGAAACTAGATGATCTCCCGCGTCGATAGAGCCCTTGCTTGACTTTCTAGCATGTCTGGAACCAAAGTTATGGCCCAAAGACCCTTTTTACCCCCAAAATCAGAAAATGCCTGAGTCTCCCACTAACGGCCACTGTAGCTCGCGATAACTCCCCGCTAGAAGATGCTAGCGAGCTATACGAGCCCTCGAAAGACTCATGAAGTCTTCTAGTTTGCACTGAAAAAAAAACATTTTAGATTTGGGTTCGGGGTTTCCGGTGGGTGGGATTAGAAAAGGGTAGTTTTGGCTTTTTTTGGTTGTTTCATTATGACGTCATCACCTCCACAAAGGGCCATGATTCTGGCTCAAAGTTTGGTTGTATTCTATGCTGGAATATGAAGCTTTTGACCCGAACCTAAACCTAACAGTAACACCTAATCCTTAACTAGGGGTTCCCAAACTGGGGTGTATGTACCCCTAGGCTAGTAGGGGTGCACTTACCTATCTAAAGGGGTACATTTGAGGTTAGCAATGGGAGGGAAAAAATATATTTGCACATCATTTTTTTTCGAAGTAGCTATACATACATCATTGAATATTATTTTCAAAATCATATGCTCATTGGTAAATACATTCTTATTTTCCACAGCCTTTTTGTTATAATAAATTTTAGGGGTACATGCTCATCTATCGAAATGCTGAAGGGTACATGGCCAGGGAAAATTTGGCAACACCTGTCCTAAACCTGGTCCCGTCGCCAAGGGGGAGCTTAGGTTGGCTTAGTCCCCCAAACAAAGCTCCGAGCCCTCCCAAATTGAAACATGAAACTATAAATCAGTGGAAGTTTTTGTCAAATTTTAGTATGTCAAGCCACCCCGCAGAAACGCAAAGCCCCCCTGTTGAAAACTTTCTGGCCACGGTTCTGCCTAAACCTCGGCGACAGACTATAAATGAAAGTGCTTGTTGCTTTGATTGATTCATAACATGGTTCACTGGTTTGCGTGGAAACAAGTGAAACAACATTAGCAGAACGGTAAAATGGAGATAACAGCAAAACACTTCCTTGTTAGATTTTCAAAATTGCCAAAACAAAAAGTTTCGCCTAATTGGCGAGTAGACCGCAGCGGCCCGTAGCGGCCAGGAATGATGTCACCGCTAAAAAATTGTTAGCGGCTGTTTCAAAACCTTCAGCGGACTGACCGAAGAGTGGACTGTTAGCGGCCCGTGCCATCTCTACTGCCGGTGTCTCAAGTAACGTGTTAGTATGAACGATCTTTCTTTGCTCTGAGGAATCAAAAACCGTCTACGAAGCACAATGACGCACGAACATCTTGGAGCGTTATTCTGATGTCTGTAGAGAAAGGAATTCTGGCCAAACTTGACAATAAAGATATCATCGATACAGTGTTTCTGCCAGCAGTGAACTGCGTAGACACTTGCTTTGCTGAACTGTGCTTGTTTCAAATATAATAAATTACGTTTTAGTTGATAAGGCAGTCTTTTTTGGTCCAGCATTTTGCGTATTGTTTTAGACAAAACACGAACTTTCGCTTGAGATTCCACACTGTTCTGTTTACGTTAAACCATGAAAAAATTATGGGCGTATCAAAGTAGGCTCTGGGAGCAGTCTCAAGTAATGCAACATTAATGAGCGGCATCCATTTATCGCTGTTGATCAGTTCCTTTGATATGCACACCAATCTTTATGATTCAGCTATTTGCCGCAGTGCTCATTTGTTGCTCTTTGCTGCACGGCCCAGGGCCGGCGTAATGAGAATGCCCGGCCAGTTTAAAAGTCCAGCCAGCCCCTGATACGAAGTATTCGCCAGTTAAACTTAGAAGGGGACACGACTCATGAAAGTTTGAGAACCACTGTACTATCATTTTAAAGAGCTCTTCTGGTAGCTCGTTTTTCTCTTCCAGAAAATCATAAACAGCTTGTTTCACGATCATAGCAGGTAGCTCAAAAGGGATTTGTCCGAAACAAAAAATCAATAAAAATGTTGAAGTTTACTATCTTACTTTATAACGATTGTAGCGATGTAGTGCACCATTTCAAATCATCCAATGTGCCAAATTTGGCTCATGCGCGATAAGTTGGCCACCCCTGCTAGAGTGTCTTCGACTGGGATCATGAAACTCTTCCAAATCAGTAGACTGTCCATCAGTGTCATTTTTTACTAACCATACGAAATCAGATTAAATAATCATTTGTGAGGTTGTTTTTTATTGCTATGAAGCTCAGATCTAACAAACGTTTTTATAGAATTTTTAATCTATCTGCTGAATTACTGTCAAAATTTGATAGTAAAATTACACTTAAAATGATATTCGTTTATTCATGGAAATATGATGAATATGATATTCGCGCTGGTATCATCGCGTTCAAAAATTTCGGAAAATATAACTTGGACCTGCTTTGGACAAAGACTTATTCCATTTCAAAGGCATATTGTTTGTATCTATTCCCACAGAATTTGCGTTCCATCGTTAAAACAAACTAAACCATTACAGAAGTGCAATATTTGGAAATGAGGTTTTATTGGGCAACACTGCTAAAAATAGTTCAAGAGACAATAGAGCTGATGTGAAGGAAACAGGAATGTGTTTGCATGGGTTACTAATACTCAACTGTAGGCGTAGGCCTTGTCTGAAACGAGTTTGTATGAAAATCGAGTTAGTTGGCGTATGAATTGCCTTTCACAAACGAGTTAGTCTGAAATCGAGTTAACTGTTGAATGAATTCCGTCTCACTGTATGTGATTTGACTGGTTTGGTTAAGCCAAAATAAAAAATACACCACCATGGATGAACCATGGCGCAGTGCATGCGGAGCGGTACAAAAATAATAATAATGATATCCGGTTGAAAGGTTCGGTGCGGTTACTAGATCGCAACTTTAGTTAGGCTTGCAATGACTGGAATGCAGGCAGGTAAAATCCTTGGACAGCAGAAACAGGCAGGTGAAAATTCGGTTGCCTGTAATTTGTAAAAGGCGGAGCTCCGTAAAATCATCCAATGCTGGTGGTAATGTAAATACTTTGGCCCTATCAATCTTTTCGTTTCAACATTTTGTGCCATTTTTCAAATCAAATCTGTGGTGCAGCTAGTGCTTTTTTTTCCATGGATGGAATTTTCTTACAAATGCATGCTGCACAGTCTTATGTTATTCATTCAACTGTGTTTGAGCATGTTCTAACACACAACTTCTTGAAGTAGCCATGGAAGTGAATGTCATTTCTCTATTTTTATTTCTTTAACTGAACATATTTTGCACAAAAATTGTAATAACGACATGGATTTCTTTTTACACATGCTGTTAAAAGTCGAGACCAATTAACAGGGCTGCAGAAAGTGCGGAAATCGGGAAAGACCTTCCTGGAAAATCGTACATGTTCCCAGGAAATTAATCAGCTACAAGGCAAGCAAAATCGAATAATATGCTAAGAATTACAAGAAAACCTTAAAACAGACTGTGAATTTCCTTGCTCACTCATGGTGGTACAATACTTCATTACTTGGCTTCATGATGCAACAGTTACCCCTACCTAACAATAGTGGTCTCATGCTGTCGCTGGTCGCGTGCAAGATTGCCAATTTGGCATTTTTGAAACTAAATTTTGAAATTCACGCTTTTTTGACGCACCTGGCGTGTTTTTAAATCAAAAATACCTGTCAAAACGTGGCTTTTCCTTTTTAATTTTTTTCAGTCTGAAAGGCTTGGCTCTGGCTAAACATTGTCTGAGCTGCATATTCATTACAAATCTTTTCTGACGGGAGTCTATGACCATGCAGGGTGCAAAGATTAAGAATATTGCAAAGATTTTATTGTTTCCCTAAAAATTTTTGATGTATATATTTAATAAGAAACAAATGTACAGTAGTGTATTTATGGGGAAAGAAGTTGCTTATAAAAATCTGAATTGTATTTTATTGATGTTTCTGACAAGTTTCAATATCTATTTTTGCTTGGTTATGCATGTTTCACTGTACGTGTAGCCTATATGTCTTAGGACTGCTATCTGGTTTATTTTGGCTTTTTCTGAGACAAGGTCTGCCTTTTTNGATGAACCTGGTTCCATGTTGTAGGCTCGTAATGGCGGTGGAAAGCTGTTAGTTTTAATATTGCTGCTATGGTGACACATGTAGTCAGAGGACAGTGAGGCCAACACATCCTTAAGACTACGTGCATTTATGCGAGCGAACTTCATTGTGTTAGATAGCAGAGTGGACGGTGGCGCTAGCATCAGCTGGAAGCTTTTGGAATACATTCAGATTGTTAATACTTGTATGTACGACTGCTTTAGTTAGTGGTTACCTTACTGGGTTATCAATCAAAATGGTATTGCGTTCTGAATGCCATTCTGGAATGTAGCGCCATTCAAAAATGCTCAACTCGTACCCAAACCAGTTTTCACTGACTAACTCACTCCAGTAACTGCATACTCGCGCCTAAAAAATGCATGCACAAAACGCTCACTCAACAGAAACTTTTAGCACAGTCTGAATATTATTCTATAGATAAGGTCGTTCTACAGGTTGGATGGGTTGAAAACCAACTTCGCCACCACCGAACTGGTCGCAACAATCAATGTATGAAACATAACACCATTCTGGAATCGCATTGCACTTATCAGTAGAGCACAATTTTTTGAATGACCATAAAATTGCTACTGCATACTTTATAGGATGCCGATACCAAAACTAGCACTTTTAAACGGGATTTTTTTATGTTTTTCCAGTAAATTGGTAGTTGTTTATTATGAACATATTAGTCACAGACAGTCGATACTAATTCTTAAGGCTGACTTTTGCATCTTTGCCTTTGTATGTGATGAAGCAATAATATAATTCAGTGTAGGCAGCACAAAAATCCCAATTATTAGGGCTACAGTATTTGCTAAAGACAATGCTGCAGACCTTCTCTTGCAGAAAGTAACACAATTATGCAACACAGCTTTAACATGGCATCAAGTTTATAGCAAAAATGTTCAACTCATGCCCAAGCTACAGTCCACTCACAACAAGCTCACTCTGGTAACTGCACACCCGCACTCAAAAATGCATTCATGCGTAGAATGCTCACTCAACAAACTTTTAACACCTTCTGAATATTGTTCTACAGGTCAGGTTGGTTAAACTAATTTTGCCACCAACAAACTGGCTGCAACAATCGACGTTTGAAACATGATGCCACAATCACTTCAAATGCTGCACCACTAGCAATTTGAAACCACTTTTGTGAAAGTCGCATGTGGCTCCCAAGCACCTTTTGTGTGGCTCTCAGCAGTCTTTCAATAAAACCAATGGTGTATTCAGCCCAAAAATTGGGGGTAGAAACTGTTAACACTATTTTGTTTGGAATACCGCCTCTCAAAGCACAAAATGACTATATGTTCTAAAAATTAGGGGGGAATGACCCCATAGCCCCCCTGGCTACGCCTCTGAATTAAACCTCTAATGTTTTGTGCAACAGACTTCGTTCCGCAACAAAACAAACATGTGAATTGACTTGCATTAAAACTTTTTTAGTGCAGCTCTCACAAAATCGTAGATTTGGGCTTGGCTCCCTTCAGTGGAAAGGTTGAGAACCACTGGCTTATACTGTGCTCTCCCATACACAAGCAAAGTGTTGAAAAGAAATGATATCAGGGCTGTGGAGTCGGAAGTCCCGTCATCCGACTCCTGGAAATTTTGATTATCCGACTCCGGACCGACTCCGACCTTCAGCTGTATTAGTTATTTAAAGTGATAATTCTTTTCAGATGAATTCATAAACCCTACTTGCACTTTCCAGAATACGGAAACTT
>JGI24021J15306_10004787_pt1 | contig 15869 bp, 9 predicted proteins | sample Ectturendosymbi1_FD_15306 | JGI IMG/M metagenome (IMG submission 15306) | reverse complement strand
CCGACCATGTCGTCCTCCAACGTCCAATGCATCGACCCCCTCATGGACTGCACGCCCTGACGGTTTTGGACAATGAGACAATTGAATGGCTGATCAACCAGTCCCGCCGCCACAGGGGGCTTTGTTGGGCCTAGCCCCACCAAACAAAGCTCCAATCCCCCCAAATTGAAATATGAAACACTATAAATTAGTGGAATTTTTGTCAAATTTTAATGTCAAGCCCCTCCTGCACGAACGCAAAGCCCCCCCGCACAAACTTCAAGCCCCCTATTGACGACTTTCTGGCGACGGTTCTGTGTTCAACACCAGCCCGAAATCTAGTGCGGCCGAGCAGTGGACAGTAACAACTGGCTCAAACGACAATGAATAAGCTGTTATGCGCTTGCAGTCCATATGCACTTCGCTATACTCCGTTACATTGATTTCTCAATGTTGAGATTTTTCCCATTATTGTTTATTATTTTCCTAAACGGAAAAAAGTCCTTAGCGTTTCAACTTGTTCAGCAATTTTTCCAGCTTTAACAAACTCCACGAGCAAGTAGCAAGTCACGAGCCATGTTCATAGTTGGTGGACAACGCAAAAACTACAAGCAATCTAGGCACTTTCTAAAAACGTAGCAACAATGCTGCAAGTAAGCGTAAGTGCTACTGCAGTAAGAATAAATTCACACAATGGTGGCAACACGTCGATGTAATGAGTAGTTTCGGCCAGTGAGAAATGAAGGATGAAAACAAATGTTGCCAATGACTACAAAACAAAAAAATTCCAAACGGACTTCGCAGGATGCTCACGAAGTTTAACCACAACTCAAACGCGATTGAAAACCATGTTTTTGGCTAAGAAACAAGTGTTATTACTTCTCAAATTCAACTGCGTTCTTTCACAAAATGATGTCGTAGCTGTTTAAAGCTCAACAAGTTCAGTTTTGCGGTTTAGTTGTTCACCTCTGTGTTTTAATTTGATTGAGGTGGAAGCGTTTGGCGGCAAGCCGAACTCTGAAATTTGATTCTTGTCCGGGAGGTTGAGGTTAACGCTCTTAATCAAGGAGCGCTGCGGCGATTCATTCGGTGGCCGTGGATCGAACACCCAACCTTTCAGTTGGGAGGTGGACACTCCCACCGAAATATCGCCGTCCCTCTGTAATTGAATGCAGTTATATCGCAAAGCAAAAACTTGAGACAGAATGAGGAGTGACTTCCATATTCTTTTTCAATTACCGTCCCAATGTGCACAAGCTGTTTCATTTACTGTCGATGTGGGATTATTCAACGGGTCGATTTTGACAAAGGTTTCAGTTTGTGTTAAAAAAAGGCGAGTTCCAGATGAAATCACGACATGCTTCAGCTAGAGTTCAGATGAACAATGGCTGTACAACTCGGTTTTTCGGCCACAGGTGCCAAGCCGAGGCTTTTTCGGCGTTAACTAGAAATAGCTGCCGATTTTCAATAATCAATGCTGCAAAGTGACAGGAAGCGGTTGCCATGGGAAGGGAGGCAAGTACCAGTGCTCGGTGACTTCAGAAAAAAAAACGAACGACATCGCACGCTGTAAACCGATTNGTCTATTTCCATAACTTTTCACAACATCTGGGTAAACTGAGACACAGAAATATCTGAGGAAAGCATTTTCCACCAGGTATGCTGCTCTCTTCGACGGAAAAAAAACGCATCCAGCAGAAATTCGACGTCTCTTACGAACCGGATGTAAAATCGTACAATGATTCCAGCGTTCTAACTCTGCGTCGGTGCGAAGGCACAACAGACAAACACCGCAAGCAGACAAGCGATGCGAAAAAATTTTTAGCGCGAACAGCAGACCGAAAAACAAGGAATAATTGTTACATCATGCTGAAGCTTTCAGCGGATGAGGCACGATGACATTGCGCGTTGCGCACAACGCGAAAACCACAGATCATGTACGAGGTGTTTTCAGATGTGTGCAACATTAGAAACATTGCAAAGACTTCAACAAGACGAATACGGCGCACGACGACGTTGTGCGTAGAGGCACGTATAGAAATATACTTTCGGGTGGTCAAAATGATTTTCACTAAAATTATGGTAACTTGTTTTTGTACTTTACAACTAAACATGTTTTTGAAAATTTCGGCTGGGGCAATTGTGTTGTGGCCCATCGCCTGGTTGAGGGCCTGTTTATGTTAAAGGATATTTCGCTGCAGTTGGTGTTCTGGACCTGTCGAATGGAATCATTGTCATTTGCGCGCGAATAAAGTAATAGGAAGCTGAAAGTCTAAAACTCGAAGAATCATTCAAACAATTCTGTTGAATATGGCATCATTCAAACAAGTTGTGGTTAATCGAGCTTCGTCAATAAAAGTGAACGAAAATAAACGCCGCACGCAACAAACATTTCTTTAATGTGAGCCCCTTTTAGTGAATACTTTGCTCTCCATTCCAGCTGACAAGAACAGTGACAAATCGACAGGTAAAAAGAGCACGTAAAACGCCATTTAATGGCGAAACTATTTAATTATTTGCAAGTGAAAAGCATCGAACTCGATTAAAGAGCTTTACGAGCAGTGCTTTGTGGTCGGTTTATCACCGCCAGCAGGCAAGCATGGCTTGCGATTTGTGTGAAGCTTGGAAACTGCACGCTGCAGTTGAGCTGCGTGTGTCATGTCAGCACGTACGATGACGTACGGTTTATTTGTATCTATCTTGGTCGAAAACTGCTCGGATCTATTTCGTTATGCAAGAAAGGAAACGAAATACCGACACAGCTCAAACGTCGAACTAAACACTTGAAAAACAGCGTCAATTGCAAGCGTGTACTCCAGCAGACCTCGCACCATGCGAGGTCATCACTTGCCGCTTTCGAGGTGTTCTTCTGAGATGAACAGTTAGCGGACATCCATATTTCTGTACAAATCAAGTGGTTAAGGTCAATATGACCCGTGTGCAATCATAAAGTCAAGTCAGGCGGCATGCGTTGAGAAAGCGAAGAAGTTCGCAACAAAGGAAACCAAAATGTTCCGACGATTTTCGAGGCATGCTTGTTATTTCAGAGTACTCGCGTACGTGTGCTTGCTGGCTGTTGGAGCGTCGTAAATTGCTTGGAGACGGCTGGACAAGATTTTGTACTGCTCGTACGACACAAACATAACGATGTTCCAAGATCCAAGACGTAAATACGATGGCACGAACCTGCGAAGAAAGAAATATTGATCACATGAAAATTCATCTCAAAAACAGGTGGTGAGACTAAATCCGGCGAACGAGGAGGCAGAAACTGGATCCACGCCGTTAAACGCCCTGAGCGTTGAAAAATGTTTTGCAATTTTACAGATTGCAGTGTGTTTTGTAACTTTTTGTAAAACTGAATTGACATTTTTTTCTCACATTCGTTTGGCGCCAACGACTACAGTGACCCCAGAGACGTAACATGCATGGGCGGGTTCTTCGGCCATTTTAAGTTCCTTACACAGCGTTTTCCCGGTCTTTTTTACAAACATCCCATAAACATGATCGTGAGCAAACGCATACTGCGTGATAAGCTACAAACAGTGCTAAAATGGATAAAGCAATGACATGCTGACGAGATGCTTCCTCCGTGATGGTGCTAGGAGTGACAACACAAAGCTCAGCAGCGCGGAGGCTTAGCTTATGTTGCCTACGCGTTAACCTGACCGTAAAGAGGTTATTCCTCGTGTTTTTATTTGCGGTTGTGAAACACGAAACTACCAATGCATGGTTTTTGGCAGGAGCGGTTAAACTCTTTATAATTTAAAGTATTACATGCGCGACCAAACGTTTTGGCAAAACCTTAACCAGGCAACGATTTCTGACTAAACAGTAATTGCCAGTGCTGCTCGTTACTTAGCAACAAGGCCTTATTAACTTCTTCCCTTCCTACCTCGTTCGAACAACTTGATGTCTGTCAGTGGTCGAGTCAAACACACTGCGTTATCGCGTTCGCCTTTCCCATCGCTAAGGTAATGACATATCATTGCTCGACTTTACTGAAGAGCGAGCAAACATCGCAAGCCCGGCTAGAGACGTCACATTTCCACTTTCCAGCACTGCGAGAGACACGAAGCAATTCGAGGCCGGCGTCGCCACCGTCACGCCACCGAAGCAAATGGTGCAACAAAGCTAAGACTCGGGTTCCGTTCGGAGCCAAAGTTCACTGCTGCTTGGGCCAGACCCTGATCTGAAGAAGTCAGATTTTTTATGGTACTGTCGGGCTGCTGGTAATATACGCCTCGTCGCGCGGGAACAATGAGAGCAGCAGCGTGTCGACAAGTCAAGGTCGATGGCAACGGATGCCAGTTCTGTTTACCATTACTTACCCTTTGTAAAACGATCTCAGACCTTCCTTGAAAAACATCGTTTTGGCGCAGTGGATGGGGCCTTTGTATTGATTCAGCTGCGAGTTCATGTATCTGGTCTTCACCACGTCGATCGGAGATGCGAGTAGCGTTGTTATGAAGCCTGCGCAGATTACACCGCCAATTAAATTTCAGTATTTTGTAAAATTTGCGATGTTTCATTAACTTCTCACGTCCATGAAGTAAATTTCGCGCCGGTGCGGTAGTAGCTACGTAACTGTCAGCACTGTTTAGAGAAAAACGTAGGTCATTTACCATTTCAGCAGAATGGTTGAACTATGAACATTACATGACCAACAACAACTGCAGATACGATTTAACGCGAAACGTAGGCAGTAACTCAAGTATCAGTTTAAAACACACAGGTAGTTCAGGTCGCTGTTCGCAGCGGCGCCACGAGCGACAGAAAACGCTTCACACGTGTCGTGCACATCGCTTCAGGCCATTTTCGCGCATACATTTGCCGTCTGCAATTTCCGTACAAAAGTTTACACTGCAAATAAAACACCTATCCGCAACCGCTACAGGTTACTCGAGGGGCGTAAGCAAACATACTGCATAACCAAGTGAAAGAAAATGTTTCTGCTAATCATGCACTTTAAAGGATCGGGTATGCCTATCAAGTTCCATTTCGGAAAAAATGACCTATTGGTTGAATTATCCTGTCTCTCGGGCTTTGGAAAACATTCAGGGAATGAAAGCTAAACGAATAGAACAATGTGGATTCATATTTGAAAACAGAGCGTCGGTTCAGTGTAAACTTCACTACTATCCAAGCGCCAGCGAATGCAGCTTGCCAGGACACAGCTGACTACGGAAATCCGACTTGCTGCGCGGTCGTGACAAATGATGTAATGCTCTTCCTGGGCAAAGGTCGATTTTGCAGTAACATCCACCCAGCCCTTTGCAGCAAGCGAATGCTGTTCGATCTCTAAGTCTCGATGCGATTTAGCATGATTGGTGGCACTGTCATAGAACTTCCGAATTTATGGTGGTTTTAACACGAGCAACTCTGGATTACTATCATCGTCAAAATAATACATACGCTAAATGTGTTCAAGCAATGTATGGGCGAATTACTGCGGGTATTACACGCCTGTTGCTTCACGTTAAATAAGCCCGGAAACCGAAAACTGACACCGTAGCATTCGGGCAGAGCACCGGAATCTCCGTGTTTCGCTTGTAAAACGCCCGCGTCAGAAAAAGTTTCCGTAAAGGTTTCAAACATAAAACCGTACAACGTAGGCACAAGACAATCCTCAACTCTAAACAAGGCTGACATTTTCGACTACCAATTTCAAATGTCATAGAAGTAATGGAATTTGCATAAACTACACTTGACTAAATAAACGATAGAAAACGGAACGTAGGGGCAAAACAGAATTGACCATTTTTCACTACATTTTCGAAAAAATGTATTACTCAACAAAATATGTATTCATACGCATTAAGAGAAACTACAAGTTCTTTCAAAGAAGTAATTACTTTGTTTTAGTCTTTGCAAGAACAATGAACATGCAACATTTTTTGTCGTTATTTATTATTCAAGAAATGCTCAAGAGAAGTTAATGGACTTCTAACAATTCATTGTTTTTGTCTGACGCCTGTACATATTTTGCAGGCTGCATTCTGCAACCAGCGGACATCAGTTTGAAACGTCATTTGACCTATTCAACGACACATTTGGCCCCTGCATGCCGCTCAGTAAAGCTTAAGTGATAACACAGCACGCCATGCAGCTTCCCATGTTGCAATCGAGCTCGCGTTGTGGAAATCACAACTCCTGTCCGGATGAACCGTAATTCGGGCACTTGCAAACGGTAACGGTATTTCGTTCGGTACATTTGCAAGAGCAGCTTGGTCAAGCAAGCTGTCGGGTACGTGCCTCGCCGAATACAGCTCGAAAACATTGGCAACATAATCTCACGATCTTCATTCAAGTTCATCCAGTTTGAAGTCAAGTTCTGCGTGGTTCACTTCACTCGAACTCGAGCAGCAAATCGATCACCCATAAAAAGAATTCATTTAATTCGTTTGGCTCACTAACTCTCGCTTCAAAGAGTTGCAATTTCTGGTTGGTTCTGTACGCTGTCTTACCCGAAATCAGCGCCGAAATGAAATGGCAAGAAGGTGTGTCCTTCATTAGTTTCCACTCAAGGATCGCCTCTTTGACGAGGTCATAGGTCACCAGTTCACTGACGTTGACTACACCAAGCCGAGCGGCGTTCGTCTCAACGCCCTTCCACAGTTCCTTTAGTCCTCCGACCTTGTAAAGTTGCCTGTTCAGGAAATAAACATGTGCATCAGCCAGACTATAGCGAGGTTATTCGGAGTTATCAGATGACGGTATATAATAAGCATATCGCAAGTTCAACAACCAGCGGACAGGTAAAGATAACATTTAACTGAGCATGGAAATACCGGGTGGGCCTTGATGTTTTCGATTACTATGATGTTTTCCAATACCAGAAATTTCGAGAAAAGTGCGCTTATGAAACCGACAACTGACCTGTACGCTTGCAGGCTACCACTGTACATTCTTTCCGATTTAGCTGCACGATTTTGAGCTTGCATTCGGATCTTCACAACTTCAGTTGGTTGAAACAAAGCCACTGCAATGAATGCAGTTGTGGAACCTGCTAAAATCCGCTGTGGTATTTGCTTCCCTCCTGAAGTACCTTGCAAAACAAAGAGTGCGTAAATTTTGTTGCCGAAAACGGTTGAACGTGTGCGTCTCACGCGTCAAATAACAGAGGATGTTCAAAATGTCACAATCAAAGTGAAACAGTGAAACGTGGTAACGCAGAAAGCAGAAAAACAACATAACTGAACGGAAAAAATTAGCCGTTGTGAAAAAATACAACCGTCTTGCAAAATGAGCAAGCACCAAATTGGTAAAAAATGCAAGTTTCCTCCCACTCGCACACGACCATGGGTGTCGGAAGGGTGGCCTTGGCCCCTCCTGCATTTTGAAATTTTACATATTCCTATTGAATTTTTAGCCCAAAAGGTTGTTATCCTAGTTTCGAGTAGTAAAATGAAATTTCAGCACTTTTGCCCTCTCTGGAAAAATCTTTTTGGCTACCACTGGAAAATCCATGATTGCCCTTCCGGCTTCCCCCTGGAAAAAATCCTCCGGACGCCCAAGCACACGAACATAGACAGTGGAAAGGCAAGTGGTGACCGGGCACTTCGTTTGAAGCTGATGGCCCCGTTCGCATGTAGTGATGACTTTAGCGTTTCACTAAACATGCCTCCATTTTTCTGTTCCACCTCAACAAATTTGACGAGGCACTAGCACTGGTAGTAGTGTTTACGGGTATTAGGAATTAAAGCGTGCATAAATGACTTGTGTTAAAATCATTTAAGACTGTAGTAAACAGTAGCTGTAACGTGTTATGATCGTCAATGCCAGCCTCAAAAACTCACTGGATGGGGTGTTACTAAGTTACTGGATCATGTTACTCCACGCGCAAAAAAACTAATTAAGGAAACCAACCTTTCGTACCTGGAAAAAGATTTCGATAAAATCCTTTCACGGTATCATAAAGTCCAATTCGAACAGCGCAGAAAGCGAGTTGTCGTTGCAACCCAGCGCCGAGACCTCCATACAAGCTGAGAAAGCCGTTACTTCTTACTCCGTGAACAACCGTGCGAAAAAAGCTTTGGGCTGCACGCGATGCTTCTCGGTTCTGATTGACCCCGTAAGTCTCAAACGTGGTGACGCCGCCAATCATGTGGCGCGAGTTGAAAGCTGATGTAAGGTTGCTGTATTTCCTAATCAGAGCAGGATTCGGCTTGGAAACTGATCTCGACTGGTGTGGAGCTTGCTTCACTGTCAACCTTGCATTTTGTGCCCCTCCGTCCACTTTCTTAGAAGCTTTGCTCGACGATTTCGGATCCACGATGTTCCTGGGGCCAGTCGAACGCGTAAGACCCTGCTTTCTTTCTTGAGCCACAAGATTTTTTGTGTTTGATGGCATGGAAGATATTTTCGATTGAATGCTATTGCTGGTTTTTGCTTCAGTCGTGTTTACTGCAGCGGTTGCTTTTGTTTCTCCGCTTACCTGCAAAGCGACAAAGAAACATTGAACTGAATCATCGGGATTCGTAAAAAGGCTTTTCAAACTGCCTTTCGACAGCAAATAAGTTTGTTTGAAAGAAACGCCTGTGAAGATCAACAGTTTTTATTGCACAAAATCAGCCCTTACTTCATTCAGCTGTCATACAAATCATCCACTTAAAAGAAAACAACAAAACTCTTGCATTTCAAAACCAATCTTGTGCCGATGTGCTGTATGCGCGTCAGTAGGATTATCACTGGCAAACCATAAAATCTGCAGCAAGCCAAAATATCCGAGTTGCAAAATGATTTCGTGGGAACTGTAAATTTATCTAAAATTTGGCGAATTCTAATGAAATCATCTCTAAGTTTTACAAATCAAAATTGCAGCAGAACATTTGTGTCCCCTAGCATGGAACTGCAAAGATCCACTATCTCAAGGGTTTCACTTAAACAGCACAAAACAGTACAATGACGACGGTAACCCATTCTTTAGTTTAATTTTTACTCTCTGTAAATCGCCCACACAAAGAGCAACAGCATATCCACTGGATGAGTAAAAGCGCGATACAGCCTTTGTTAGCGCAAATCTCATTTTTTATTGTAGCGCAATCTCATTATTTATGTTCCTAAAAAATCGTAGTTTGTCTTTTTAGTATCCAGCAGCACTGACTTGAGTGCCCTGCATTCTCACCTGCAGCCACACTTTCAGCGTGTCCAAAGGAAACGTGAAGATATCTGCTGTGCAGCCTGCCAAGCCGGCACTAGCTATCTTCATTGGCAAAAATAAGCGGTGGTCGTTAGTGGAAGAAGTGGGCGTCATCGTGAATCGTCGTGTTACGTTGATTTATAAGTACGTTGGCGATAAAATTGATCCGAGTGTATTGGCAACAAAACTGAAAGGACGCAAAGACGAATACAACAGAACGAAGGGAATCGACAGATATTAGGCAAAATAAAACGCCCACATATCTTTCGTTTTGTGCAAACGTTCAGATTTCTTGCTCTTTTGATCAAAATTCTGATTTTGTAATTGCGGATTTGTCGATTGATGGCAGTGGAGCTGCTGATCTTGTTGCTGCTGAGGAAGTTGAGAACATGAAGTAAAAATAGGTGTTCTAGTGCTTCCCTGCAGCGGGCAAGCTTCTTTAGTCGTTTTCATTCCACTCAAAAAATAATTACGCCACCTGCAGAAAACAGAAATACAAAAAAATTAATACGGTACTGGTTTCACTGCTGGGTATAGTCATTCAAAAACATCGACAAGCTGCGTCTTCAGTACTGAGCATATCATCAACTTAGTTTGAAAATCACGGTTTAAACTGTACTGACTGCTGAGTTAAACACTTGTCACTTACTGCTGCTCCACTAATAAAACACATAGGCTAACTGTATAGCGTTCTCGGGTAAACTGGTGGCATTTGTGTTAAAATGCTAGCTTGATTGAGGCCAATCAAAAAACTATGTTCACTAAACAAACTTGACACACCTAGGCATACGCATGGAACAGAGCCTGGCAATCGAGCATAAAAGCTGATCATTCATTCTCACCTCATCTTGATCAACTTGCAATTTGCGATTGCACCAAACACTCCTTCATGCGACTAACATCACTGCCACAAAGCTTCAAGCCATTGTCTGCAACTTACATTGTAACTTGTGGGCCAGTAACGTGGACCTCAGAAACGGGTTTCTTACTGCAACAGACAATTGCATTGTGTGACGCCATAAGAGCTGTAGTAAAAACTAGCTGCTATGCCGACAGTATCTAATGTAGAACAGCAATAACAACAAACCATCACGTTGGACACACCACAGCAATATATCTGCCCAACCACTAAGATATCTGTTACTAAAGCTACGCAGCCATTATACATGGCTTCATGCGTAGTTCAGTGTCCACGGCGTTCTTGGCTCAATACTAACGGAGCATCGCAATGGCCGGATTTGTCAACTTGTTGTGAAAACCAGCCAGCTCGAAATGAAGATGAAGCAAACAAGGTACAGTTGTCATCTTTTAATAATACGGATTAATAGTTTGCAATGCCAATCAAAGTTTTGAGAGCAAGGCAAACTCGTTCCCTGGTAGTGCTAACACTCAACAAATCCCCTATTTGTGGGTAGCGTGTTGTGCAAGATATTTTGTTGAAGTTTGAAGCTAGACAATCCGGTGGTCGCAACATCGCAACAAAGAAGCGAGCATGCGGCTGAATCGCTGACTGTCTGCGTCATGGAACATAGAGATCTGTAAGACGCCATCTCCACTCCACTGGGAGTAGGTGTGCAAATCTTTAAATGGCAGTTGATTTTCTGACGTAGAAAAACTGATGAGATGTTAGGAAATGCATGTTGAGTGACTACCGCACGTTTACATCCCTGTCTGTAGCACATTAATTGAGGCAAAATATTGTGTTAGAATCGAAAGGGAAATTAAAGGCTACTTAAGAGAAAATAAAAATAAACAAACAACTCACGAAACATACATTTTGATGACTCGTATTGTAACTCAATTACTTAAAACGTTTCATTCATCTCAATTCTTAAATTTCTATAATTGTTTTTTTTTTGACATGTACCCTTGTGGGCGAATTGTCTGGTGGTCGCTTCAGTAAATGCCGCTCGAATATCATGCAAATAAATTTAGAACAAGCCTACCTTTCCTCACTTTTAGTGCAAACAACGAACGTGTTTTATTAATAACTTCAGAAATGAGACGGTGCTTCAAATTGCGGCTTATAATAGAATTATTCAGAAAATCATGCTTGTTCTAATTTTGTCCCTAAGGTCTCATTTTCGGAGAAAACTGTACGAGGCTGCATCTAGGCTGAAGTGGCGCAATCCGTGTAAAGAAATCAGCCCAAAACTGCAAACTTAAATGGTGCGGCGCGTCCCCGCTGCGGTAGAGGTTCCTTACAACTAATATTCAGCCTATTCGATAACACCATTTCCTGGTGGGGTTGACATTTGCGTGCGAGGGCAAACTGCACAGAGGAATCTCAAACACGCGTGAAAGGTCAATACAATTTACAGCCGTTCATGCAGCAAGATTGCAAACAGACGGTGGATGCGTTTCTGAGACTTCTCCATTTTGTTGTTATTCAACTAAGCTAATAAAAGATTCTTCCATTTAATGGACAAACCTGTAGTGCATATTCGGTCAACTTATATTTCACCTACGGCATTCAATATGGCATGACCTGGATTTCACAGTATATGTTTGTCCCAAAAGATGTTTGAATAATAGATGCTAACTTTACTGTCAACTTAATGAAGAAGAAAAAGACTTTAAACTGTACTTTGACTTAGCTGAAGAGCATAAAACTAAACAAGCAAAGCACGTGTCCACTGTTTTTTACAATAAATCCTATCCATGGCACTCTAATAGTATGTATAGCACCTCCTAAATAGTTGAATATGAGTACATTCCTATTTGACACGCAACATAATGGACAAAAATCGTACGATTCTCGCGAGCCGATTACTCCCTACCCTGCAGCTTTGCAACAACACCACAGCTTTCAAAGGTACGCTCTACACTTCTGTTCGATCACCTTGCGGAAGCAGCTGTGTACGCAGCAACCGGCTGACTGTTTGGGTTGTCATGCAAATCCCCAATTAAAAACAATCACTGCAGGCTTTCCTCAGTCAAGCGCGGAGTTACTGCACAAGCAACACATTGTGTTTTGCACCACGTAAAGCGTCAGTGACGAGAGCACGCTTCACGGAAACAACCTGCGTAGGCGCTGGATTGCGCAAAACGAAGCGCAGCGAGGTTGCGTTGACAAATATCAACGTATACCAGCTCCCCGAGGCAGATCAGTTGCCATCCAACACTATGCAGGTTGAACAAATCCAGAGTAAAGAACATCAGTCATTCCAGCACTAGTTGCCTCTAAAATATTTTGGATGCTTTAAAATAAATAATTTTTGAAATAGCCGATATTGGTTCGTCTCGCAAAATATAAGCCTACTCGTAAATATCAGCTAGTCATTGAAAACGTTGCTTCGCGCGTATACCCCACACCTTTGACGAGTGGAACAGATGTTAATGTAATACAATTGCAACGATGTTCATGCATCGAACAACACGCAGATACTGGATTTTCATAAACTCGAAATCGAAATCATTCGAAACGTTCTGGGCGAGGACGTCGAGGAAGATGAACCGAGTCAGTGCGCCACTACCCTTCGAAGTTTTCCATCCTTTAACTACATACCACTTCCGATTCCTGCGGGTCTTTTGAAGTGAGTGCCAACTACTGTACGTTTCAAGTCCTTACTACAGAATATAACGATGTACCGAAAAGGAAATCCAGAAGTGCATGTGCATTGCGTTTCGAAAAGTTTTTTCGTTACTTGCTGAGTTTGAGACTAATTCGTTTCAGAAATTAGATTACAAGTGTAAATTGAATTCACAGTTTTCAGCAAAAAACTGCTGAATTTCTGTTCTAATGTTTCGCAGATACACTTGTTTTCACTTGCCCTACTACGGCCCCCGATTTCAGGGGGCCCCAAAATTTGCGTAAGGACAAATTCCAGCATTTCTATAAGCAATTATATTTGTATTTTTGTTTTGGCTCAACGCGCGCGTTTTCACGATGCCGCTAACCAAAGATCTCAATAGAACGGGCCTGCACAACTAAGAAAGCTCGAAGAGCCAAATTATCAACATAAATTTGTCGGGGGCTGCAAATTTCTATTTAATTTCAATGTGGAGATTTCCTTGTAGTATGGGAGAAATTCTGGAGCGACAGTTAGTTATTCGAGGTCGAGCTTTTGCAACATTTTCTACAATTGAGAAAGCTCTCGTGGGCCGCAAGAAAAGCTTTCGCGGGACGCATCTGGCTCGCGGGTCATTTGTTGTGCAGGGCTGCTGCAGAAGAATGAGCGCGAAGGATTGAAGTGAATGACGATGAGCATTCTTTTTTTATGGCTTTGAGAATTGGTTATTGTTACGTATAATGTGTGGAACAAAACGCTTGAATCCATTTTTCAGATTACACAAGGCAAGTGGGGTACTCAAGAAATATCTAATGGGACTGTTCAGAAAACTCACCGCTGCTTTTTTCGTTAGTTTCATTGTAACTGTTTTTTCATTGCTCCTCATATCGAGGGAATTCAGGATATAAAGTAAATATGTTTATGAATTGGAACAACCTGTTCAGTGAATATAACGAGCACCTGTATGACATCAGTCGTCGCAAACATTCCAGAAGGGCCCCCAACTTAAAATAGCCCAGGGCCCTGAAAATGAAAATTTGCCTCTGGCCCTACCTAAATTCAAATGTTTGAGCTGACTGATTAAATTGACGTCAGCAGTTCTCGGTGGAAATATCAACATGTCGGTCGACAAACAAACGAAAAGTGTTTTCCAACACCGCCGAGATTTATGCCTTCACTGCCGCATTGTTCCATGTGTTGTGACGGTCCTAAAATATGTTTGCTAATTACACAAGTTTTCGCAAGAGGGTACACACGTAAAACAATCTACATACAGCACAAGGAATGATCCAAAAGGCAGTTTCTCCCTATGCTCTGTCCGCCGTGAACCTCGTAAACAAGTCATATGCGGATTAGGCAATACCGCGTCTCCCTTTTTCTTTTTTCAGGTCGAACCCTATTTTGAAACTGCGACCGGGTGAGGTGCGGCGTTCACAGGCGGTTGCACACGACGATGCGCAGCAAGCTATTGCGGCAACCACTTCCTCACAACCGGGACTGCCTTGTCTAACAGCAGTAACAGGTTAAGCGTCACATGTTCCACGTAGGCCTACTGTAGTGAAAGTGCCAACCGTTCAAATGCAACTACGCTTGCATCGCTAAGAATGAAACCTTGTGCTGAGTTTAAATCTTCCCGAACAGGGCGTAATGCTTGAAAACATGTTATTAACATTGCAACTCATTTTGTGGAGTCTGCTTGTTTTAGGATTTATGTTGATTATTTTGGCATAGTTTACCAAAACGTTCATGCTTTTCTTAACTTACATATCACACTCATCATAATTTGGCTACAACTGCACTTTTGGTTCAACAAAATCAGCCAAAATAAATCTTGTTTGCAAAATGTTTTACCATAGAAGCAGCAGCTCTGCGCCCAAACACTTGAGATCCAAAAGCGCGAAAAAAACATACTTTATTGTTTATATTATGTCTTACACCGGAACATGGCAGCAGTATTTTTCTACATGATCTCACAGCAGTGGCCTCCAAATCATTTCTTGCAGTTTTACTCCGCCTAAAAGAATAACTGCTGTTCAGTAAAAATTCAAGTTCGCGCACATTAGTTTGACTCGTACAAATTAAGCATTTGGTGCATGCGAAGGCCAGCATTATTCAGAATTTGACAAGGTTAAAGAGGCACATTGATAAACTTTTCTGTAGTCTGGAATATTTCACCTAATTTAATTTAACTTTGTCGTCACTATACAGTCAAACAGCTATGTCAGTATAGTCAACTTTTGCAAACTACAAGTATTAGAAGATAGAAGCTATGCAATCGTTGCCAGGCGCTTCGCCAGGTTTCGTGTCGGGTAGTGGCAGACAGCAAATGGAGGGCAATGTAATTCAAAACGTTGTTTTGAAACAACACTTGCAGGAAAACCAAGGAGAGGGAAGCAAATTTCCCTGGGGCTGCACTAGCTCAGTGGTAAATTGTCCGCCTCTGAGTGAACTGCCGTAGCACTCCTTGGTCCTTGCAGTCCTTGGGCAAGAGTGTTCACCCTAAATCTCCCCGGCGGGGGCAAATTTCAGGCTTCGGCCTGCCGCTAACTGCCGTCACCAAAAATTCGAATTAAAGAAAACTACAAATTTCCCTCTTTGTTTTCAAGCGTTCAGACTTCCCGGGAATAAAGTCGTGTGCACAACTGATTGCAAAATTGCGCCCAACTGACGAAAATTTCAACAATCTTCAAATTACACAGAATACAAAATATTTGAGCTACCGCGCGTATTCATCGTTAAATTGGAAAAAAGCAGTGGCAAATATGAGGGTGGACGCAACTGCCACCTCCACTGGCAACGACCCCGGCGTTAACGCATGGTCGAAATGCCGCGAAGTTAGTCTACCACCCACATTTGCTGCGGTATGGCAGGACAGCATAACGAGACTGTTACTAAATTATTGTTGAATGTTTCCCCGGTTCTAATAATTATGTTGAAATGTCAGCATGTGAAATCTACAGGGTGACACAAAAAAAACGGTCATCACCTAAACTTGAATAACTCTTGAAATAATTAATCAATTATTTTTCTTTTTCAGATTTACCAAGTAGAATTAATGTTCTAAAAGTCTACCAAATTTGACTTTCGAGATGCCATGGACTACTGAGCAAAATATATTGGTAGTTGAGGCATATTTTCGGCAGATGTCTATCCACGCAGCTCAATTGCAATTCAAAGAACGGTTCGGATGTCGTGAATTTCCTGTCCACTCAATGATCTACAGATGGGTCAACAAG
>JGI24021J15306_10004783_pt1 | contig 15875 bp, 12 predicted proteins | sample Ectturendosymbi1_FD_15306 | JGI IMG/M metagenome (IMG submission 15306) | reverse complement strand
CGAACTTGCTTCACGCTCCGGGCGCCATCTAACCTCGTTACGCCCCCGAGTGCAAGCAGGAATTTTCAAACCGAAAATTAGTCTTCTCCAAAACAACAATCGTTTCAATGCGACGTAATGCCAAAGCACTGTGCCAACGAACATAAGGCAGCTAAACATATTGTACAAACGCGAAGCAGTAACGTTCAGCTTCAATGCGCAAGCGAATCACAAGCTCATTGCTGAACAGCAACCGGTTTTGAACAAAAACATTGACCGTACGAGCTCATTGTTAGACGTCCTTGCCAACTCACTACTGATCTGCGCTCAGTTAAATCGTTAACCTCAGCGAAAATCTTCACGTTCCGCTTCACGGCGACGTGCAAAACGCATGGCTTGATTGAACAGTGATGCGCACTCGCTCCTGTGCAATACATCGCGAGCATGTTGCGCAGTGTCAACGATGAACTTGAGTCCGGGTCAGGGGTCAGTGAAGAAAGCATGCAAAGGAAGAACAGTACCACGGACCTGCATAGTTGTTGTAAGGCCGGCATAGGCAAGCCTCGTCTGGCCCTGAACCAGTAGCACGAGTCACGAAAACGAGTCACATTTTTTACACATCAGATCCAATGAGTAACTTCTTGGTCGTGCGACACCTCTCGGTGGCCGGACGCGCCAGCACCAGAGTCTTTATCCGGATCGGACGAGTCAGCTTCGCTAAGCGCGTGGACATGGTCATAACTCGCTGGATTCGACTCTGCTTCACTGATTAACTCGTCGTATTTAACCAGTGGCCGACTCGACTCGCTAAAATTACTCGCCGGGTTGATCGATGCGATTTGATCACCGGCATAGTCGAGGACTCGTTCTTGGCTGCTTGTACTCAGTAACGTTGCGTCGTAACTCGCATACTCGAGTGGCGCGTCCCGACTACACGAACCGTCGGGTAAGTTGTCTTGGTTACTTGCTACGTTCACTTTTGTTTCGCTGTACAAGGAGGTATCGGATACAGACAATTTTCCTACGGACGGAACTTCAATTGCCGATTCGGGCGTAAGGTAAGCTGTACTCGGAGAAACGACCCGCACGTACTCGGAGGAAGGAAGAAACGGATAGATGCCATCTGAGGAAGGTGCACTCGACTCGTCGGGTGGGTCAGAGTCATCACGTGGCTCGGTACGTCGCAGAATGATGTCGTGGCACATTTTGAACTGGGCCTGTAAAGCAGAAAAGCGAAGTTGGGATTGAAAAAGCAAACGCACCCTCGCTACAACACCGAGCCCGTAGCCACGGGGGATATTTGGGGGCAGAGCCCACCTAAATTTTGTTGTGCTCAGAAAAAAATGTTTTGAACATATAATAACAACAAAATCTTGCTCCCGTAAAAATGTATTTTGCCCCTCCAAACCTTTAAACCTAGCTACGGGCTTGTACCGCACTGCAAATGACGAAACCAAAAAAACGCATAAAACGAAGCTGCCGACGTTGTTTTCACGCTGATTAAATCGTCTGGTTCAGTGGTTCCCAAACTTGTTCCAGTCGTTACCCAAGTCAAGGTGGCAATTATGTCTTATTACCCTCAATATTTCGCGGTGATCTTTCATAACACAGAACATAACGGTTTTGGTTACACGTTACCCCACGAAGAATCGCATAATTACCCCCAGCTTGGGAACCACTGGTCTAGTTCGGACGAAGAGCACTTACCACCGTCCGGACCATGTTCTGTCTGTAATCTCTGACATCCTTTACGCTTCTGAACACATCGATGCGCTTTTCCTGCAGCAAGCGCTCGACCAGATTGAGCACCGCGCAAAAAACGCCAGTTCTTCCCGCGCCGTCACTGAAACAGGACACACTGTCTGGTACAGACTCAAAGCAGGAAATTTTTTTTTTGTTTTTAACCGAACAGACATTCGTCAAAAGCAACTCTGAAAAGGACGGTAAGTTTCTTGCAATAAAGATCAACAAATTTAAAATCGTTCAAAATTTCGCATGTATTTCTACCTGCAATGCACATTTTTCAGCCTGCAATGCAAATTTTTCTATCTGCGATGCACGTTTTTCTACCTGCAATGCACAAGCAGTCGTGGTTTGCTGTCGATTTGCTTCAGGTTTTCGCGAACGAAGTCGATCATCTCGAGCACAGCAGCGGCACCGTGCGGCGGCAAGAAGTCCGGGTGCACCCAGGAGGTGTAACGCAAGTGGGTCACGGAGTGGGGCACCTGGGGTAAATAATAGCCTGAATCGTTTTAGCCGCAACAACAATCGTCGAACAACCGGAGCTTTGATTTCTAAAGGAGGCACGCTGTAGGATAGTTAAGATGTGAACTTCGTTGATGCTGCCACTGGTGGCAATTATGATGTTGGTAGCCTCGCAGGCGATTTGAATATCGAGTAGCTAATTGGTTCGTCAGGTTGCTGAACAAAGAAGACAATTAAAAGCACTAGGTTTGCTGTAGGCTTTCGAGGAATCAGCCGAATGGGTTCTGCTTTCGTCTTTTTGCGATGGTTCAAAGTTGAAAAAAGAAGGGTTAATTTCGCGTAGTCATGCAAGACGCGCACGGACGCAAGCGAACAGCACTCACTGTGTCTTTTTCGTCGCTGACGACAGTGAACGACGTTTCGACGAAGTGCGCGCGTTCGCGCGCGGCGTCGTTGTGGACGACGATCTCGCCGTAGCGCTCCGAGCCGGATTCGGGAAAGTAAGGGTGACAGAAATTCTGTGAAAACAGCGTGGATGGCGAGAGAAAAAAAGTTAAACAATGTCGGCAGCAGCACGTGGATAATATTGAAAACTGTTTTTTTTTTAAGTAGGAAAAAGGCAAACGCCGGTATCTCTTCGCAGTTCAACGCGCGTGTCTTGAAATACTGAGTTCAGGGTCAAAGTTCCCAGACTTTCTCTGACCATGTACCCCTTCAACATTTTGACAGATGAGCATGTACCTCTAAAATTTCTTACGACAAAAATTTGAGTAAAATAACAAAAATCACTGAATTTTTAATGGAACTTTTAGAATTTTAGAACTATAAAGGTAGACACTCCGTTTTTATGACTCGCAGTTTTAAATTTAAGTATATAATGGTATTTCACAATAATAATCAGAGATATATGCACGAATATTTGGAATTGCATAAGATGCAAATATATTCTTCCCTTCTATTGCTAACGTTAAATGTACCCGTTCAGTTTGGCAAATGTACCCCTCTAGGGGTACATGCACCCCAGATTGGGAACCCCTGTGCCAATTGATCGGAAGAAGGTGCCAAACAGTCGTTAACATTGCAGTTAGGATTCTATTCGTTTCAACTAAATTTAGTTTGCTAAGATCAAAGTAAGTCATTCAATGTGCGGCCCTCAGTAATATGTCATTCAGTGCAGCCCTGGTTTAGATAGTGACATAATTTTTGACTCAACAACAATTACAGGCTCTAGCTTTGCAGCCGGCTGTGTGAGGAATCTCCTGCCTGGTTCTACTCCCATCTTCTTGCAATGATTTAAGCTTGCACTCATCATTCAGCAATAATTGTAAAGCCACAGTAGAGACCCACAACAAGCGAATCAATCGCAATTCATTGCGTAAGGAAACTAGTTTCGTGCGTTATACATCTTCACTCCTCATTCTATTTGAATAATTCTATTTGAATAAGGACTGAAGATGTGTAACGCACGAAACTAGTTTCCTTACGCAATAAATTGCGATTGATTCACTTGGTGTGGGTCACTACTGTGGCTTTACAATTATTGTTGAATTTTTGACTCAGTAAGCCATTTCCGTTGAACACAGCCGTTCTAAATATAACCTCGCGGCCAATTCAGTGAAACCATTAGCGGAATGCCTGACGTTACGAGAACCTCAAGCACAAACTTTGTTTTAAATACAATGCCTGCCTCGGTAGCTAAAAATATAACGGTACTTCACAAACAGCTTGGCGAGAGCATTATATGGAAAAAAAGAATTCAGCAAATAGCAATTATAAATCGCTCACTTTTTCTTCTGTTTTCAATGGCGTCAACATAACTATGCACTTGACATTGTTGTCGAGAACAACGCGCCAGAAATCCTCGACCGTGTGTTCCATGGGTGCTTGCGTAGCTATGATGCTCTTGGTGACATCATACCCCTATGACGTAGAAAATAAAAACAATCGCGTAATTGCAAGTATAAACGCAAGCAAGTTGGAGATTATCATCCGACATACAAACAACGAGAAAATAGTACGGTACATCGGGAGCATACGCGTCGTGCTTGCTGTGTATACGAGGCTATTGCATCAGGAACATCAGGGTAGCAGCAGAATAACGTGGAAGATTGTTGAGCGTCCCCACTTAGACACGAAATATGTTTAGCAATCCACGCAGGTGTAAAACACCTTGATTTTTTAACTCAAGCGGTTTTGGTGGTTTTCAGAAATTTGGCGATTTTTGGCGACTTCTTTTAAAGAAAATCTCCGGCGATTTTTCGCCCTTGAACGTTTTCGAACTCATAAGATCCAGTCGAGTAGAGTTCACCTGGTTTTGCCAACAATGAATTTCGAAGCATCGGCATGCTGCCAAGGTAACCATTCCATGCAGACCGAGGTTTTGGGAGCACATGACGTAACTGTTAATGGTCCGAACTTTGACTGACCTGCAAGACTGAGGCGTTGACGTAAAGTGGAATCGTCTCGGTCGGGCGCATGCGAACGAACGCTTTGCTGTGGTCGTCTGCAGCGGCAACAACACGACGACGGTCAAATTACGCGGGCGACTATCGTTCCATTGCAACAACCAATCGAATGATCAGTTTTCGGCACTGCAGTGCAACGACCATCATCACCTGCTAGTGATGCTGCGTGGGCCGAGCTTCGAAAATAGTTTGCAACAGAGCAATGGCAGCCATTAACGCTCGTGGGAAGCTCACGTTTTCTCGGGTTGCGGGAGGGTGCGTGGGTTAATGACAAACAATCAGCGCAACGACGCGACGTTGAGCAGGCAATGAAACATTTTTACGAGTTTCAAACTGGGTTTTTGCATTTACACTAAGGTTTACTGCCCACTGCCACACCGAACACACCAACCACCGATGATCGCAAAAACATCCAAGTGGTCAGTTTGCCAGTTGCCATCGCGACTGCGCTGCGTGGGAAATCTCATTTGACTGCATCGGCAGAAATTCTGCCATCCTTTCAAAGGTAAAAAGACTCAACGCCGCAACCAGCAGACATTTTCGTGGCGGACAAAACGATTGCCATTTATTTTTTTACTTAACAGCTGAAAGGTTTTTGGCACTTTCAAAATGTTTTCGAAAATTTCGGACGGGGGGTATAATTGCCGCCAGGTTGCCCCCTCCCCCCTGTTTGCGGACCTGGGTCCACTTTTGCAGACGGCTGCGTCAGCGACCCTGATGACAAGTTGAGAATTATTCTTAAAAACTGACGCAATAACTTCAGTCACATTTTACTTGATAAGCCATTTGGGACATAAGCATCTGAAAAGTGCTCAAAACTTACAAGAACAGGAATTGTTTCTGAAAACGCGCGGCCGTAGTTGCACGGAAGCTGATGCGTTTAAACACGTGCACTGTAGACGACATTGTAGCCACGCGCAACCGTCTAATAATGTGTAATGTGTCAAACGTCTGTTTCAAAACTATTTTTCAGAGCTAGGATCTTCCAAAGCCCTGTGTCCAGTCGGGGCTTTTGGCATTTTGGTGTGCACTATCTATTCCGCCATAGCCATACAGTGCGTCAAACAACAGAATACCAGTCGTGATGTTAAACGCACAAAATCGCCGACAGAGTTCCTGAATATTGAGCACGCATGGAGAAAAGTTTTGTCCGAACTGTCCAAAAAACACTAAGCTTCTGAGACTCCAATACGAAAGCAGATGTCAACGTTTTGCCGGACCAGCGCCAAAAGCTTTGGTATTGGAGTCGCAGCTGATGACGTGTCGCAGCTACTTGCAGTCTCAATATGAGGTCACGGATATTTAAATTATATTCACGCCACTGGCGGCAAGCGAACTCTGATGCGCAGACATGAGTGTATCAAGGAGGCGAAGCGCAATAAGAACAAAAACATTTACGTTACTAGTGGCAACGCCGATAGCGCGTAACGTTTCCCGCATGCAGCCGAATGACTGAAAACAATCGCAAGATGCAAGGTTAGACGAAAGTGTGTCTAGTGCGTGACGAATGCGGTGACGTCACTTACAGGGAATGACGTCTTGATCGCGATTCTTGCAGCGATTTTGTTCAAGATTTCCGGATCCGGTTCGGCCGTTCATCGGGTAGGATCTGCGCAGGAGCTCGAACTGACATTCGAATCCCGTTGTTCGAGTTCTTCCATCCGACCTGCAACGGCGTTATATGATGAGGACGTGGTGTATTTACTCCAAGGATGACAACGACACAGAACACGTGACGTCTGTGTGTGGCACGAATTAACTAAACCTTGTAGGGAAGAACGCGTAGTCTTTTTTCAAAAAACAGGAAAAAGACAATTCAAATGCTGGGATCTCTTCGCAATTGGGGTGCACGTGTCTTGCAATACCAGAACAAGCGTCAATAAGAACACGTGGAAGACTTCTAGGAAAGCGAGTTCAAGCGTTGTCATCTTTGTACACGATCCCATCCTGCTGCTGTCCCACCTCAACGGTCGCACAGCGCATATTACCACCATGGCATTACCAGCGTTCAAATTGCAGGCCTCCATGTACAAACTTACAGCTTTGGGCAAGGCTTGCACAGAGGTGTGGTTGCGAATGATGAAACTTTTTCATACTTACTCCGATAGACGATCGTAGCTTTGTCGAAAGTCTTCTACATTTACGTCCGTATCACCATACATGTGGTATTCGGCCACTAGCTTGTGCAGCAAAACGTACTGGTCCTGTAAAAATCACCAATAATAGCCGAGCCGGCGCGGCAGACGCGAAGCTTGCAAAGTAAAGTTTAACGCCTGATCAAACGATGCGCTTATTTCTGAACAAGAAACAAATTTTCAGATCATGACCAAGCGAACTTGCACAACTTGTGGTAGAGTGTCCGCCGGTCAATTTGAAGGTTGCGGGTTCGATCAACGGTCACTGAGTAAATCACCGTAGCGCTTCTTGGGCAAGAGCGTTCACCCCAACCGCACCGGCAAGAAGCACGTTTCACGCTTCGGCCTTCCCCCAATTGGCGTCGCCTAATTCAAATTTCGAAGAATGCAAAATACTTTTTTCGTTCTTTTTTTAGTCTAAATCAAAAGCATGAACTGAGACGAAAGCCGGCTGAGAAGAAGTACCAAAGCTCTGCGGCGAAAATAAGCGCCGTCGCCAAATTCAAAATAATTTCCGTCGCCAAATTCAAATTTAAAAAATGCAGAATCCTTTTTTCGTTCCTCTCAGTCTAGATCAAAAGCATGAGCTGAGGCGAAGCACCAAAACTCTGGGGCGAATATAAACACTCACCAGACTCTGCACCATCTCTGTGCGCCGCTGTCGAAGCTCGACGATCAACGAGTAGACGTCGACCTTGCTTTCTTTCAATAAACGGCCGATAAGAACGTCAAGCGCGATGTACGTTCCCGTGCGCCCGACGCCGGCACTGCGTTAAAAACACGAAAATCAGGGATGGATTGTATCCAGTCGATAAGTATGGAAGGATATAATCGACTGACGCCTCATCAAAAATTCATGCCACGCAAAATACCGACCACTGCTCGTGCTGCACGACGCTATCTATTGGTAACAAACTTTCGGGTCGCAGCGTAATTTCTTATGTTGGTGACGGAGGTAATCGCACTCCACTACGTGAGCCCAGGCTAAGCGTCACTAGCGTGGTTATCCTTCGACTGATCAAAGAACCCAGTGTTAAACACTACTAAACTAAAAGCTTTCTCCCCAGTATGCAAAAATTTTGACAAACTTAAAAAAAAAAACAGCGCCAGGTCAACTTGGAGCAGCGGAGCCAGTCAGAGTTCCTTTTCGCGTGAAACAACAAAGGTCAGAAAAAAAGTATTGCGCCGATGTTTTCATCCAATGCTTTGGACTTGGTAGTCGTTCTATAGCAAATCACTTGCACGTGGAGTTTAGATTTGGACACAAACAGCACAGAAAGAAGACTGCTATACCGTCGATATCAATCAAAAACGAGCAAGTTTGAACAAAAACAAACTTGCGGTGGTTAACATAGGATAGAGGTAGTCATTCTGTACCAATTCACTTGCACGACAAGAGCCAAACCATCAAAAAATCTGCCAGATTTTTAAAAATACCCCAGAGTAACGCAACAGTTACATGCTCGTTATATGCCAGAGCAGTAGCATAAATGCACACAGAACATATTTACTTCGCCTTCAACTAAGCCAGCAGCACTTGGCAAAACTGTTCAGGGATTTGTACGCAATTGCGGAACAAACTTATGCCATTACCTGCAGTGTATGACAAGTGGACCGGGGTTATCTTCTTTTTTAGGCTGGGCTTCCGACGTCCGGGCCCAAAAGCGGAAGATTTCCGACGTGGTCTTCGGCGTTCCATGGTCAGGCCAGGCCCGGTATTGAAAGTGGGACACAGTGCGGGGCGTCTGGAAACAGCGAGGTTGGAAGTAAAAATGTCAGAACAGGCGGAAGCTCTTGATACCCCACTGGTCATTTTCTTTTAAATGCTGCGTGGACAGGACTTCCAAGCGCGAATCAGCGTCCCCATGACGTTTTCGTCATCGTAACAGCGTATATTAAAATCAAACTTTCGACTGAGAAGCGGGACAAGACTAGACAACGGCGTGACACATTTCTTTCAAACTATTGCACAAAAACAACAACTTGAATTCAAATGTTAGGCACAAGTAGCCAACAGTTTTTCAAGTCCTCCGTATGACCCGGCCGGGAATCAAACCCCGCCTACCAGCTTTGGTGGCGCGTTCTTAACCAACTGTGCCACTTAGCCTGAACCAGGGCTTCACAACCTTTTTACTGTTGCCGTCGCAACAAGTATATTTTTATGAATTAAGGCCGCCAATGAGTACAAAACATTTTCTACTTTTTTGCACTGCTTCTGTTCTCCTTCGACACACTGACCCTAGCCTGCTTCAACACGTCTGTTTGGCCGTCTTTCCACCAAATATGTTCATACATAGCAGACAAGAGTTTATATTTCATTGCACGGCGGCCACAGCAATTAATGTGCGCGGCCGAAATAATTTGAGGCCGCATGCGGCCGCGGACCATACGGCCGCAGGTTGTGCACCCCTGGTTTAAACAAAAAGTTATTAAATCGCACCAGAAATATTTGACAAACCTCATCCGGAAAATCTCTGTTAGTGACCTCGAGTAACCTTTTCGTAAAGCTCCCGTAATCGATAAGTTCTTTCGACGCGATCGTCACACTGCCGTAAGTGACGGTGCCTTCGTTCGGCCAATATTGTTCGCATTTTTTCTGGAAAGGACGAGAACAATTAACTTGGACAAATCTAAAAATAATCTGCACAGTTTTATTTTTGTTGCTCGACAAATGGTTATTTGCAACAAGGCGACAAGAGGCCAACGAATTCATTCTGCTGTTCTGCAAAGTTAAATTCATTTGGGGGTGCTGTGGCTGAAAGAGTACCTGTGAAATTGCAAAAGTCGACTAACTTGCACAGTAGCATTCATTTGTTCAAATTATGTGTGCCAGTTCATAGTCATATGAATCATACTTTTCTCAGTATTTTTCAACAAACCCGAGACCGGCAACGGTAGATCAGCAGACATTCGAAACAATTTTTTAAGATCAACTTGATCTGAGAGAACGATCAAGTGGATTGCTGATTAAAGCTCACACGTCAGCGGTTACTTATACACAGAAACGCCCGTGATCTTTTCAACCATCCTACCGCACACTGCACAAATGCTCTGTTGAACAGCACGCCAACGAAAAAGCAACTGAAAACGTATCACTCAACGCCAGGCAAATCACGGCAAGATCAACTCAGGAAAGCAACGCTCGGATGATTGAGGAAGACGTGCTTTTCCTGTAATCCGACGATTGCGGTTTCATCATCAACATAACAGGTGGCTGGGGGGGCTTTCTGAGGCGAAACGTACCAGGCGTGAAACAATCAAAAGGCCTCAGTCCGGCCCCGAACGCAAAAAATGAACGGTGAGAAAAGAAACCGAGCCCGTTGTTACCTGGCCTACGGCGAACGGTGAGGGCATTCGCATTTTTCGAAACTGCACGAAATGCAAAGCAGCAAAGAGTTAATGAACGAGTCGGACCTGATCATCGTCGTCGTTCAGCCGGTTAAAGTTCGACTCGCAATCAACGTCACGCGACAGAGCATCATTCAAATGTTTACGACACCGAATGGCAGTGACGAGTTCGCGGCGTTGGATCAGCGACAGCACGCGCGAGGTTTTCCAGAATACGTTGCAACGAGAAGGAACACAACAGACGACTGTCTATGTCGTTCTAACGTCTGTACGAAGTCTGTACGTTTTTTTTTATATATCATCATCAGCTGATAACGACTTTTCATAAAATTATTGATTGTTCCGCTTCACTGCACCGTCGCCGGAGTCGAGATTCGTTGTGGTTTTTAAAGGACAGTTTAAAAATTCTCCTGCGATTCGAAAAGACATGGAGTTGTATACGAACTGGTGGCGTCGCTTCACGAGGCTGCAGACACCAAAACAAACTGTGGCGCCTGACATTTTTTCGGCAAAAATAATTTACGAAAAGAACGCACTTTTTCAATAAGAAAACCCAACGACCCTACATGTTGCCCTTCCGTTTTTCCACTACATTTCGCCCCTACGTTTTGCCACTACATTTCACCCCTACGTGTTGCCGCTACATTTCACCTCTACGTTTTGCCACTACATTTCACCCCTACATTTTGCCACTACATTTCGCCCCTACTTTTTGCCACTACATTTGCTCCTACGCCGTTACGTTTGCCACTATATCTTTTACGTCACTGCTCGACCCGTCAGAGGATTTTCGCGGCAGAAAGGAGGTGACATTCAGGGTTTTTAACGGTGATGGTATGATTTCGCACAGAGGTATGACAACAATGCTCGTTGGAACAAATGGCAAAGAATGAGCACTGAGGGTTCACAAAGCAATCCACGGTCCTGCTAGCGAGAGAATGACGCGGATACTTTAGTCTTTTATTTTATTTGTTCTGCTCTGTGGATATTGCACTGTATCGTGTAACGTCTTCACTCCCACACGCAACGCGCGAGACTTCAAACATACATCGCAGTAACAAGGAACACACTACTGTTTGCCCAAAGGACACACTACTGTTTGCCCAAAGGACACACTACTGTTTGCCCAAAGGACACACTACTGTTTGTCCAAAGGACACACTACTGTTTGTCCAGTGACACGTTTTTGCAGTGCTCAGATGGCAACAGGCTTTCGTGAAGCCGTGAAAATATGTGGCTGCTACGAAACTCATTTCAAAAGCGAGGCTTGTTGTCCGAGGTTCAAAACAAACAGCAACACTTTCAAAATGAAATGGCAGCTTTGCCGCATTCCAACAGACATGTGGTTGAGCACCAGCCCGCGTTTCACAGGTTTCTCTTTCGCGGATATAGCTTCGGCGAACGCAGCGGAGCAAGATGACAGTCGCGCGAGGTTTCTGGAACATTCTTACCGCCGCGTAACAGATACGCTGCTGGTTTCGTTACCACAGCAACAGTGGCAAAAATGCGCGGCACATATTGGGCGGAAGCGGGCGCATCAAAGGAACGCGTGGGTAGCAAGAAGTACTGCGTAAGTTTACAAGAAAAGCGCAGGAATCCCAACAATGGCCACGTGGGCCGCTTGGCTGTTCCGAAACCCGGGATCAACCAAGGCCATGGCTTCGCGAATGAATGCGTGACTCACCCTGCCGAGCTCGCGCAGCTCGGTGATCATGACTATGACGTAACAACGCTGCTCCCATATCATGCGCCAGAAGTCGCCGAGAGTGTTCTCCTTTGGTCCCTGTGCGGCGATGAACTTTCGGTCTTCTTCGTAGCCCTGCGCAGAAAACGAACGAAAAGGTAGGTTTTGCTGCAAAGAAACGCGACGCAGTAATCTTCAAAATGGGCTCTCGTTTCGAATTGTTCTCGTTTTGGGGGGATACGTTGCGCCAACTATTTTTTGATACAAAGAGTTGATTATTTTAAGCAGTACAATGGTAGGAAAAATTAACAGCAGCTATTTCACGCCAGTAACTATGATGATAGAATTTTTTTCTCAACCTACAGTACAGCGCCTGCTGTCTTGTAACGTGCAGGAAAAACAAAGACCTGAGTACGTCGTGTTTTTTCAGCTGATTCAGTGTTTCCGGAAGAAGAGGATGACGTCGGCAACGTACGAGTTGACGTTGTGCGGTTGGTTGATAGAAAACAACCGGGTCCACTTGTTCCAGCACACACGTAGAACATGCGTCATGAGTAAGGCCCCGCTCGCATCCAGGCTATAATTTGAGCCAAAACTATGCCGGTTGTTATCAAAACCCAAGCCAAACCCTCTAAAGCAGCGGTTCTCAATTCATTTTGAACCCCTTCCGGAAGGAAAAATCGTTTCTGCACCCCTTGCACCATTTGATATATTGTTTTTTGTTTTTGTCAGTGAAGTCTGCACCCCAAGAAGTCCCTTCTCGCACCCCCTGGCGGTGCGAGCATCCCCATTTGAGAACCCTTGCTCTACAGCACCCGCGTAAAAAATTACAGAATAGTCATTTTGTTTTGGCCCATTTTTTTCTTTTTGATCCCTGCTGTTCTCACGTTCCTCGGCTTCTGACGCGTATTTTGTTAAAGCGTTGTCGGGGCCCCCAAACGATCGTTTGTCACAGACACCCCCCAAAAAAACGACGTGCTTGGCGATTGGTTTTTTCAAACGCTGTGCGGGCAGCAAAAATTTGTTTCTCGTTTTGGACAGGTGCACTAATGTATCGTTCTAGCCCAGCTATGTCCTGTCCGCGGCCCAGTTTAAGTTTTCCTTGTAGTGAAAGTCTCCTATATTCTAATCTGACAACCTGTCCTTATTTTGATAACCTTGAATTTGACATTTTTAATGCAGATAGTCCTCAGTGCCACTTTATCACGTCTGTTGCCACTGCAGTTAGCATTTGAACGTTTTCAGTACATTAGCTTAAGCTAAAGTTAGTTTGCTGTGATCAAAGTAAGTCATTCAATGTGTGTCCCTCATTAACATGTCCTTCAATCTGCGGCCCTGATTCAGACTGCCATTTCGGTTGGACACAAGCTGTTCTAGCCTTTGGTTTGTTCACACCTTGGTGATAAAAAACCGGGACCGTAGAACGTTTCTCCATACCGGCGCGCGAGAACGCATGTGTGACATTCCGCACGCCACGTAACACCGGAGTGCGTAATGGAGTGAAGCGCGTCCCCAACCGCACAGTACACATTACAGTATTTGTCGCCACGTGACGCAGCCCGTTACAGTTCAATCCAGTCACCAAATCGGTAAAGCGCGTACCAATCAAGTGCAGGCGCAAGACGATGTGGGAGGATCCATTAGCACCAGCGGCACGCCTATTTGCGTTACGTGGCGCGGGCGGTGATTGACGAGTCGACTGCGCGGCCCGTTTCAGCCGATCAGCGTCAGATTACATCAAATTTCGCTTCTGATACGTCGGCGCCCGTAACAGCTCAAGTTGCAGCGGACGAGGGCGTCGCGAGCTGCCGCCAAGGGCTAGGTTTCGGTCAATCGCTTACTTTTTCTGGATCACTGTATGCGGTGCATGCACACGAAAAGTGAAGTTACCTTTGCTACCGCTCTCAGACCATTTATGCCAGGGTTCTCAAACAGGGGTGTCAAACACGCGGCCCGCAAGGGCGTTTTGTGCGGCCCCCGACGCTTTGTGGGAATTTTTAAATAATTAACATTTACGTTCCATCGTTTATTCGCCGCTGTTTAGAAGTGCTCGGCTAGCGAGTTTCTTTTAAACGAACGTAGATACGACTAGAAATCATTTGTCTATGACCCATACTACCCTTCGCAGGGAATAAGATGTAAAAGCTGTTTCTAGTATGGTTCAGGTACCGCCATTGTTGCGTCAGCGACATAACGCAACCTCGGGTTATGAAGTCGTCATATGGCCCTCGGACCAATTTCAGTTTGGGACCCCTGACTTATACGCTTCAGCGCTGCACAGAAGTAATAGTTCTACTTTGCTCCAACACCACCGGCCATCTTGGACGGTAGCTGCTGGCTCGTGGACGCATTCACTTGATGGGTTGCGATGCAATACCAGAATTCACACTGCCAGCCCTCTTGCCAAAGCAACTCGACTGCGCGCGCAAAGTTTTCTTCCCGTCGTAACTCGTTTGTTCAACTCACGTCTATGTACGAAGCGTTGATGTAGTCGGAAAACTCGTCGTCACCGATCTGCGAAAGCTTCACGCGACTGCTGTCACCTGAAATAGAAAAAAAAATTACAACACTTCATTAGACACTTGAACATTCCTAACATAGGGAAAATTGATTCAGTGAACGTTGTTGAGTGACGCATTGTCCAAAAGTGGTTACAGTAGATTAGGCAAAACGCACGCGATGCCCACGCTCGCTTTATCTTTTCAAGCGATCCAGCAACATGAATACTAGTAACATGAAGCACACCGTTGGCGTACAAGGTTAACACGGATCTTCACGTTACTCAACGATGGATGTCTTACAGGTGACGACGTTCCGGTATCGGTTCTTTTCTTTATTTTCAGGGCGTTTGGCGTATTCGCTCTTGGGCTCCATCGCCGACACCACCGCTGGCATCGACTGCAAAACAGGAAAAATAACACTGGCTATAGAAGCAAACCCGCGTGCGTCAGCTTCAAACTTCATCACTCACCACTGGCCAGAGGTGGCCGGAGCCACACTGTCGGGCACTGACTCCGTTCCCATTTCAAAATTTTTCAATCCGGGTTCGGATCCGAATTTTTCGCAAATTTGAGAATCCGACTCCGGTTCAGACTCGGGCAACAACCGATGCAACCGAAATTCAGCATTGTTTGTGCTTAAGCAACGACATTTATAAAGACTACGCAGACTCCTGATACTGCCGAAGAAGAGAAGTGACTCCGGATCCGGTATTTCGCAGATTTCGACTCCGGACCCGGGTCCGAAAAAAACGCCGAGTCTTTCCGGAATCGACTCCGGCACTCGTGATCCGTGGCCACCTCACGACTGACTGACTTCTATGCTAACCTCAAATTCCTCGCGGAAGAGCCGGTCTTCGTCGGCGTGTTTCGTCACAAACGCGTTGAACAAATCAACCGCTTTGATCTCTGTATTTCCAGGACGAGGAGGCCTGCCATGTTTCTCTTCTTCTTCTTCCGCTTCGACTTGTGGCATCAGCGCGGCCGCGTCGCCCATGTCGACGTTCTGTTTCGTCATAGGCGCTTCGTATCCATCGGCTGCGAACACACAACGCAGCAAGCGATAAGATCAGCAAGTAAATCGCCCTGAAGTGTATTCCACCAGGTTCGATCACAGCACTGGCAAAACGATGACATAATGGGAGCTTTTGTTCAGCAAGTCAGAATAAGAGATCTACAAAGAGAAGCTGCGTTTGATCGCTACTTCTAACTCAGCCTGAAAAAATCCGCGACCTGCATGAGGATCTGAAGAGTGAAAACACATGTGTCATTCAAGGGAAATTAGACGCGAAAATTGGACATCTACAGCACTGAATAGATTGGGCATAAATACCGATAACACCAAGACACAAAGGTCCCATCAGTGGTCACTTCATTTTGTCCTCAAGAACAGGGGTCTCCAAACGTTTTTCATCAGAAGGCCATAAACTGTTACATAACAACTCGAGGGCCGAACATCATTTGTAATGTTTTTTTCGGGATACGTAACATTCTAGCAAACCAATAAATTTTTCGTATATATACATATTGTTTTGACGAAATGGCTTCGCGGGCCCGATTT
>JGI24021J15306_10004782_pt1 | contig 15875 bp, 7 predicted proteins | sample Ectturendosymbi1_FD_15306 | JGI IMG/M metagenome (IMG submission 15306) | reverse complement strand
GATAGTATGATTTCAACCAAAACAGGATTCGGATCGGATGCGGATATCATTTTTCAAAAACAGGATAGGATCGGATAGTAAAAATCCACTATCCGATCATCTCTGCTGGCTACCTCTAGCTAGACCAGTGTTTCTCAAAGTTTTTGGTTCCATTGCCCCCTTTTCACTCTCGACACATCATTTTTGCCCCCAAATCAAACACATGTAGTCTTTTTGGACGGAAACGGTACCATTGATTATAGCACAACAATCCAATCTGTTACGTTATAATAGCTGAACCAAGTGATTGTATTGCGACGCTAGTACGTTCAGAGTTCTTGTTAAAATAATCCACCCTGTAGCTGGACACACAGAAGATTCAGAGCTAAATTTAATGGATAAATTGCTTGAGCAACAACCTCCAACGCTTATATCACAGTAAATTAAAATTTTCAAGAAAGTAATAAGCCATTATAGACCAGGGGTCTCAAACGCGCGGCCCGCGGGCTGTATATGGCCCGCGAGGGCCTTTTGTGCGGCCCGCGATGCTTTTTGGGACTTTTCAAATGATTAACATTTCGTTGCCATGTGCCTCGAAAAAAGATGCCGCGAAATCGTTTAATCAAAGCTGAATGATACACAGTGCGATTTTCGTCCCGGGCGTAGTAATACAGACTACATTTCAACCTCCAGCAAAATTTTGAGAAATCTTTGGAGTATGCTAAAGACGTCTTCATATGCTTTGTCGACCTCGAGAAAGCATACCACCGGGTTCTTTGTGATAAGCTTTGGGAGTGTTGTGAGTACGGTGTTGACGGCAGCCTGTTACTGACCGTCAGGGTAAGTCACTGTATTCCTGCTCAGAAGTTTGTGTCCGTGTCGGGAGAGTTAAATCATGACCGTTCACCGTTGGGGCTGGACTTCGACAAAGGTGTGTGCTGTCACCACTTCTTTTCATAGTCTATGTCAGTGGTTCTCAATCTTTTCGCTGAACGGGGCCAAATCCAGACCTACGATTTTGTTGGAGAGTTTCACTAAAAATTTTTAAACACAATTTTATTGACACCTTTTGTTTTACAGCGGAACGAAGTCTGTTACACAAAATATTAGACGTTTTATTTAAAGACTATTGTGGGCCGCACAAAGGGTGCTTGGGAGTGGAATGCGGCCCTCAGAACCGCGGTTGAGAACCACTAGTCTACATGAATTGTATAGACAGTCACAGCCGAGTCGACTAGGGTGTCACAGTCGGGAGCTGCAGGAACAAACGTTTGCTTTCTGCGGACGATTTGGTACTGCTAGCATCTTCTCAACAGTCTTCCGCATGGACTCGCTCGGTTTTCTGCTGCGTCAACCGAGCCGGAATGAAAATCAGCACTAAAAATACCGAGGTATTACGTCTCTCTGCAAACCTAAGGCAGTGTGTGCGGCAAGTGAGCAGCAATACACCGCAGCAGGTGGAGAAGTTCAAGTACCTAGGGGTGGTATTTACGAGTAACGGAAGACGGAGCGCCAGGAAATTGATATACGGATTGGTAAGAGAAATGCAGTTCAGCGTGAGCTTTATCGCTCTGTGACCACAAAACGGGAGCTTTCATATACCGTAAAGCTATCAGTTTTCAAATCGATCTTTGTTCCGATCCTTACCTATGGTCATGAATCTGGGGTAATGACCGAAAATATATTAACTCAGGTGCAAGCACCAAGATGAGATTTTTGCGTGTGACAAACGGGCGTACCTAGATTAGATTGCGCGCGGGGCAAGGAATAAGCTTGGCGCCTCCATGTTTAAACAAAGCTATTTTGGGAGTAAATGTACTGCACTGAAGTAAAACTTACGACATTGTTGCGACTTTTCGGCGCCCCCCAATGATTCGGTGCCCGGGGCATTGTTCACCTCTTATTAGGCACCTGGTGTGACACTTCGCGACAAAGTGCGCAGCTGTGAAATTCGCAGAGCCTGATTGTCGAACCACTTCTCCTAATTGAGAGAACACAACTACGTTAGTTCGGCCATGTGTCCAGAATGCCCAACGAAAGACTGGTGAGGCAAACCCTGCTGGCTAAACCCACGGGATAGCGACCCAGATGTCGGAAAGGCCTAGGTGGAGTAACTGCATCTCCGACCTTGCTTGGTCCTGTGTTGGTGTGAAGCCAGCAGAACTACCGACTGGCAGAAAAGTATATTGAACCTCAGAATACCCCCGAAATCCGAGATTTTTGCCCCCTTGGGCCTCCCACCAATACAAGTGTCACCTTTTTTGATCATCACTGCAAAGGTATGGTATTCACAAACATTTTGTATGTAGAAAGTTTATTTCCAACGTGTTTAGTTTAGGCTCTGTAGCCTGCTGAATGGACACAACTAGGATCTGTAGCCTACGTGAAAACAGTTCTACCCCTGAAATGACGTCACAATGATTTTAGAGGTGGGAGCGACCTATCTCAAAATGTGCGGGGCAGTCTTACGAATTCGTGGATACCTTCAGTGACTCTCTAGCCCGATCAGTTCAGGAGTTATGGCTAATCTACGTTTCTGCGCCAAAATTTTGGCGGGCGCGGGACCTAAAGGGTCTTAACAACACCAAGAACACAGCTTAAAAAACAGGCAAAAATGACACAGCATTTATACCTCTCTTAACACATTCAAAATCACAACACTTCCACATCTAGAACACAGAAGTAGCACGACTGAATACTCATTCTACGCAAGGCCGTCGCCAGAGGGAGGGCAGTGGTGCCCGGCACCTTATTTAAAATTTGTGTCCCCCATTTCATGTTTGGCCCCGGTTGCTGCATACATCCAATATTGTATTAAAAAATATGCTCCTTGTTGTTTTTGGCCCCCTTGCTGGGAAATCGTGGCGACGGGCTTGATTCTACAACTGCATTAAATACCGGAATGCAAAGACAAGACAAAGCATACGCAGCAAGTTGTCTGTAAGGATGCCAATTGTGTTGCCAGTGAAAAAATATTACATAGCTACTTAGCAGTGATGAATCTCGAGACTTGGTCTCGGTCTCAAGAATCGTCTCGAGGCCCAATTTTGCGAGTCTCGGTCTCGAAGGTTTCAGGTCTCTCCTCAGTCTCGAAGGCTACAGGTCTCGGTCACAAGCCTATTGTTTTGAGACTTTGAATATTGCAAGGATATGGCTTAGTAAAACTGTAATTCAACGAGTTTTTTCTCTATTGTATTTGCAGGTAAGAAACAATGAAAACAGGTCGGAATAATGTGCGAAATTCTAAAAAAATTCAACTTGAGAAGTGGTGACAACGTTTTTTTGAAAAATTTCGGCAAAATCCACAAATTTTGAAGTCTTGGTCTCAGCATTTGTGATGAAGTCTCAATCTCGTATTTCAAGTCTCGGTCTCGGAATTTTTGATGAAGCCTCGGTCTCGTCATTTTAACGAGGTCTCGGTCTTGAAGGTTACGGTCTCGACTACATCACTGCTATTTACAGTAGTGTTGCCAATGCAAAAAGAAAACACAATTGAAATTGATCTGTCAAATATTTCATCTTGCGTATAAGATTCAACAAAATTTCACCATTTAGAATGTTAAACTTAAAACCGAAACCTAATTCCTAAACCTTAAACGTAAACCCCAACCAGTGGTGTTCAACCTTTCTCAAGCAGCAACTCATTTTGCAACTCAATTCAACCTATCAACCCCTTCCGAAATTTTCCAGTCAGGCATATGAAATGCAGTTGTGTTTGCACAATAGAAAATCTCAATGACTAAAAAATAACATACGATATCACTATGCTTAACAAATACTATTAAATCCATGCAAATGGCAGCATCGCTGAGGGAGACCCCTGCCGTATACCATACAAATAATTCCACAACACTAGAATTGAATTGAAATTAAAATAACTCCCAAGTTAGCAACCGCAATCACGTATCTAATTTCCAAACATTGCACATTCTTAGGTCACAAAGTTCATAGGCATAGCCAGTGGGGGCCAAAGGGGCCATGCCCCCAAATTTTTAGAACATATAGTTATTTGTGCTTTGAGAGGCGTTTTTCCAAACAAAATAGTGTTATTCGCCTAAAATCAAACATATTGGCCCCCCTCCAAATCTTTGGGCTGACTACGTCACTGAAAAAGTTATTTGTGCATTTCCGAATGCAACAGCAGACCTACTGTGATGGTCATAATCATACTTAAAACAATATTGAATGAAAAAGTAGGCTATCATTTTTGCCAGGTAACAGTAGCACAGTCAGAATGAGAGCGAAGAGGCCATGGCCTCCCCAAAACAAACTTTGTCAGATTTTTGGTGGTGCTTAGTATCAATTTTCAGCTGTTCGAAAATAAACAGTTGGACTCAAGACGTCAATGACTGACGACAACATTGACTTGCCCCTCCCGAACAAAATTATTGACTGCGCTACTGCCAGGTAATCCCACTGTTTTGGGTGCTGCAAGAGGAGGTTCCATGTATGAAATATAAAATATAGAAGTAATTATGAATATATTTATCAGAAGCTCGTCTCACGACTCATAGAAAACAGGCAAACAACCCCAAGGTTGAAAACAATGGTATGTAGTTGGAAAAAAGAGCCTTTGTTGCTTGCTGACACAGATCAGAGAGATTTGGTTCCATTGTCTGGACATCCACTCAAAATTGAGTCAGACTCTACAGCTGTCGACTTTGCAGCTCAGTCAGCTGTTCAGCAATACAATCTATTTCACAATGAACCTGCAGCTCTGGCACCTCAAAAGGGCTTCGCAACCAGTTAAATGTTTTTGATGTAACTGTGAGAAGGGATAAATCTATCCATCTCGGAGAGATGTAGTAAGGCGCTCAAGAAAATTTGACAAACGCAGATCAAATCAGTTTCTATCTCTTCTGCAAGTACGTCTTGATGCCAGTACGCAGATATTCTTCCATTTTCAACTCGATGGATACACAACTGTGTTCTACTTTTAAACGCGACGATGTCTTGGACGCATCTAAAAGTAATTTACCTATTCCGTGCCTGGAGCTGTTAAACTGATTCAAACGTATAAAAAATAACCTAAGAATATTTGGTGATCAACTTGCTGTCGATGAATCGTTCAGCAAAGATATGATTCTGTTTTTTTAATTAACGCTTCTGTACCATTGCGTGGTCACTCTCTCCAGCATCTTTCCTCATGAGCCAACGGATGTTTAAATGAAACAAACGTCCACTGTGTTCTGCCCTCATCTCCCCACACATAACGAATGTGTAAGGGACGGCTTTTGATGTGATTAACAGCAGATGAAATGTATCTAAAAACTGTCAGATCTTCTTAAATTTCTTCGCTGTCTGATTTTTTCTCGGCGAAGAAGACAATAACTTCCTAAATATTTTTGTTTTCGTTTTTCATAAATTAATAAAGTCTTTTTGATTCTTACCGGGGTTTTCCGGAAGGCCGCCCAGGGCCGTTAATAAGAAAATAGACACATTGGGAAAATAAGACGTGGACCAAATAACCACCCGGGCTGTTATATGGCAGCATTGTGAATCACCTTGTATGTCATAATGGCTTTTTACATTGTATGTCATAATGGCGAATCACCTTCTATGTCATAATGGTGCACAATACAGTCTGGAGCGTGGTCAAAAATATCTAAATAGTTTTAAAACTCGCATAACGTTGGACGTACCGTGTAAGGGCACAGGTACAAAAATTATTCAACTGAAATCTTAGCACCATATGAACGCCCTCCTAAAATAAGCGCCCATGGGTGGACTAAAGGCAGGGCGGCCTTCCAGAAAACCTCTGTATCATGGCCGAGTAAGTACCATTAGTACAAACAGACGCGCTGTGAGTTCACGAAAGCTGTTGTTCCTTATTGAAGAAATCTAGTTTCTTAAACATTTATTTTTTTGTAATACGTTTTGCAAGTGGACAGCAAAAGAGAAATTGTTCCACGTAGTCCTCAGTCGCATGGTATAGCAACAACACCATGAACTGTGCATCGTTTCCAAAATCTGCAGTCTCGCCCACCTCTGAAATAAAATTTCCACTTCGATTAGCAGCAGGAACAGTGTGTTTCAGAATATCTACTGAAAGTTCTTTGATGCGCCAATTGATCGTGTTGTTTAAAAAAAAACATAGCTAACTTATTAGCTACGGAAGGTGTTTGTAAACCGTAGCCCGCTGGCCAAAAGTGGCCCGGGAACTGAAGTTTTATGGCCCGTAGAGTGTGGTCCGTCAAACCTAAATTTTATTAAGATAAAAATAGTATATTGTTTACTTAATTACTTACCCTTATGACCACACCAATTCTCCCGCACCTGGTATTCACTTTATCCAGACCCAGTAGCTCCACAAGCAAGCGTTACGGTTGTAAATCTTAATGTCAGTCCACTGACTTGAAGGAAGTTTCGGGCGTGTTATCGGGTTTGCAGATCGTGGCCCTGCGCGAGGTTGCACTGGTGTATGGTTACGTTAGGAAAACCCAACTAGTCGAAATAGCGTCAGAACTCTTCAAACTCAGCGCCCAACCGCAGTTCTGTCTAAACCTGAACCTCTGTGCTGTCCACACCTCCGAGGAACAACAGCGATTTAATCAAACAAACACACAGAGAACAGTGAGCCACCAGCGATTTGTCTAACCCGCAGAGCTTGACATACAGCTGTGGTCCGTGAACCAATCCGGTTATGTGCATTTGGTCCGGCAGTGCTGCTCGGTTGCACACCCCTGAGCTGCGGCATCACTACACACTATCCTGGGTATTTTCACGGCTGCTGGTTTGATCAAGCTTTTTCCTGCTGTATAAGGCGCTTTTTCTCTTGCATTTTTCCAAGCAACAGAAAAAGAAGCACGCACTGCTTTACTATAAGAGTAAGTTTTACTCCCGAAGTGTATGGGCGATAAAGTTCGCGCTACCAGGTGTATTTTCTCTTTAAAAAGCTCAAGAATTTCGTCATGGTGTTTTACGTTTTTTTACTCGATAGTTAAGCTTCTTTGAGAGATCCTTGAGAGTAGTTGTCGTTATGCACAAACGCCTGCTGTCGTTTAGCAATTAGAAACTAAGACGGCAAAAACAAACTGCAGTTTAGATAACAACTTTAAGCTTAAGTTCCTGACCACACTACCTCAAAAGTATGTGGAACAGCAAATTTTTTACTTTTTCACTCTGGTTAGGTGGAATTTAATCGCTGTACGAACAAAAACGTCGATGGTATGAAGTTGATAGAGATATTGTTGTGTGAGGGTATTACAGCAAACTTGTTTGCCCCGGACTCCAGAGCCTTCCGCGGACTTAAATGAGTCCGCCGACTCAAATGAGTCCGCGGACTCGGGGTTGAGAAACACTGGCCTAGGGTCTCGCATCAGCTAAAGCCGGCCCTGCCTGTGGGTGTTTCCGTTCTCGATATATTGAGCCAACGCAACTGGGTCAATTACAGTTGATTAATTGTGACGTTTTTTAAGACCACCACCGTGGTGCAAAACAATCATTATTTTTCAATGAATGACTGTGCAGGGAATGTTATGCGTATAACATAAGGGCAGACTGCAATGGATCAGCCAACAACTAGCTGGATGTTGTTACTTGTTTCAGGTTAATGTGTTCTTATAACTTTAAAGATACCAGTGTCGCACCAGTCATTCACTCCATAGCATGTCCTTGCACCCTAGCAACATACGGAAGTCTCACAAATGGATCGTAGGGAGAAAAATGTCATGCGTCATAACCGTCCGAGCCGGCATGGAAAACCTGATGCTTTTTACTTAGAGTCGCCACTAATCAGAGCCGCCACTGGTTACTTGAGAGACAACAGTGGATATCTTTAATCGCAAAGATTATCTTGCTCACGATTGACATTGCTTAGTCGCACGTAGGGACAGATTTAGAGAGAGCGGGGCCCTTGACCATCTTAGTTTTTGCGGCCCCACGCTTGTATGAACTATTTGGTCGCTTGTCGTGAAAGTATACCACGTATGTAGTATCCCCTCAAACAAAGTATGTAGTATCTCCTCAAACTTTTACAGTTCGTGGTGTCGTCTTTGGTTCTACAATTGCCTTAGATCTTCAAATGATATTAACGCGTTTGTTACATTCTTCTCAACAACAAATTGCAATGCGATCTTTTCTTGGAATTTATAGCTCTTTCTTGTAGTTCAGAAGTTTTCTTCGTTAAATTTCCGTAATTTCTAACGTTTTTGTAGATTTAATTTTCCGATACAGGCCTTTACTTTTTCATGCGGGACCGTGTTGCCGCCCTCAAAAATATCGTCTGGTTGTCGACAGTGCCGGATTAAGGTAGCACGAGGCCTGTAGCATTTCAAGAGCGCGGGGCCCTCAACACCTGATCATCTCAGCAGCTGCTAAATCATAAAGCGTGTGAGCAAGGCATCCGTGTTTCTAGCTTTACTCTCTGCATACTCTCTTCAGTTCGCATCGTGACATGACAGTCTATCAGTGTATTGTGCTGACCGCCGGTGTTGCCAGATGGTTGTGACCTAAATCACCTAAATGGTGTTACAAAAACTGCTTGATTCTTCTAAAAGTTTTAAAAGTTTCACAAATTTTCAGCTAAAATCTGCTAAAAGCAGTGAAATTATGTTAACAATCTGTTATTTTTAACATGATCAAAAGAAACCTATGAAGTTATATAATATAGCAATTTTTCGTCTTGCATTCGCTCTCAATAAGCATGGGCTAGAAATGCCAGTCTTGGCCAACACACTTTTCGGCCCACAATTTTCTTTCAGTCAACATTTTGACTTTTGAGCAACGTAACTGCAGCTTACCTCGTTTTTTGTATGACACACATTTCTTGACGATCTCTTTCAAATGGTTGCATGTTTTTATACAGTAGAACAATGCTCAGCGATAAATAATCTGAGCATAGCTTCAGCCCTACAACTTTCTAAGTCTCGTCTTTGCAACTTAAAATTTTGTGTTACATTAGGGAGCATGCACAAAGTTATTTAGTCTTTCTTATATTCGTGATTTTGCTACCAGTTATGCCTTTTAAGCCCACAGTATTTCGTTATACTGGCATTTATTGCTAACTTCGCAAAAGCCTTTTCTTGAATCAGCAGGATAGGCAGTAGGTACTGAGCCAATTTTTAAGTTCGGAATCTTGCAACTATATTGTCGAAACTTTTGGCAGCTTGGTTTACCAGGAAGTTTTTACCAGACATTACTACATACTAGCGTAACTGACCCACTTGGAAATATCGTGCCGTGGGATAAAAACATATTCTACCAATGTTGTCCTTTAACCTAACGCGCTCACTAAGCACACAAACAAATAATTTAGGCTTCACCAAGCCATCTAATTACTTGTTATTATGATACTAATACCTGCTTGAAACAGCTTGTTTGCATCATAATAAAAATTCCAAATAATTGCAGGCAGCTGATTGTACTTTGTCCTGGTGCTACCCAATTGAAAACGTAATAAAGAAGAGAAGTAGGCCTATATTTTTGATGAAGAAGGTGTAAAACTTTTCATCTTGAATGTGTTACCTGCTAAAATCCTGCTAGAAAATCAGCTAACTACTAGATTGAAAATTTTGCAGCTAACAGTGAGAAAATACTGCTAGATTTGGCAGCAAATCAGCTAAAATGGCAACACTGCTGACCGCAATCTTATGCCTTTTGTTACGCAACTGCACAAAAAGAATCAAAACAGAATTTCTGGACACAGACAGAGTTCAACTGAAAACCTTCGCTTAGTATTTCTGGCAAATTTAGCAAATAACTGACTTCTTAGACATGAAAAAGATCTTATACAGAAGACTGCGGGGCCCCCAAAAGCGCGGGGCCCGTAGCCAGGGCCAGATTAACCATTAGGCAAACCGGGCAAATGCCCGGGGCCTCGCGCTTTTGGGGCCCTCACGCTTAAATATCAAAACACTCCTTTACTGATTTTTCATGGTTTTAGACTGTTCAGCTCACGTCAAAATTGTAGAGCTTTTGATGACTGCGTTTAGTATATATGTTAAGAAAACTAACAACTTCGGCATTTATCGTGTTTGAGTGACTTAAAAGAATTGAACCAAACAGCACCATACTTTATGGGCTCCCATTCAGTAATATCAAATGAACCCAGATTGTACACCAAAAACACCCATATTCGTACAATAAAAAACATAACGCTGGTAACATACTCCGTTGATGATATCTCCCAATAATTGTAGGAGTACATTTGTTAATATACTAGGAAATTTTGTGCAATCTTGAACTGCAGCGGATCTGAAATCCCACAAAAAATAGAATCTCAATGCGTTGTTCCTCTAATCCAGAGGTTTTCAGAAATTTGTTTTTTTAATTGGCATGCACAGGGAACCATCGAAATTTAAACAATCAGTCCTAACCCTTGTTTCACCAGTTTCTTTCAGTTGGCATTAGAGACAATAACATTATATGTATATAACTCCGAAATTATCTTATATGAGGTTATGAAACCGATTGAACACGTTCTGCTTCATCCGATATGTGTACTTTCTCACCTGATGTGCGCATGCAGACACTGTCATATGAAGTTACCTTTAAACAGTATTATTGAACATATTGAAGTTGCTCATAGATTTGGCACTTCAAAAAACCCAGATTTAACGCGATTTTTCATAATTAAACCTAGAGACACAGGTCGACTGAAAAAGCAGATCTGGGTGGAAAAACTCTGGGGCCATGGCCGCGGAAAAACGCCTCTAACTAAACTTGAAGTGAACGTATGAAGATTTATTGCAGCGTTATTGTCAACAGTAGAACAATTCGCTAGCAAGTTTCGCAACCTGCCGCTGCAGGCAGGGTTGTCAGATGGTGCTGCCAAATTTGGCAAATATTGCCAAAAATCACTGTTTTCCAAACATTTTGCAAACGTTTTTTGGCAATATTTTTGTATGTCAAATTTTTACCGTTTTTTGAAATACCAATTGCCAATATTGGCATACTGGCAATTGGTAGCCTATTTCATAGGCAGGCAAAACAATCCATTTTGGATTATTTATTGAATTAATTCCAACACTTTAAATAGAAAAAATAGCTCAACATTAATTGTTGTGAATCTTCTACTAGTGCATCAGATAATATGTCTGAACTTTGAACACGATTATTGCTTGACGATATGCTGTTATCATTGCAGTTTTGCAGTACATACATATTTCATTCACAACCGATCTTACCTACATGTTTATTTTAAAATTGACTCGCAGTCATTGTGTTCCAAGTCTTGCTAGACTTAGGTTTGTGTGCATTTATAGCAGGCCTACACACCATACGGCCCACGGGCCACATGCGACCCCACGGAGCCTTTACAGCGACCCGCAAGAGCTTTCTCGATTGCAGAAACTTTTGCAAATAATTGTTCTTCAGACAATTAATTAATGTCGTTCCAGAATTTCTAATTACAACGAAATAAAAAATAATGGACTTTTGCGGCCGGCCCGCGGCACATTTACGTTGATCAATTTGGCACTTCCATCTTTCCGAGTTGTGCAGGCCTGATTTACAGCAGTAATTCTATAAGTAACGATTTAATTGAAATATTGCTTCTGATTTTTAACTGTAAATCAAAAGGATTCATTTCCCATCATCTTGATTCCCATTAAAAATCTTTAAGTATCAAACTTGAAATGAAACGTGTGGATAAAATATGAATTGAAAAAACGTTAAGTATCTAAAAATTAATCTTGCCAACAACATTGCCATTTTCAGAATTTTTTTGCTAAAAATTTAACACAAATTGGACAAACACTTGCCAAAATTTTGTAATGCATCTAGCAACCCTGTCTGCAGGCAAAGGAGCGAACTATGCAGTTACGCAAAATGTTTCAGGGGCCTCGCGGTCACGACTTTGCCCGGGGCCTCGCGTTCATTTAATCCGGCCCCGCCCAAAGCAATTGCTGCATTTGCTACTATTCTTAATCCGGCACTGGTTGTCGATCTGATTAGCTATACGTAAGCTCCTTTGTTATAGCAACCATACAGCCTATTTTATGGACGAAACAAGCGCAATCCATTCAATGGTCGCCGGGTTTAATTATGTCGTTTTTAAGTTGTTATTTTCCAAGTAATACAAAAAAGGCTACAGCTGGTGGCTCGCGGGCCAAATGTGGACCGCCACGTCTTTTTATGTGGCCCGTGAAGCTTAAATTTTAAGCATCAGCCTACTTATTTTTTTGGAACTGTAGTGGTTTTATACCTGTTCACAATGTGAACGATGGTCTTTGCCACGTTATAACTGTGCTATTTTAGTCATCTTACTAACCTAACGTGTCTTTTTGAAAAAGTTATTCAATTTCAAGGCTCCTTTCACTGCAACATAACAATTATTACGTCACACAGGCGCTGTTTAAGCATTAGCGTAGCGTAGAGCCGTAGATGATTGTGGTCACGGTTGCCAGATTGGCCATTTTCGAAATATTTGGCCATTTTTTAACTGCGCTGGCCATGAAAAAACTCATTTGGCTATTTTGTAAAATTTGGCCATTTTTTTGGGCATTTTGTTGGTTTGTCACTGTAAAATTATGTTTTCATTAAATATTATGTCTTCTCTATTTTTTGGTCGGCATTGATGAAACTCATTGTTACAGTAACACTGTGGCACTTCAACCTTTTATTGCTTTGAAGTGTGTAATAATGATTTAACCCTTGCAGTCAGTACATTTTGTACAGATGTTTCAGTCAGTTATAATCTTTTGGTTACCATTAGTATATGCCGCTCTCGCACAGTATCTCAACGCCACTGGACTTAGTTGTGTTACTAATAATGCTATGTGGAAGTATTTTGTATTTTTGGTAAAATTATACTCTTAGAAGTTTCTCATCACTTTTACAGTAACACTCTGCAGAAACTTCAATCTTGTGCTGCTCAAAATGTGAAGTATTTATTTAGCCCTTGCAATCGTGTAGATTTTGTGCAAGTATTTCAGTCGGACCTGTCATGAGTCAGTGTTTGTTCTCAAGTGTTCCTGCCCTTTTGTTCATATGTGAATTAATGATGGTTTTGAGCACGTGGTTAACTCATTATGATCATCAACTTAATGCAGTTCATGACTTTAATCTTTTGTTCATATATTTGAAGCACAAGGTCAAGAGAATTCTAGCTTTGTCTTTGAATTGGAAAGTTAATATCAAATTGTTTAACCCAGGAATGGGTCGGAATGGAAGCATGTATCTACAATAGTGTTTCATATATGATTCTAAGTTTTTTTAAGATAAATAAAAGCAAGTTGTAATAGGTAATTTTAAGTTTACGGCAAAAATTGCTGTTTTAGGGTAAAAACTTGCTTCTTTGGCAAAAACTGTAGTCCTACTGCCTTCCGAAAAATTTGAGACACCTATGAATATGGAAATTGCCATAGTTAAAACATTTTATGATTTTGGCCATAACTTTTTCAAAAAACAGTCGTTTTGGCCAATTTTTATCAGGATTTTGGCTATAAGCCAAGAAAAAAATCTGGCAAACCTACCGCTAATAGTCCAGTCTTCGGGCTGTCCGCTAGAGGTTTTGAAACAGTCCGCTTGCAATTTTTTAGCGATGACGTCATTCCGGGCCGCTACGGGCCGCTGCAGTCTGCTCGCCGAATATTTTTGTTTTTTGCAGTTTCATAATCTAACAACGAATTTTTTGGCTGCTGCTCTCTCCATTTTACCGTTCTGCCAACGTTCCGTTTCACTTGTTTCCACGCAAATCAGTGAACCATGTTAGGAATCAACCAAAGCAACCAACACTTTCATTTATAGTCTGTCGCCGAGGTTTACGTCAGGGTTGCGAAATTCGCCATGAAATGGCGTATTTGTTTTTTCTCCGTCACTACACTGCTTACTACGTGATATGACTATGAGTTATAAATGCACAAAGTTTACTCAAATTTATTGCGATACTCAATAATATTGTTAATGGGAACTCTGCGCTTGATGCTGGTTACATATCTGTTTGATTCAAGGTTCTAGTTCGGTCAGTTTCAGTCTCAAATTAACACGTTTGCAGTTTTCCAATTGACTTCTCTTAGCAGGCAGCAATTCCACAACAACGCTGAACTCACATTCGACCAAACAAGATGACGAAAATCTTATCAGTTTTTGCTTTGCCAAAGTATTCAAGCGACGGTATTTCTTCTCGCATTCCTAGGACAGCCACATCGTGGTTCCTTTGATCTTGAAAAGAGTCTTCACCAGTGGTGTAACTGACAGGGGGTCAAGGGGCTAACCCCCCTAGCAAGCTAAACGTGAAAACTAGGCCCTTTCTAGTTGACATTTTGATATTTATTATTCTGTAGGTTGATGTTTTTCGTTTTTTTCGGGGTGTTTTCGTTTTTTTAGCTAGTATAGACATTCACGACATCCAGAGATTCACTATCATTTCTTAATTTTGTTCTAAGATTTGTCTAGTGGACCCCCTTCAGCTAAACTTTTCCCTCTCTGGCTCAAACCTCTAGTTACGCCACTGGTCTTCACGGATTCATCTTGTTGTAGCTCACATAATTCCTGTTGGCAATGCTCTGACACTGCAGATAAATCTACTAAAAGTGGTTAAGTCAACGAAGAAGGGAACTCTATTTCTTTCAAGTCATGAAATCTTTTGTTGAAGTCATTAATCATCATTTCCACGTGTGCAACAATAACTGTATGTGCCTATTTAAATGACATCTCATTCTTTTAACCGGGTAAATTGGACATAGCTTTATGACAAAATATTGTTTCCGAACAAACTAAGAAATGTCACAAATCCAAATGTCTTTCCTTTTGCATCGCAAAATGTTGCATTGGCTGGTTGAAGCTTCAAAGAACAAACTTTCTCAAAAATTCACGCTAAGTAGCTCACATAAGCTGTGCCATCTGTGGTCATCAGGAAAATCATTTCAGAATTATTCTTCAAAAACTCACTGAGTGGTTCAAACAGTTCCTCAAATCTTTTTAGGCAGTTTCCCTTTGATAGCCACCTTATTTCGGTGCGGTGGAACAATCTCCTATGATCAGTAGCGTGTGACTGACTGGGGCAGGGGTGCAAACCGTCCCTCCCGGCAAGATAAATCTACTTAGTTTATATATCGGCATTTCGTGGACCCCCACTTACCTTATATTTTGGTATTTAGTGTTCTTTTGGTTTTCGGTAGATTGTTATATTTTTTCGTTTTTTGGAAGTTTTTCGGAGTGTTTTCCACTGATTTTGGCTTTTAGTACAGACATCCTCAACATCCGGATTCACCATCATTTCTCAATTTTTACTGAGTGTTGGCTGGTGGGCCCCCTTCAGCTAAGATTCCCTCCTGGCTCAAATCTCTAGTTACGCCACTGCCTATGATCTGCATGATAAGTCCCACAAAACTTCTGGAACAGACGTTTTGTTTTGGCATTTGCTTTGATAAAACTGATACATTTGATCACAGAACATAGTATTTCGTGCAGTTTAGGAGCAACATTCTTGCAAATAAATTTTCCCTGTGAATAACAGAATGCACAGATAACATGCTTGGATTGTCGTCCTGTAGCAGTAAACAAGTGAACCAGCTTTATATCTACCAGTCAGTTTTCTTCTGAGCAAGTGCATTTTCATTTTGTATTCCCACCAAAGTTGGTTCATAATATCTTCAACCTCCACGCCCCACCAAAATTTTGCCACGCCCCACGTTGAGAACCACTGCTCTACGGTGCGCAGTGCCAACAGACCACTTGTGTAATGAAATCTCATTCTCACGCACAGCAACAGTCCAGATTTAATATCGTATATATGCCGCGTGTTTACATGGTTGCGTAACTGCATGCGCACTAAAACAAATATTTGCTTAGTGTACATTTTTCTGAGGGAACACTGCCCAGATGGGTCGTGAACCATTTTTGGAGGGGTCGCGAGTAGATTTTTTATGCACACAGCTGTGTTACATTTGGTTTGATCGAGTTTTAGATGGGGGTCGTTGTTTATGGTGGGTTGCTATAATGGATCGCGGACT
>JGI24021J15306_10004779_pt1 | contig 15878 bp, 10 predicted proteins | sample Ectturendosymbi1_FD_15306 | JGI IMG/M metagenome (IMG submission 15306) | reverse complement strand
TCGCAAAGAAAAATGTAAGCCGCCCTTGAATTTAAGCCGCAAACATGATGAAAAACAAACTTTATAAGCCGCGGCTTACAATCGAGTAAATACGGTATTCAGTTTGTTTGACCAAAGTCAACTCCTTAACCATTGTCAGCAGTCCACCATAACTCTGAATCAAATATTTATTTTTTTATTGATGTGGTTTCATGTTTTTTTTTTTTTACATTGTAACTTGTAAATTACCAAATTTGATGGGCAATATGGAACTGCTGCACGTCGTTGTTGCACAAATGTGCTGTTATATTTCGTCAATTTTCATTCGCATAAGTTGATGGCAGCTCAGGTTTGGAAATAACATCAATTGAAACAATGTTTTATACTTTTTCATTGTGAGTCAATGTGTGGTGCATATGTTACAAATTTAGTATTTCTAGCTGATACTGAGGGCAGATTAATTTATTTTCATGATGTTACTCCAGTTATATGTCAACCTATGAAAACCTTCATTTGGCTGTTCCGCCCACAGCTTACACTGTCTGTTTCTTACAACTGAATACAATTTTTCATTGCAGAACATTGTCAATAAAATGTGGATTGGGTTTGATCCAAACTCTAAAGCTGAAATTAGAACCTGTCTGAATCGTTTTCTTTCATGCCACCAGGCAAGTCAGTTGATACATTAGGTTGCATGTGTTAGCCATTAGTTAGCCAATCTACTTGATTAATCAGTTTTGAGCAAATAGGTGATTGCACTTTACATCGAAAATGTGAATGGTCATAAATATATGTGTTAATTTATTCACTCAAAATGCCTGTGGTATTGCATTATGTAACAGCATTTTATTACTCCCTGAGATCGTTTTTCTACTTAAGTAATGATTCTGTTCAATTTGCTGTCTAAATATATATTATTTTCCACTATTGCAAGTTTTGTAAAATAGCCACCCAGACACTGGTGGATATGCTTGATTGTGGCTGAACTTGGAACAGTAAGGGTTTTGCGATCATCCAAGTCTTAAACTTGTATCCGACTTGTTGGTTTGCATTTAGCTAAATTCATTCTGTAAAACATCATCAATTATTGAGTCTGAAGTGTTACATGCATGGCATATTTCTAGAATCTTGAAATGGATTGTCCATATTAGTAAATGTTCCCATATGTTTGTTCTTCATCTTGTGTATCTCCCAAGGTATAGTATTGTAACATGTATGCATGTGGTGTATTGAATCAATGCGAAAACTCTCGTGAAAGCAGGCTGACTTCCCAGAAAAGGTTTCAAAGACCAGAAAAGTCTTTCGTTTTGAACCAATCATTTAATAAGTTAGTTCAGAATCACTATGCCAGAAATATGTGCCGCAATGTTGCAAGCATTAAACATCTTAATTGGGGAATTTTTTTATTTCTTAGCAAAGCCATTTCATATGTTGCAGAACATTCCAATGTTTATATGTAACAAGTTGCTCAAAGTGATTGTTGACATCGGGCGAATGGACTGGCCGATGTTCTATCCTGATTTCTTCGATGGTCTTTTGCAACTGGCAAGCACATCCGACGGTAAAAACGGAGATACAAGGGTCATTGGACTGGTTGCATTAAGAATAGTTTCTGAGGAGTTCGCTGCCCCAAGAGAAGACGTGTCAGCGCAGCGAAAGGAAGAGTTAAAACGGCTGTTGTTGGCGCGAGTGCCAACTATACTGGATGTTGTCACAGGTAAAACGAATGGAAAATAACACTGCTGTTTAGTCTCATCAAAACAACGATGTATTGCATGCATTGCACAATGCATACGATGTAGTAGGGCTAATTTAAACAGGGTGTCTACTGAGTCTTGAAAAGTATGGAACAAAGTTTGGTCATTTTCCAACCTGTAAAAAGTCCGGAGAAAATTTTTTTGGTCTGTGAAGTTAGCATGGAAAATGGAAATAATTTTCCAGACTTGATCTTTTGGTATGCATTCTGATAATATTTTATTCTGTAAGATCGTCGTGTTAACTATTACAGTGGCTGTGTGGGTATGTCATTCGGAAAAGTGAAGTCTGAAAAAAGTCTGGAAATTTATATTCAAAATTTCGTAGGAACCCGGATTTAAGAAATCGAGCATATGCTCCGTAACAATTTTTAATTTCAATTTTTTGTCAATGCAAACCTTACTGTAATTTTTTTGTCAATTACAGTAAGGTATACATTGACAGAAACTAATTTTCAGTTTGTTTTTACAGTTTTTACCGATATTGCTAAAGTTTTGTTGGCGAAATTCGCGGTTTCTTTGCAGCTTCGAAAATATTTTGTGCAGAAAACGAGAACTGCTAAAGTTTTGTAAAGAAATTTAACGACCTGTGCACTTTTCGGAAAGTGTCTTGCCTTGACATCTATACTTGGATAATTTTCAGCTTGCACTAAATACAGATTTTACTGAAACTTAGGATGTTTGTCTGTCTGTCCTCGCAAGTCACCTTGAAGTAAAGCAAAACACGATACTGCAATTTCACACTTATGCAGCACAAGGTTTTTGGGTGATTGTCGCAATATGATATACTCGTGTTAAGTTTTGAAAGAACGGATGTGATAGAGAACCTGTGATACTGCGAGGTTCGGTAACTAAAATTTTTTTTCAAACGTGCCACAACTTTCAGAAACTTTTTCGCTTTCAAGTATCTTCCGCTAAGTGTAACAGCATCAGGGTTGCGGAGCCGGAGTGGGAGGCTATTGGGTGGCGTCGGATTCCTAACAACACTAGGAGTCGGTGTCGGATTTTTTTGTCCTGCTCCGAAAGTCCGATTGGATCGTTTTTTACATTACACTCCTAAGTTGGGAATTCCTGTTGAAGTGGTACAATTTCTTTTTAAACTTTTGTTGAAACACATTTCTTGCTGTGCACCACGATTTCTACTGATTGCTAAACTTCATTCCCTTTATGTTAAGGAGTCGGAGTTGAAAATTTTGAAAGGTCAGAGTCGGATATTTTACCTCCGACTCCGCAACCCTGCTTAGCATGAAGTTATTTGGACTATTCTCGTGCACGATAGTGTTTTTTTTGGATATTGAAGTTCAAAAAAGTTGGTAAAACTGTAAAAGATTTTGCATGAGAAGCAGTTTTGTATCAAACCTTCAGTTTCAAATATTGAGTGCGAGTCTTTTTTCCTTAAAATTTAAGATACTGGTATGGCGGTTGTTCTCAAAATGCTGTGCTAGTTAAAATTGTGTTAAAATCATCTCTTGCATCCCGTAAGCTCTTTTGTTGCAAATGGTTAGGTATAATACACATTGGTGCGAAAAATATTCAACTTTTTCTCGACAGAATGTCTGCTTCTGCAGAGGTAGCATGCTATGCTAACAGCCTTCCGCAGCGATTCACCTATACGCACTTAAGCACTAACGCGCCTTTAACCACCAAGCTGCTATTATTATATCAATACGCGGCGAAATTATTGCAATTTACGCACAAATCGGTAAGACCGTTGTGAAAACACAGTTGTTCTGGTTACTGACATTGGTTTGTCACCAAAATCTGTTGAAAGCGGATTGAACCGCAGTAACGTTCTTTCAGGCAGAACACTCGAAGTATTTAATTTCATCCAGTAGTGGTAGCGTTTTCATGTTGAACGCCGTAAATGGACATAGTTTTGTTTTCATGAATATGTAGTACTAGCTGCAAGCGTCAATAGCAAACTAGCAAGTGATGTTTTTGTATTTGGCACTTTTTATCAAGTATTTGTCACAAATCTCTCTGTCTTTTGAAAAAGACACCCAACACTATAAGTCGGGTAAAAACGCGAACGTAGTTCTGAGCGAACTTTTTCTCAAACGAACTTAGCCGTGTAGTTATATGAGGCGTTAACTCAAATGCAGTGATTGGACGCCTTCTACGTGGAGGCGTTCTCCACCATGGATGGAACTGAGCATATGTTTTCCCATACCGACCTTCACATCTGCAGCGGAGCAACTAAAGTTGTTTAAAATTGGGCTTACCAAGACATGTCTTTAATGATTTTTATGGTTGTGTCATCCAGATGCTCTTCATGCTGAGTGGATGCGCCATTTCGCTGCGCAAATGGTGAGTTCGATATCCACGCCGCCTCCATCTCCTGGATCAGAGAAAGCGTCTTTTTTCGATGTATTTGCTTCCGGTGCTCAAGAAACCACTTTCCCGCAGCAGTTTGGACAATCTTTAATACCTCACCAATCACTGTCAGTGATGACGTTTTCTCTGGAATGCCTGTGCCATCTTTTTAGGTACGAACAGTAAAACCTGTTTTTAATTTGTTTTTTATTCGTTCTTGTATTTTATTTTTACGGTATCTGCGACAGTGCACCGTAAAAAAATAAAAAATATCTTGTCTTTACTTTGTTAAACACCTGCATTTTACTTTGAGGTTTTCTTGTTGCCACGAAACTGAACATGTAACCTCGCCGTGCTCGACTGTACGATTTGCGAAGGTTTGTTCGAAAGCATCGTATGTTGCGAATACTAATATCAGCTCTTGATTAAAGCGCAACGGGTGTAACGTCATTGTTAAAATGCAGTGTGTGCCCATGCGCTTGTAACGACGGCACAAAGGCATATCCCTACACTTTCTTGAAAAGCCGCGTGGAGTTGAATTACCCCAACCTCGAGGAATTGATGTAAGAACCAGGAAAGTTTCCACTTGCCGACCCGGCCGCCCAAGTTTCCTTTCCTCCTGGTGGCAAGAATAAAAGCGCTGGTCACGCGCAGACTTCCGCTTCACGCGACGTGGGGATTGTCCGACTGCTAGGTTGTGGTTTGATCGTTGTAATGTGTATTATATGCGATCCGATCATTCGAATTACAGGAAACAGCAAATCACAAGAAAACATGTTTCAATCGGCAGGGCTACCCTTCGTCTTTAGACTGGCCAGTGTAATTTCTGGCGTTATGCTCCGTTGTTTGCAATTTGCAGTATCGATGTTTATTTCACGTGGTCGCTTTTCTCGCCATTTGCCGGTAAGGCGCATGATTCAGACCTGACGGTCTGCAGGTCTGTAGCCATTTGTAAGAAAATAAATATCAGCTTTTCACTTTCGTAGATACCGTAAAAATAAAAGTTTTCTCTAGATTCGCAGTAGTCTGTTTCAGGTCACGCTTAAAAAAATGACCTGCTAGGTCACCTAGAGATACCGGAAACAGACCGTGAAACGTACAAAGAGTTTTCAACAAGCAATTTAGAAAAGCAAACGTTTGGGTACTAACGGCATTCCGTAGCTTTATACTGAATTTTTTTGCATTGTACTTGTTCAGCTAGTGTTATCGCGATCCCTTAGCAACGATATTTTTATGCTCTTGAGCAGGGATGGGAAACCTATATACAATCGCGGGCCGCATGGAGTGTGGAATATCGCTGGTGGGCCGCAAAAATTAATTAATTTTATCTTAAAATTCCACCATTATCTTCCAAAGGAAAATGAGGAGAGAAAACTTTGTTCAGAAGCGGAAGACCCCTCCGACTTACTGTCTACGCGTCGGTTTGTCATCGTTTTGACATGAAGTTGTGTTCTAATTTGGGTAACGAAGGTTCTGATATGGGATTTATTAAATTTTTTCGCGGACCGCAGGTTCCCCACTACCTGGTCTGGGTGTTAAAGCATTTTGCTGCAAAAATTGTCCCTGCTGACATAGCTTAAGTGTAGAAAAAAATTTTTATTCGTAATAGAACAACGACATCTGCTAATTCTGAGCAAACGAACCAATCTCTTTAACAGGTAGTGATAACGGTGCGTAATGTCAGGTCCAACCTAAAATGTGTTCGTTCGTGCTTAGCCATAAAGTTAGCGTAAAAATGTGAACCACCACAAGCTTGGGTCGTCAAGCCTTTGTCTTTCAAAGTTGAATTACAAAGTGATAGACTGATCATGCCAAAAATGATTTTATTAAAATTGCCACGTTCAATTATTTAAAGAGCAATCCCGGGATTGTTTCGTGGCATTGACAGGAGTTCTGCTTTTGAACGTTAACGTGATCGGATTTTTGTTGTTGATGTGATACATTAAGAGTTATTGGTAAGCGCTGATGCCGTAACGCATGCAGGTAAGTTTTGCCCAGATCAAACAGGTGTTTGTTGGTCAGTGCTTAACAATTGTTCCTATTCACCGTCTGAATTACGGTAAACCTCGGTTAATCCGTTTTCGATTTGACCGACGATTTTATCCGGTTTAGGCGAAGATCCGGATTAACCGAAGATGGTTCTTTCTAGCCTGACGTCATCTAAGTACTGAGATATCGGTCAAAATGACTTAAATTGAACGCATTTACGACCCAACAGTAGACTTTCGCATAAGTCGCATAAGCTAAATGAATTTTGTGATGTATTTACAATGGTTCAAAAGACTAGTAACCGCCATATCCCGGCAGTTATTAACAATCTCACGTTCATAATTCAGGTTACTTGACTGCCAGAAACCTGGGATTTCGGACTGACGCAGAGATTTCTGCGACTGTTCCATAAGCAGTCACTAAGACATGTTGACGAGTGCAATACACTCAGGGATAAAACTTCACATAGGCACACTCAACACTGATCAATGGACTGAAATCGTGGTGCGGCGGCGTGCCTTGAGCGTTATGTTCAACGTGATTATGCTATACCCTTGTGTGACGTAAGAATCGTCCCTACAATCGAATATTGCGCGCAGTTGCGGTCGATGTTATGATAATTCTAAGCGTTCGTTGGTGATCCGAGCACGCTTGTGTTGCGCCTAAAAGGTGCCGAATCTTTCCTAGAGACCAGTGAACGCACTTTCAGAACACAACAACGTGTAAGTGGCTAAAAATCCGGATTACGAGATGTTCAAAGCGCAGATTTTATCCGGTACTGGCGAAGATCCGGCATAAAAAATCTGGATAAACCGAAGATTTTTATGAAGAAAAACGTTAGAAATCATTCGTACCATCAGTTTTATCCGGTTTTGGCGAAGATCCGGATTAACCGAGGTTTACTGTACATCAAATAAAGTGCCTTTGCGGTGTTTTACAAAGCAAGTGTAAAGTATTTGCAGGAACGTCTTCCGCTGGATTTTCCCCTGAGGCCAAATGGTGTTATTCCGTTTCACTTACGTTTTTGCCTTGCACAAAGTTGAAAGGAAGTGTGTCGATCAATGTGATTATGCTGCATGTTCGTGGTTCTTCAGCTAGCATTTCCAAAGCAAGAAACCTTGATAGGTTCTGTTATGTTTTTTTTGTTCACACCGGTTCGGTTCAACGCATCGTTTTATCAAGAAGCATAAACGTCCGATTCCGTTGATAAGAAAAAGGAGAGCACTTAGTGGGTTTTCGTATGTCATTGCAGCTGGATTCCCCTGACGGACGTTCTCACTCCGAAGCTACTTAATGTCATTTTCCGTTATGCGCGACTGGGTTATTGTTCCGGTTCAGAAGGCGGGTAAGTTGGTTCTTGTTGCACGGTATGCTTTTCAGCGGCAACGTCACCTCAAACAAAAGTTTTCGTAAGCCCTTTTTGAAACGATAGGAATTCCGGTGATAGCAATATTCAGGCAGATGTTTATACGCTTGTGGAATTCTACTTTTCGTGCAGTTGCTCCGTTCACTACTATTGTCTGTGTGCTCTGGCAAAAAAACGCTGTTTCCGTTATGAACATTAAAAGTCTGTATAAAAAAAAGCGAGAAGTTCAAGCGGGAGCCTGCGGAGCTTCCTGTTGCAGTTCATCACATACCAACGACTTGCTTGAGGCTTAATGCTGCTGCACCTGTTTTTTTTCGCTGAGATATTTCGGTCATTTGTCCGAAATAGCTTAAAAACTTTCTGTCATCTTTCGGTTTCGGACATTTTTTGACCGAATTGACTTAATTGCTTTCGGTTATTTAAAAAGAAAACTCGGTCAATGACAGAAAAAAAACAGAGTGCCACACAAGCAAGAATCATAGCAATCAGTGGCTTTGAAGTTGTTTGTCCCTTCTGTGCAAATGGTTAAGCGTGGCTTTCAGTTTTACGTTTATGCAAGATCTCAATGCATCCTTTCTGCAGTCACTCGTCTTTGTCGGGCTTGGGGTCTCACGCGATGGAATGCATCAACGAGCTCCTCGCCAAGAACTATGTGCCGCACAACGTGGAAGACTTCCTTATGCGGTTTGTGACTCTTTTTCTGAACTAGTTCTGAAAAATGACAAAAAATGTCGCCGATGCTTCGTGATCGTCGTTGTTTGTTTTCCAGAATTTTCCGACAAACCTTCCATATCATGCAGCAACTTACTCACGGTGACAATCCCCGCAAATCGCTTGAACGTTTAGACGACAGGTGAGTAGTTTCGTGGGTGCACCGACGTTTCACGTCAACGTAATTCAGTGGATGTGTGCTGCAATGACTGCTTGCAATGATGTGGAACACAGTATTTGTGGAATTGATCTGGTAAACATGCGTGACTGCGGAATACATATCTTGGGCTACAGTATCTTTTGCTCGTAGTATCGACTTAATTGGAAGCGTGGAAGCAACTCGGAAATAGATGGAACAATTGTCCAGAATGTAGTCTTATTTCCTACGAAGAAATGCCGTCTTTACTTCCATTAAGTAAATCCTACGCGCGTGAAATATCTTTTTGTTTCAGACACCTTTAAAAAATTGTAACCTTGATTTGAGTGTTTCAAATTGAACTATTGTAGTGTTAGCCTGATTATGCGCTACCCAGATTAGTGTGTTTTAAATCGAGCCTTGACAGTTATGTTTTGCTTTTGCAGCTACCTTGAAAAGTTCATCGAATTTCTTCGTTTGTTTGTGAGCCTGCATTTCAGCCGCCTTGATTCGAATTCCAGCTTTCCGCTGATGCCATTTCTCACGCTACTCTTCAAGTTCACGTTTAACCAGGTAACTAATGACTGATGACGAGCGAGCAGTCCGTGTGTCGCTCTTCAAGCTTGGCACTAAATAAGTGTGATCGAGGTTTGCTTTAATTCGGAATCTTTGTTGCGCAGTCATCCCATGAACACTATTTGAATTGCCTTGACATATGGGAGGTACTCGTCGACTACACAACTGACAAGCTGGAGCAAAGCAAAGATGTGGGGCCCTCTGTTATCGCGAGGTACTGACGCAATATATCTTTCTCTCTACTAACAGCACCTCGCCTTTCTTTTTATACACAATTGAAATCCAACTTGTTTGGACTCGTGGATTGTTTCCTTGCGACGACTTACATTTGGCACTTCGTTGACATTTCCTTTTCTCGATAGCACGAGCCTGCTTGCTGTTTCTTTCATCCAGGGTCGTCTCTTGCTTTGCATGTCGTAAAACGCGCGTCACTTCCGACGTCGGATGACGTGTATTGCGTGAATTCACTGTACGCGAAGGTTCGGTGTTTACGTTAAGAAACTGCCGCCCATGACTGCGATTCCACACTTCAATGATGTTTTGGCGTTTCCTGCAACTACCGGTTCGGTCGTTGCGCCTGTACATGACACACGGTTCGGTTTTGTTTAAATGTATCACGTAATTATCCAATCGCAGAGTGCATTCCATCAGTAGCAGCACTTTAATTGTCATTCCACCTGATCGCCCACGTCTCAACATTACTTGGTAAAAATTCATTGCTTGGCAAGCAGCTGAAATGGTTGATATTTATCGTTGGGCCATGATTTTTATTTTCGTGTCGTGCAGATATAAAGAAGGCACTGTTCTTTTTGCAACTGCCGTTTTGCAACATATCCAGTTTCGTTTTAATCAGAACTATCTGGACGAACTTGACAATAGCTCCGTGGATGAGAACAGCGTGAGTTTGCTGCCTGCCGCTTGTTCGTGTCACTTTAAGTCAGTGATTCTGATCGTTTCTGAATCTGAACCGAACCTAGGCCCATGGGCCATCTTTAAAAAAAATATCCGATAGACCGCTTTGCTATGCTAACACCTCGAACAACTAGTCGAAACTTTTCAGAAGCATTTTACCAAGGATTTGTGGAACTCTCTGTTGCCACTAGAAACTCCAGGCGGACCACCGGTGGTCCACCTGGACCACGTTGAGAATCACTGTTTTAAATTGATGCGTTCCGTTTGCGCGCGTCTTCTATACTTTTTACGTCCGCGTGAGGTACATAGATTGTTGGGGCGTATTTGCTTTCTGAAGCACCGAGAAAGTTTTTTCTTATCGTTTTGCCGTGGTTGCTAACAACCTGCTACCAGCATGTTCCAAGCGACAGTACTGGATTGTTCCTCAGTGACGCATTAAATGGTGTTGCACATCCAGCGAGCCGTTCAAGTAGGTTGTTTAACAGCAAACTGGTTGGTTGGCGAGCATGAGAATTCTGTGGCATGGTAAGGTGAAAAGCTTGCTCAATTGGACCTTAAAAATGAGTGAGTATAGGAAGAGTTCAATCCGAAGTTTTGAAAATCAACGGAAAACAGTCGTTATTTGAAAAGAATACCAATGCATATGCGTTGAAATAGTGCTAATAGTCCAAATATATAATTCGTCGCATTGGAGTTGTCACTCTTCGGTCTTGACGAACCTTCGCTTGATGTTTGAACTTCTTTTTCGTTTAGGGTCATACTGAATGGCAAACCTATCTCATCGAAAATCTGGAAATCATGGCCAAGATCAGTCGCCTCTATCCGGATGAAATGTTGTCTCTTCTTGTAAGTAAAGCGTTAGTTTTCACTTTTTATCGCTGCAAGGCTTCTTCAAATATGCTGCCATTAACTAACGTCAAGATAAGTGGAATCTTTCTTCTTTAATCAGCTTTGTCTACATTTTCTGCAACACCAAGAAATGATGTAGTTTTTACAACTGTGCTTCAGCAGAAGCTCCTGCCTTGGAGTGTGTTATGACTGGTGAGCTGTGTCAGTGTAGTAAAACTTCCCGACATGTTGCCCGGAATTAATAATTTCTATCATTGAAGAGCAATCCATGGAGTCTTTGCTCTTTTCACACGCATGTAAAGTAAATCCTTGGGAAGGTGTGTTTTCTGTGCATGAAATGCGAATGAAACAACCATGGGGTGATTGGCATCAGACTGGTGTTGTCCCCAAGGCCTCATTGACAATGTAGACATCCGGAATCGCGAAAATCACAGATGACACTACGTTAGCGAAATGCATAATTTATGAAAAACACGGTTCCGTGCAGTGGATGCTTCCCACAGGGGAGGTTCAGAAATACGAGAAGCTTTCTTCAGAAATACGAGAAGCATTCGAATCAGTTTTTAATGACCGGAAAGAGGAGTTATTGCATGACATGCGTTTTACAGTTAAGGGAATCATACAAGAAACCGTTGTCTGGATCAGGCATGTTTATATTTCTCTAATTTCAGTCAATGCTACGTCCACGCATGTTGTCCATGCTCCTGGCGCAAAGGAGAATCCGTAGGTTAGTGGCAGAGCAGCAATGCTCTGGTGGGAAATACACTGAAGTACCGTTGCGTTACGTTTGTTCTGCGCAGTGCCCCGTCTTCGATGAAGCGGCAACGGCGTACACGGAAGCTAATTGGTCGTATCTGCGAGAACAAGAATATAAAAGCGTTGCGCTTCACTGCACTCTGAGAGATCTCGCGACCATGTTGCAGGTAGTAATTACAACGCTTGTGTTTTTGTTTTTGATGATGTTTTGATTCTGTAAAAAGTTGTTTTTGTTAGCGCGGAACTTTCAAAGTAACGTCTATTTTGTTCGCGGAACAAAGCTGGCGACTTTTTTTGAACTTTTAAAACTCTTTATTCAAGAACAGTGGTTCTCAGCAATCTTACAATAAAACCTCAAACATTTTGTGTAATAGACTTCGTTCTGCAAAAAAACAAAACGTGTCAATCGACTTGTGTTGAAAATTTATTTAGTGCGGCTTTCTAACAAAATCATAGGTCTGCATTTGTCTCCCTTCAGCGAAAAGGTTGAGAGACACTGCTTTAGAATATTGTGTATAAGGTGTGTGTTGTAATCATTCTTCTCAAATCTTCAACAATGGTTATACTTCTGCTGTTGCTGCCGCTAACCCCGCAGCACGCGCGTAAGCTTGTTGTCCGTCCCCATCTACACGTTCTCGTTTGTCTTTCTACAGGCATTTGGTCGCTTGTCCGAAATGTTTGTTGCAGAGCATTTCCAACAACGTTACGACAAAGCTTTGGAACTGATACAAAAGTAAATCTGCTGCGTGTTTGTGTCGCTTCGTTTCACGCTTTGACCTTCGCACTGTGACTTTTGTTTTCGTGTTTAGGTTTTTAAGGATAGCGCAGTTCGGGAGCACAGTTCTTTTGTTTCAAAACAATTCATCATTGCCTGACGTTCTGCTTCAAGATATCGTTGAAATGTAAGTGACCGGAATGTGCTTTTTTCACTACGTTCTTCTCTACGTGGTTCCTGCCCTACACGCCGGAACCTGGGTTTGTTGCTCGAACAGCTTGCTTCATTTTTTTAATCCAGCAGCCTCGTGTGCCTTGAACTATCCGATAAAAACGTGAAACCTTCTTACCATTGAAATTCGAATGAACGCCACATTGTAATATGTGCGTTTAAAATATCTTGTCAAAAATTTTTTAATAAACGAAGAAGTTTTGTTTATTCCGACAGTCATTGACTTTCTGTTTATAGCGTGGTGACTTCTAAATACCTATACCTGTGGACGTTGTGGGATCCACAAATCCCCGTTTAAAGAAGATTTAAGTATCGACCTGAAAAGTTGGTACACGTTCTCACCACCAGTTCTTACTCAAGGTGACAATTTATCTCATCGCTGGTGCTAAACACATGCTTTTGGCATTCGATTTCTTTGTTCGTCGTTGCTAAGCGCCAGTAAAGCAAACTTTTGAAAATTCAGTGGAATAACGCCGCTGGGCAGCCATATGAAAATAACGAAGTAAAGAAAAACATCTCGCAATGTGTACCGCGTTATCAAAGCTTGAATATCAGGGTGTTGCGATCGGAAAGCCCGAGCGGCATGTGCGCAAAGCTTCACACTGTGGCAGCAAGCAACAATAGAGATCACATGCCATGATCACTCTATTATTGCTTGTTCGTGCCAAATATATAACGTTGTTGTTCTTCGCGCACATCCCGTTCGTGGTGAATCGCACATTCAACGCAACGTCAACCGAGAGGTTGCAACAAGGGACTGCCTGCCAATTAAATGAACAGCCCGAATATTCGCTCCTTCATGCTATGCAAGAACATTTTCGGAACCGTTGGCGGGTTTGTCAACCATTGTAGTGAGCTCTGGCGTTCCTTTCCACCGCTAGTTCGCTTCTGTCCGGGTTATATCATCAGTAACGATGCGTGGTGACTGATAACAATGAGGCGTTTCGATACTCATTGTAGTGGGCGAGATGTGGCTCGGCCAACGTCGGTGGATTGATGCGTATCACCTACGTCACAACAGCTCTGTGACAAAACATGTTTTTCCCGGTGTGGTGCTTCTTCGTTTCATTGACTTTGCCATTAGATGTAGTGGATGTGAAAATGGGCCTAATCATTGCTTTTGTGTATACACACAAAAAAAAAACTCTTTACTTTGTTAAGGCTTGAGTTATAAAGAGTTATAAACTGAATCGTTTGAAGATGGGGTCTTGTTTGAACTTTGCTCCACCTTGTAAATTATAGCAGCAGCAGTTGTAGTAATCCAGTTTTGATCCGTTTCTGTCCACTTTAAACGGGGTTGGCCGGATTCACAAGCTGTACTCCATTTCTCCAGTAGCTATGTTTATTCACCAAACGCCGTCGTGTTCTTTGTATTGTTGACCTGCGAGATATTCGCCAACGCAGTCGCGAGTAGTGTCATACATCCAAAGGTTTCTGTTGAGACGCACTCTGCGTCTGCTTTAACTTTCCGCAGACACGCCGAGGTCCTGGCCGCTCTCCAGCCGTTCTCTCATTGGATGTCGCAATTGTACAGCGAGATACAGCAGGCCGGCCACTCGCAAGCCCAACTGTCTCATCTGCTCAACGGCTACGTTGACGTCATCACTCCCGTTTTGACGAAGCAGGTTCGTCATGACCCGATGATGTGTGGGCTTGATTAGCAGCGCGGAGAAATTCTATTGGTCAGCGCATTCAACCATCGGTTTTAGACTAAACTGTGCAGCGCAAGCGGTCTCTTGCAGTCATTCGCATAATGGAGCTTGGCCTTTCTTTCAGGTCCCGAGCCGAATAGCCCTCTCCGCCGCCCACACTCTACTGTCAATCGTCACGACCGTCAGGGCGACCTTTCTCTCGCAATCGCCGTCGATCGAGAAGCTCTTTTGTGACGTATCAAACGGATCGTGCAATAAGCTCGCGACGCAGGTCGGTCGTTGACGGCGGCTGCAACGCACCTGACCTAATCATGAACTGAAGCGTCACGCCATCAAAAATCTCAATTTGACTTTTTTCTGTTTACTATGCTGTAGCGTCCCGTTTTCCGTAGTTTATATATTCCTCTATTGTAGTTCGCTTCTCTCAGTGTGCGCTAGTTTGAGTTGAGCCGTTTGATCTGACTTCTCTTTATACAAGCCTCTTCACGTAGCTTACTCCTGGCACTGGAGAAAGCATTTCATCTTGGGACCTCGTGTAACTCTTGTCCATGTTCGTAACTGGTTACACATGTGGTTGATGAACTTAATTTATTTTATGCTGTTACATGTTATAAACGCAATTGTTTGATGGTGATAATTGTAAAAGCAAGCTTTCTGGTCAAGTTATAATGTGACAAGCGTTTTGAAGTTTATCAAATGCGTTTGTTCATCTGTTGGTATCACTGCAACATTCCATCAGGACCCTGATCTTTCACAAAGGACTGAGATACGCAGGCAACATAGCTAAGTATAACTCGGAATCAGGTCGCGTCTCAAAAAGTTGGTGGTTCGTGGGGACCTTTGACATCCACAGGGGGTTCTTGGGGGGAACAGAGCTGGTGGACCACTGCTCTTACGCTTTTTGCTAATTGAACAGACACAGCACCTCATCTACAAAGCGCTGTCCAACCTCCTACTGCTTCCGTGGCCGAACACTCCAGAGAGCGAGCAGAAGTGGGAGGCTCGCGAAGAACATCATCGCGCCTTTGTCAAAGCACTTCTCCGTGATTTTGATTCTCTCGTCAGCAACTTTGCCGCCATTCAGTCACAGGAGGGCATTCGCGCTCAAGGTAATTGACGCGTATCTTCACAGTCTAGGTTAAATCAGATCTAGAACCAATGGATTTGAGCAGTAATGCATTAAGTTTTTGATGTATTTTTTTTGTTTTGCTGTTTAAATGTCAAGCCTGTCATCTAAAATCTAGACCAGCGTGTCTTAAACATTTTCGTTTACGGACCCCTCAAGAAGAAACGTTGTAATAAATATTCGAAATTAGGTCTTAATCATCGTTCTAGCAATCGAAATGTCAGAGCAAAGCCTATTAACACTTTAAATCCCCTTCCCGGGCTCCAGGTTGAGAACCTGTGATCTAGATGGTAGTGTGTGGAGCTTGAGTATATGCCACTGCGTGGCTTTGCGCATTGCTGTTGTCGCTACAAGAATTTTTTTTTCGGATTTAGCAGATATTGCAAAAACGTTCCATGCGTGACCTTCGTCGCAAGGTCTGGGAACCGGATCGCGTGCCGTTCGACTCCGTGTAGATTGTTTGCTCTTTTTGTGCCATTCGTAAAACTTCCTGAAAAAAATCATTTTGACTCGAGGAACCCGAACAGAACTAATATCCCCGTATATCGGGTCTGACCCCGACTGTCGATGGGTGATCGCAGGGTTGGACTTTGCATTGTCTGAGCAAAGAAACGAATTCACTGTCGCTGAACGGGTCCTCGGGATCTTATTGTAGCGCGCATCAGTCAGTTACCGTCGCACGGCAGTTTTTTGAAAGTGTTGGCGACTGACTCCAAGTAATTTGCATTATTCGGGTGACGGCAGTTAGCGGAAGGTCAAAGCCTGGGGTTTGCTTCTTACCCAAGGAACGCTACGGCGGGTCACGCAATGGCC
>JGI24021J15306_10004777_pt1 | contig 15880 bp, 7 predicted proteins | sample Ectturendosymbi1_FD_15306 | JGI IMG/M metagenome (IMG submission 15306) | reverse complement strand
TTTATCCCTGTTTGAAGCCTTTCAATTTTACGCGCTAACCTCGCATCCACTGTAAAAAGTGCGGCTGGAAAAGTCGGGCTCACTTTACCTAGGTGTCTAACAATTGCGCGCCTTGCTTCAGTCAAATTGTTTATACCAGTATTAGTCTGTATTATTTGAACACTACAACTGTATTTTACTTTGTGACTGAGTGCCCGGACGTTACAGTGTTAGTTTGAGGATGTGGTCAGGCCACAAACCATTCGTACTTCACCAGGACTTAGTCAGGTTGGACTCTATTTCTTAAATGCGATTTTCATGTGTAAATCTGAGTGTAGTGTTGTACCAAGTGTTACGACTTAGCCAACAACTATGTTGAGGAAGTGTCTGTAATGTAGTGTTCTACGAAGTGTTACAAGTTAGCGAACAAGTATCGGTAGTCCTGTGATCCTACTACCAACGCTGATACAAAATGTTCTGTGTCTGTTATTATCAATCTGTGTTGTGCAGATAGTGCATGCTTGTGCTCTATGGACTTCAAGTCTGGTTCAAAGGTTAAAATTAAAATAATTGAATATTATTTTCAAAAATCATTGCATGCTTATTGGTAAATATATTTTGTTATCTTCCTCAGCCTTTTTATCATAAGAAGTTTCAGGGGCATGGGCTTCGAAAGTGGAGGCCAAGGCCGCACCAAGATTTTGAAATTTGATATTTTCCCATCAATTTTTGCAAGAAAACGTTGTTTAGTTTCGAGTGGTGTAAATGTAATTTTGCCACTTTTGACTGCCCCTGTAAAAATATTTTTGGCCCATCCCTAGAAAATCCACTATTGGTCCCTTCCTGGAAAAAATCCCTCCGGCGCCCATGTTTAGGGGCACTTGCTCATCTATCGAAATGCTGAAGGGGTACATGGACGAGAAAAGTTTGGGAACCCCTGGTTTAGATAGTGTCTCAACAACCAGCATATCTAGTTTTCTGTTTCGATGGACAAAAAAGTACCCGTATAACGCATCCAGTTTTCTGGCAGGTATGAAACTGAGTTGGAGAAATCCCACCAGTGTTGCCACTTCTGATATTTCAACATCAGATGCTGATGTTAGGATGAAAATGAGTTAGATTCATGCTTTTCAAGTTTCTTTCATCAATTTCTCACCCTCGTGTGTGTTTGGTAATCATTCCAAACTGAAGAAGCTCTCTTCACACCTTTGGGAATAACACTCACGTTGCACATGATAAGTAACCAACTTTTCCATTTAATGGCTATAATACCCTCTCTTTCGGATTCAACACTTTGTTAGATATTGCAAATGGAAGCATTTAGCTTGTACAGTAGAACTCATCTAATTCGTCATCGTCTAATTTGTCAATTCGCTTAATTCGTCACTTTTTTGTCGGTTCCAGCAGAATCCCTATCTTTTGTGTACATTTCTGTTGGTCTAATTCGCCATCGTCTAATTCGTCAATTTGCTTAATTCGTCACTTTTTTCTAATCCCCTTCAGGTGACAAATTAGGCAAATTCTACTTTATGTTAAACTGTAATGTTAAATCTGATGTTATCTGATGTTGAAAAACACAATAGTCTGATGTTAACGCCACTGACCCCAGTGGCAACACTGAATCTCACTACTGTCAACATGGTCGAGTGGGAAGTGACTAGACATCGTCAGTTTGCGTGACTCCTTTGTTGTATTTGGTTTTTCTTTTGATGTACTTGCACAAGATTGTAAGTCAAAATTTTGGACCCCTTGTGATGTATATTTCGCAGGCAAGTGCTTTTGAACTAGGGTTAGGTTTAGCATTATTTAGGATTAGGGTTTTGTGTTAATGTTTAAGGTTAGGGTTTAGGGTTAGGGTGAAATACCAGGGACCTACACTCTAGGTGTGGGGCGCACACCCAATCAAACTGATAGTGACATGACTCTTTCTAAATAGTGCGATGAAGGGAAATCACAAAAGGATTGAAAGACATGTGGCGTAACTGATGGGCAGGGGGCGAGCTGCCCCCCCCCTGGCAAGCTAAATATAAAAAACGGGCCCTCTTTAGCTTATAGTATTCATGTGGTTTCCAGTAGGTTGCTGTTGTTTTTGGGGTTTTTCTGGATTGGATATTTTCGTTTTTTAACCTAGTACAGTCATCCACGACATTCAGATTCACTAATATTTCTTAATTTTTTTCTGAGTGTTGGCTAGTGGGCCCCCCTGTATTTAAGTTTAGCCCCCGTGGCTCAAACCTCTAGTTACGCCACTGTTGAAAAGATAATTATGGATGTTTAACTGATTTTCTGGGCCAAATTTCAAAACTTTCCTATTTTAACTTTATTGATTTACTTGACTTTTTGATGCATCACTAGTTTCACGTTTCATGTTTTGATGTGGCAAACCTGGGTGTGCACTTATGCAGCTCACACTAGAGGTGTATGGAGTCTGAAATTTTTAACTTCGACTCTGCTCTTGCTTCGGCTTAATATATTCCGACTCCGCTTTGACTCCGAAACATTTAAAAATTTTGGACTCAGACTCTTGCTTAAACTCCAAAGTGAATTATCTGAACTTTTGGCAGTGTCTAAACGACCGTATCTGGTTTTCGCATTAAAAGACTAAAAAACCGTATCAAAAAAATCTGCTGATCAGTGCAATTCATGTTAATTGCTTCTCAGATAAAGCGTTAAGGTAGCCATAAAATTTCTACACTATAACCAACCCTAAGCCCTAACCATTTACCTTAACCGCAAACCCTAAACATCAACACTGAACGCTGATAAACCCTAACCTTTGACACTAACATTGACATGCAAGAATTACTGGCATTTGAATACATGAAAATTAGTGTTCACAGAAAAACAAGTCTCAAAATTAAATCCATGCAGCATGTGTTAGTAGCATCACAATAGGAAAAATCATCTAGTCACAGCATTTTAATTTTTGTGATTTCACTCTTTCAATTCCTCCTCTGCCTTGGATGCTCGGGGCCGTCGCCCCGTTCTTCCCCCTGCATGCCACTGCCCCCTACCATCCCTAGCACACATATCAACACAATTTTTTTATATTCTATATTTTGGATGTTTTAAAATGATTAAAACAAGAATGAGTGCAAAGATGCATTTTTATATAAAACTTAATTTAGTAAATTAACTCATTTAGCAGTTAGAAACTGTTAGAGTTCATGAAGGGCTTGATTTCATTTGAACAGCATTAAAGTTGGACAAGAAGGTGAATATTGCTGATTTGGCTTTAATGAGGTTAACACCATTCCCCTGCAATTGCAATTTACCTTCATTGAACTTTGTAAAGATATCTGTGGACTGTGACAGTCAAGATACTGTATCTATGACACCCTTTGACAGTCATCTTCTGTGTGCAGCAACAGGCGTACAAACTCTCTTCGTCATTATCCGAGTGTACCACATTGCTTAAACTTAGCCGAACACTTCTAAACCCTTGGGTGTCCTTTGATAAATCAGCAATTAATACTTTTTTTTCACATTTTTAGTAAATTTTGAGTTCGGAGCAGTGCAGGTTTGAATTTGATCTGCATATTTTAAAAGTTTTTGAACTTAGCCATCACACTTGCAATCATCCACTGACTCTACCATCTCTCTCTCCCCTGGATTTCCTTGGTGCTGCTCAAGTTAAAGTGCATTTTGAAACACACTTCTCTTTTCTGGAATCTTGTTGATTCCTTTTAGGTAGCTTATTCTTGTTGGCACCTAACAATATCTGTAAAAAAAATATAAATTGCTTTTCTACTTTCAAATTGGACTCATACAAGGTTATTATTATATTTGTGATCATTAAACCACTCCATCCAAAATTAGCTCACGGTTTTGGTTACAGGCTGAGTCTAAGTGCAAGCGTGCAGTCTCAAACCTGACCGGTGATAGTCACTGTAATGAAACGGGCATTATTAAGTAGCAGTTTACCTGTGCCAAGAAGTACAGCTGATGAAAATTCCAATAAGCATTTCATTATAGAAGAGGACAGTTTTACTGTGCAGCTTACCTTTAGTAATGGAAACTGCTGTTCATCAATTTATCTGCTAGCATTTCACCTCTGTTTTGTTTCCAAAATGCTAAGTTTTTGTTTACAAATCACATGCATACATGTTTGTTGATCATACTGTTTTTTTATGACATGTGGTCACTCAAAGTTAGTAAGACAACAGAAATGTAATTAAAAACTGGATCTCCTATCATCCCCCAACCACCTATTTCTGCTTCACCACCCCCCTAGAGTTCCTCACTGCCCCCAGGTGTGTGGTACCACCCACTTCGGGAACCACTGATTTACACTGATAGTGAAGCCTGTCCATGCATGTCACTTGTTCTGTATTTCCTTCCAGTTCAGCTTTCAGTTTGGCACCTATTCTGTTGACAAGGCAATATATGACCACACACTGACCCTTTGGTGGCTATACAACATTCTTGTCATCCCTGATTTAGAAAAAGTCAAGGTGGTCTGCACTCTCTAACCTTCAACTAAGTGCAGGCTACCTCGACCCTTTGTTTTATTAGCATAGGTCGACAAGAACATTGGGCCATTGGCGGCTTTAACTTTGAAATTAATGTTAGGTAGCCTAACCCCTAAAGGTAATCCTAACCTTAAACCTTAATGCTAACCCCCGAGACTAACCCCAACGCTAACCATAACACAAACGTTAAGTGAAGCCTAAACCTAACACCTAAGGGAAAATATTTGAAAATTATGAAAAAAGTTTTTAAAAAAAGGGAAGTCGCCAAGGTGAGAGTCAAACCAAAAAGCAATCGCATACCAGACTTGAAAGCATAACCACTACACTACAAGCAGCGTGCCGATTACATGACAAACGGACCTTTTCATTCGAATTGTGTCATGCCACTAGACCAAATGTTCGACTGGCGGCACAATAGCTCCAGCTGATGAGTTGCTGCCAGAATCTTGGCAGTAAAATAGACACTACCTTAATGTTGAAGCCATTCTTTACTGTCAGCATCAAATGTACTCATGTTAGATTGAGTGATGCCAAGCTTAGATATTTTACTTGGATCAAATCAGGTTTTGTATTTTGTTTTAACCTTATGAAATAGAAGTTTCAAGTGCATTAGACAATGGAAGTGGCTACGGAACCACCCATGGATCTTATTTCAAAACTTATTCCACCATACCGCCTGGCAACATGTGGTTCGAATAAAGCATTCAAGTGGCAGTGTCCTGATAGCATAGCGGATACATTTCAAATGTGATCTGCCAATGGTTTTCAGTTCACCTCTCACCTTGCGGACTTACATTTTCGTAGAAGTGCCTGTTTGCACGTTTCAATTCCTGGGACCACTTTTTCTTACTATTTTCAAAACTTTCCAAACTTTCGGTTTAGGGGTTAGCGTTAGGTTACCTCAACGTTAGGGCTACAGTTAGGGTTAGGTTTACCTTTTGTGTTTACTATGTTTCTACCATTAACTGTCACTCGTCCTTTCCCATTGCAACAACACCAAGCACCTGAACGTGCAGGCATTCTTGTCGTGCATCACTGTTATGCTACAGGAGGTGGTCAAATTTAAACATCCACGCGAGGTTCTATAGCCACTGCCATAGACAAAATGCTTGTGCTGCAGATGCAGACCTCTGAGGCATTATAACACTAGCAAGTGTTGGTTCCTTTTTAATTTAAAGGTAGCTGCAGTTTCTGAGATGAAAGTAGCATACTTGCTGATCTTAAAGTTTAACTTAACGAGTCGTGGCTTGAAGACATGAACTAATAAGCTGGCTGATGAAAACTGATGACAAATATCATTGGTGATGTAAACTAATGCAGTAACAGTACATCGTTCAAAGCTCCCAAAGGAGTGATCATTTATGACAAAAAGACATCAAATCATGTGCTAAAGCCATGTGCTCTTTGAATCACTTGATAAAAGTTACTCAGTTAAAAGGGCTGGGGAACCTGCGGCCTGCATGAACAGTTAATATGGCCCACATCTGAATTTTCATCAACTAATTTAATTCCATGACAATTTGACACGTGTACAGTAAGTCAAGAAAAGTCTTTATTTTCCTTTGGACGAGAAAGGTAGAATTTTAAGATAAAATTAGATAGTTTTTGCTGCCCGCCAGCAATATTCCACAATTCATGTGGCCCGTTATAGTAAATAGAATCTCCACCCCTGGTTTAAAGGTTCTGATGATATGAGGTTAAATTATGCTTCATGATTTGCCTGCGCAGAGCTGAAGTTAAATGGACACTCAAAACCAAATTTTTTTTTTCATTGCAGACTTGAAGACTTTCCCAGTTCTTTGAGGTTTGAACAGCTCTCTAGCATAATTGGCTGAGGAGCTATGGGGTTTGTAAGTCAACTGAAATATCCCTGGTTTTTCCCTGATATCCAATGACAGTATATTCGTGAACCGGCAGCCAAAGTGTTTGCCCACACACTATTTTGAAAAAGCACTGAATGTTCAGAAATTAATTGGTCAGCCATTCTTGTATGCTTCAGTCATGCATTTACAGGTAGAATCTTGAAGCTTATTTTCCAAGACCATTGATACCACAAAATGCATTAATTAACACTTCAAACGCCGATTGTCTGGGAGTTGCCCAACTGTAGACCGCCGGCACACGATATATTCGTGGATCGGTGCACGATATACTCATACTTCACTTCAAATGCCGACCGTCGCATGTTTTCCTCTATAAAGTATGAACATTTCGTACAAGTCTCTAGCAACCAGAAACAAATATGTATAATGTGATTTGACGTGCGGTGGTCAGGAGAGTGTTTCAAAGCAACCATAGTTTATTTTGCCTGCAGTCACGCACGCATTTCGCCGAGTGCGGAAATAAGATGGGCCTGCTGTAACCATGTGGCTGATTGTCTCGGCACATTGCATTTCATTGGGACCGGTTTCTAATGTAATGTGGACAAACAATCACTCAGAAATTTTCTTGCTGAGTTAAAACCTATCATGTAGAGATTTGATGATTTTTGCTTGAGCATAAATATTTTTTTCGTCAGCAAGTAACTGCTTCACCCGTGTGTTTGACGCTGCTTCACACACATTCCCTCTTGGCAGATTTCAAATGGCCTGTTAGTGTAAAGCATTTGTGAATGCATGCCAATGCAGAGTGCATAAATAATTACTCAAAAACTTTTTACTGAGTTAGAACATATCATGTAGAGCTTTCACAATTTTTACTTGAGCATAAATATTTTTTTTGGCAGCAGGTAAATGCTTCAGCCAACTTTTTGACACTGCTTCACAAACATTTGTTCTTGGCAGATTGCAAATGACCAGTTAGGGTTTTTGTCCTCCAAAAGAAGTGGAAAAATTCTTTGATTTTGATTTTCGCAAACTACACAATGTGACTGACGTTTTTGTGCAGAATTTGTGTTGCTATCGTCTGTGGTTTTCCATCCAGAGCCTTTTTTAAAACAATGCCTTGCCCACTCAAGCGTCAGCGCAAAAACCATACCGGCGTTCTAGCATCAGACAGCAACCATGAATATATCGTAGGCCGGCGGTCAATGTGTTAATATTTCAAAAGTATTTCGGGAATTAAAATTTAAAGCTAGTTGTTTTCATCATAACAATTTTTATATTTACATGTTGGGTGCGACATGGCGACGTTTCACATTGTGACGCAAGTGTCGCAGCGTGTGACACAGTGTAATCCAATGTTACGAAATACACTTTAAAAGTACGACCAGAAACGTTCATCTACTACCGAATTGATCACACAGGTCGTTCATGACTGGTCTGAAGTACAGCAAACCTTTTTTCTTGGTCAATCGGATTCGCACAACTAAGAGAATGAAGAGATAAGCAGAGGAGCAGTTTGCCACCACACAATGGAGTTCTCACCACAATTGTGTGCTCTAATGGAGACGTTTCACATTGAAATCAATGTTGTTGGTTTGCAGTTAGTTTTCTGCTGCTAAACTGTTGATAGTTAGACATATCAGGTAAAATAGAATGTATTTCTAGGTATAAAAATTAATTGTTTCCATGTTGAAAATGGCGATATTCCAGCAACAGCCCTGAAAAGGGCTCATAAAAAGTGCGAACTGTGCAGCAAGTGTGGCAAATGCAAAGAGACTATGTTGTATTGTGTATGGGGTTTCACGGTGCATGATACTGTTGCAACCTCTCCGGTGGTTTTGCAACAATACCTTGTTTCCACTGGAGAGGTTGCAACAATACCTTATTTCCATGAAAATATCACCTTGAAGCATGTGTAATGTGCCTTTGTGTCATACCACCATTCCTTGTTTTTTTGGCAATCACAATTCACTGTTTTTATTGGCGCATTACAATTCACTGCATTGTGCACTTGGGATCCAGGCAAAAAAACGATGGATGTTGTGGTTTACAGTAAAAAATCATAGTGAAAAAACTTGTATTGGTTACAGTACCCGGTTTTCAACAAGGTCATTTGCAAATGGCTTGCGAATTTGTTTTTCGCACGGGATGTACCAACTAGGGATCTGTGGTTACCGTGGTGTAATATGTCACAGTGATGTCGCAGAAATAAAAAATGACATCATTGCAGGTGGTATGAAATAAGATTTCTCATAATGTCTCAGTTTTTTCGTAGCTCCACTGGTTTGTAAGCTATGGCCACAAGATAAATTCAAAACCACAAACCAATTTAAAACCAGACAGTGCTTCTCGCACAACACAACTAATTTGCGACCAGACACGACACTGCTTTGCACCAATGACTCGCACTGTAAGGTATTAGACGTGACGCCACAGCATCGCACCCAACGAGTTAAAAACTTCATTTGGCTGCACCAATGTAAACACGTAGATTTTCTTCTAGTGGTTCATTTTAAATTTATGGTACAAGTAATTGTTACCTTGTTTAATTTGTTGAAAGTTGCTTTTTGAAAGTTCAAATATGGAAGAGTTGCCCCTCAGTTTGACTCCATTTACTGTGATTTGTTTTTAGTTTTGTGGTTAAGGTTCTCCACAAAAACAATTTCTTTTTTGGTCATGCGTTGCAATGATGGCGGGTAGACGTGTAGGTGAAATATGTGTCAAAAGATTTTGGAAGTTGGTTAGATAATATTTTTTTGCACATAATTTTGCCAACTTCTAATTTATATGTTTCTTTGATATGAAGAACTGTTGTTGCTTTTAGATCATTCAATCTTTTATCTTTGATTAGTAAGTACTGTCTTTAAGAACTTTTTTGTGTCATTTTTTTAATATGGCCAATTCTTTGACTGTACCTTACATTGTTACTACATATTGTTGATGGTTCTACACAATGTCATATATACACTAAGGATTAAGTAAAGATGACAATTTTTTTAACTTTAGTGTTCAATCTAAATATTCTTTTTACTGCACATGTCTTATAAGAACTATATTTTAGTCTGTTAGTATATCAGCCATACTGTGGAAAGTTTTAATCAAAAACAAATTTTGCTTTTTGATGTTTGAATACAATTTCTGTCTGATGATCCATTCTTCCAAACTAATAATTCCATTTTAGCATTTAGTCATTTAATGCTTTGGGAGCCAGACTGACTTCATGCCAATAGCCTCAGTGTGCCAAGCAATTTTGGGTGTTTTGGTTGGTGTTTACCTGCCATGTTTCAAAAGGATTATTCTTGCACCAACAACCACCTGCAACAGCCTGCTTAGTATAGAGACAGACACTGTGTAAATGAGTCTTGATCTTAGTACAGTTACAGTATTTTTGTGAAGGTTGCAAATATCTATAAATTAGTGTAGATATCCTGTATGTATATGGGCTATGGCACCCTCGCAGAATAAAACTTGTACCTGTACAGGGTAATCACTAGAGTGTTAAAATCTGTGCCAAATGTTAGCGTCATTAGAAAATATATACTTGTAAATTATCTAGCAAGAGTTAGGTGATTTACATAAAATAGAAATATAATTTTCCCAAGGGTTCTGACTTGTGGGACTTCTATGATAACCTTTCCTTTTACAGGTATGGATTTACAAATCTGTGGTGAGCGGCATTAGAAAGATTAACATCAGAACATATTCAAGCATTTAATCCCTTAGCCTGTATCTGGCAAGTTTCGCTGCAAAAAGGTTGTCAATTTCATTAAGTGTGAAATGAGTTACATCAGCAACACCACAATGTGGAATGACAGGGGCAAAACCAAAATTAGTCTCTGTGCAAGACATGACTACTAACAAGAAAATCAAGCAATGACTTGGTCATCAGTTTTTGAAAGATATCAAAATATAAAAATATGGTTACGAGCTTGTAATTGTCAAAAAAATCTTCTGAGATGTGTGTACGAGTGCAACCATTTCCTTTTTTGATCACTGGGGAATTGAACTTTTCTGGTGCAGAAGTTGAATATTTCTGTTCCGTGAAATGCAGCGATATTTGCTGAAATTTCCTAAGTTTAGTAGGAAAGTTGTCTGTTCCAAGGCATCTTTATCTTGCAGCTTTTTATACACTGTGTTATTTCTTTTGTTATCGATGTAGAAAAGAATCAATGTCATTATTGCTTGGCACCTTAGGTCGTGCAGTATAGCATGCCATTTGCAACATTTAAAAGGAATGCCAGGAAATTTTCTTGTTTATTTAACATTAATGCCAAGTACAAGAGAGGATGCAAAGCAAGGACTGTTGTTTGAGTTGTTAGTATGACCCCAAACTGTGAAGTAAATACAGCTTTTCAGCCTGATAACCATGTACAGTACTTTTCTGGTTATATATTATTAATCATGTTTTAATTTTTGCCATAACTTAAAAACACCTGCCTTGTACCTATGCAGATTTACTTCCAGTAAAAATGTTTAAAAGTGCAAAGCCATCTGTTGATGCCACTCCTCCAAGGAGCTTTAAAGAATCTGTCAAAGACTGGTTCACCAACAAGAACAAAAGGTGATGGTAATGTTAGTCTATTACATTTGGAGGAAAGTATTTCACAGCTTGATAGAGAACTTGCTAACAAAATCTGTGAAAATGTGTGGACCAAAGACTTGTGTGAATAAAGAACTGTTACTGTTCCACATCATCCCCTGAAAAAGTCACAGTACCTCGCATCAGTAAAACTCCCTCCTATTCTGCTGAAGCTGAAGTCAAACTCATCTGTTTTGGATGGGAATTTTTAAAGATTGTTTCAGACAATGCAGAATACCTTTCATTACTTGAAAATTAAGGTCAAAAAACATTACTCTAAATGCTTTGTTCTAGTCAAAAGTGTTATGGTTCTAAAGAAAGAATTGAAACTGTAGTTGGGTAGTTTCACTTTAAAATGTTATGTCAAAGAGAACTACAAAACTTGTCTCTAACATTTTTCCCGAACAAATGGAATAGTGGAGTGAGAGTCCAATGATTTAGTTGCGCCTCTGTTTGAAACCAACGCAGGATATAGGTTGTTTTTGGAAACCATCCAAATTTTGTCATCAGTGATAAGTAGAGGCCCACACAAGCCAACATTTTACATGATTCTAGCCGATACCTTGCTCTGTTTAATATTTCAAAACCCAGCCCATACTACAGAGCATTCTGGTCCAACCTAGCCATTCCAACAAAGCTGAAAGGTTCAGACTGGCCATGCAGCAGATGTCTTCTCATGGAATTTGCAATCACACATGAGCTTGACTTCTATGCAGTAGGTACATTACTGAAAAAACTAGAGATAGACCGACATATCGGCTGATATTTGGGTTTTACCGATATATCGGCATCGGCCGAAACGGCCGATTGTAACGGGCTTAGTAGGTGTTGATAAAACACTGTTATATTCCTCACGCATACAGACAACTTGCGCAAGAAAGCACAACGAAGCAAGTCAAGGCAGTTATCTTGCAGCAACGCTAGCAAGTGCGTTTTCATAAACAAGCAGACTAGATGAACCATGGAGCACGCGTCGGCCGTCGCAGCCGAAACAAAAACATCATTAATCAGATTAATAAAAATCATAGCAAAATATTGAAATTGCTGCAATTTGAAAAAATTTAGCTCACAAATTCTGATTTTTAAAGTTTTTGAAAAAAAGATAAGGCATAGAATACATTATAATTTTGATAATGAAGCAGAAAACAAGATTTAAAAATTCTGGAAATATCGGCTATCGGTCCATAAATGGCCGATGTATCGGTATCGGCCCCAAGAAAACCTTGTCGGTCGCTCTCCAGAAAAAACGCTGCTAGAGTCGTTCATGAGCTGACGTTATTACAACACAGCCTGTAGCGATTTCGGTCCGGCCTGGATTCTACTGACTTCAAACCAACCCATACAAACCTCTGATGTCAAGCTTGTAGTTACATTTAATTTTACACTTTTGAATAATTCGAGGCGTTTGTAATTAGGGAAGTATTGGATTACGAAACACAAAAAATAAAACTGAATGTTTCGACGTTTTTAGCATTGGGTTGTGGAACGAATCCACTTTTGTTTTTTACCTGTCTTCAAAGAACTGAAAAGCAAGTACAACAATTTCCACATTTTTTATCATTTTTATATTTCTGTACTCAAAAGTTTTTCTTTGCTATGATGTGAATAACTTGGTTCTTCACAATTTTTGCACCAGTTGGATTTATGATTTTTGTGGTGAAGATTAATTGCAGTATGTACAGACGGGAATTGCAGTTTGCTTTGATTGTCAGTGGCAAACTAGCTGCTAAAGTACAAAACAAAATTGTGCGTTCAGTTGTTATCTGAGGAAAAGTTGCCTTGTAGCACTCAAAGCTTTCCAAGGTTGTGCTGTACAAAATGCCGTGACAGCAGTTCTAAAAAAGTTGGAACGAAGTTGCTCACGCAATTGGACTGGCGAATATTTTTTCTTAAATTAGTGGAAAGTAGATGTTTCGCTTACAGCACTGATTGCGCTGAGCATGGCATTCTCACTGTCATATAACTAGGGCTATTCTTGGAAAAAAATTCGTGCATCTCGAATTCCTTCTTGCAATCGTCACGGAAAACGTTTTTTGGTTCGTTAATTTCTTGACTCAAGTGCTAAACCTTCACTACGAAATAAATCTTCCTCAGATTCCTTAGCAGCCTAGATAGCTTACAAAGCTGACAATACCTGATAATGCGTTACGTTTTTGTGCTGCAAGATTGCACTAATTTTATGCCTCACAGAACCTTAATTACAAAGTGTCCAAGATCAGATGGAAATGGTAAGTTTGCTTATCAGATATTGCCTATTTAAAATTGTTACAGTACAGAAAATTATAAAAAATATGGACGCAAATCATATTTTAAAGGACATTTCTTTGAAATAAGGACAAAAATATTCTTTAAGACATATTATTTCAAAATATGGACATTTCTTATAAACAAAGACGGTATGACTCTTAAAACATGTTTTGCAGAAAGATGCTGATCAACGTCGCACTGTTTGGAGCAGGAGTTTTACTAAGTGCATCATTTACCGATCTTACATTCGAAGCTCCATCGCTTCCACCGAACAGCATGTGATGCGATGAATGACAGTTGTCAGACTGGTAATTCGAATGGACTTTAAGCTCAGTTACACTGGCGCCAAGGGAAGTTACATCGTCGTCCACGAAATGAATGTTTCCGATACGTCGTGTTTTCTTGTATAAAGTTAAGCGCGTGAGGTTTGTGCAAACATGTGAACCTCTGTTTCATCAAAGTCGTGGTGTTGTAGATTTTCGTGTTCTTACCAATAGAAATGAGCTTAGCGCTAATCACGAGAATACGCATCGTCCCAAACAGTACAAATATTCCAGAGCGTACGAGACTGAAGAGAAAGGAGCGTTGCAACAACCCTCGAAAATCGAAAATATTGTCATCTTATGGGCGAAGTAGTTTTAGTGCAGAAAGGATCGAAAATAGAGGTCATGGAATTGTTATGATTGCATGGGCGTCGGAAGGACTTTCCAAGGGGGGGACTAGGGGCTTTTTCCAGAGGGGGCCAAAAGTGGTGAAGTTGTTTTTTTCCACTCGAAACTGAGAAAACAAACTTTTTTGCTAAAATTTTCAAAATCCAGGGGGCCTTGCCCCAGGCCCGTAGCCACGGGAGGGCATTCGGGAGCAGTGCCCCCCAATTTTTTTTGTGACCCCCAAATGAATCAAACTCGAAAAATTAATCAATTTTGCAAATGTTTGTTTTCAAACTGTTTAATCGTTACGCAAACTCGCAACATCACCGCACGTTACGTTAAAAGGTAACCTCATTGTTACAAAATAAATCGTATTAAGGATTGTCCTTTCGAAACCGTTTCTGCAGTCTCTCTGTGAGCGCGAACGCCATGGCACTAGCAAGCTGGCTATGGTGATGTTATAATATAAAGTCATGGCCAGCGTTCCCTCTAAAGAAAATTTTAGCAAATGTTTGTTTTAGTGAGCTTGAATATTTAAAAGCTGAGTTGCCAGAATTCTAAAAGAATTACAAATTTCGTGAATTGTTCGAATTTAGGATTAGCAGAAAGTCTTATGAAAATACAAACAAAGTAGGGCCTGCACATTTATTTCAAATAACTTCTTGTTTTCTTGCTTTTCCAACGTTTTGGAATGTTGCAAGTGTACGAGAATCAGATTTCACTGCGCATAATGATTTGGTGGTACTGCGCAGGTGCGCATCTTAGAGGGAACATTAGACTGGTCTTAGCTTTGCTTGTAGTCAAACAGAACTTCTTGCAATAGCCAAATCAAACCCAGTAAGATAATGTACGCGAATTGGAAGTTGATGAAAAAAGGTTAGGGAATTGTGTGTCTGACGTAGAAATGCTTCAGCATGTGTACTGATAAGTGCAGCACTGACTGGCGTAAGTCAGCATAAAATGCAGCAAGCGCGTATTCCGTACTTGGTGTGTGGCGCAAGCAAGATATAGTTATCCCACCCTCTGAACAAGCGAAACTAAATCCCACCATTTGAACAAGCGAAAAAGTCATTTTCATCTCGATTCAGAGAGGACGTCATTCATGACAAAACACATCGGAATTGACAATGACAATGACAGTGAGAGTTTGAATTTGAAAGCATCTTACTTTGAAATCATTTATACCATTCAGAGCGAATTCAGCCACCGGTTTTCGGAGTTGATATGCCTCGCATCAAATCTTTGCGTGTTCTTTCACCAGCATCGAATTGCTTTCTCGACAAGGAAGAGTTGCAACCTCTTTACTCTAGTCAATTCAACTACCAAAAATATCAGTGAAGATCTTCTCGATGCTGAAACTACTACAGTGAAAAGCATTGTCTCTTCAAAGCTTCCTGATGTGTTTTTAAATGAAAACACCCGTATGAATTTGGACCTGTTTTTGAAATGGTTTTAGAAGGAAAAGCAGCTTTTCCCACCATATGTTTGCTGCTGAGCGCGGGCTTAACTGCAGCGAGTTTCGACAGCCACATGCGAAGCAAGCTTCTGTGTGGTGAGGATACTCACACCTTATCGCAGGTGAATGACACACGACCGTACAGGGGCGTAACGAGATTAGACAGAACCCGGGGCAAGAAGCAAGTTTGGCGCCACCGTGTTCGAATTTGAGGTCTTTAGGAAGCAAATGTAATGTATTGAAGAAACTAGGCTACTTGTGACATTGTTTGGACCTTTTGGTGCCCCTGCAGTCATTCGGCGCCCGGGGAATTATGCTCCCCCTCGTTAGACCCCTGCGATAGTATAAATGTCATCTGGTTTTGTTATGTTTTAGAAAAAATAAAACAGCTGCTGTGGCAAACGAAGACATCGTTTCTGAATTTTCGACCAAAACTCGACGAGTGCATGTTTGAAGTATTCTCTTTAATTTAAGTTATTAGTTTGTGAGCAGACACGAAGTCCATAGTATGAACACACACACTCTGCAGAACGCAGGTTGATAAAAGCAGACAAAACAGAACGTAGTACAAGGCATAGAAGCCGGTGGAATCACAGGGTTACAGACACTTTTTGCAACTGCATTGAAGACAGAACCATAGGGTTACAGACACATTCTTAACACTATTATTAGAT
>JGI24021J15306_10004775_pt1 | contig 15881 bp, 12 predicted proteins | sample Ectturendosymbi1_FD_15306 | JGI IMG/M metagenome (IMG submission 15306) | reverse complement strand
GCTCATTGCAACCACACTTGGGCTGACTCGAATTGTGTCGATCAAATCTACATGGTGGCTCACAACCAATCATTTAGCAACACGTCACAATTACCAGCTCAACAGTTCTTTGAGTAAGTTTTGAGTTGTAGCTAGTGTTGCACGATAGCTACAAAAGAAGCATGTGAATATCTGAGATGGACTTATTTGAGTCGTGTTGAAAGCTGCTGTGTGCAGTTGACGAAGATACTTGTAAGAAAACTTTGTTGCAATAGGTTTTCAATGTCCTTCTGAAGTTCGCAAGAGTGATTCTTCTGACAATTACGTTTCCACTGCAAGTATCAAGCTGGTATTTCACCCAACGCTGCTGAATATTCCAAACTTATATTGTGCTGCCCTTCTGTTGTTTAATTCAAAGTTTGATCACCGGTGCATTCACTTCAATACAGATTGTTTTATAAATACATTGTGACAGGAAACGCGGACGTCTGAAACCTTTTAGGGGCAAACAGGAACCGTTCAGAGAAATGTTACAAATTAACCTTTTTCATACAAGGCTAAGTTGCAAGTGCAGAACATGGGAGGACAACCTTGGTTTTTGAATTGGTCGGTCAAGGCGAGGCTTGGTCTGGAAATGTCAGGGTCTATTCATATTTGCAAAGGCACTTCAGTCTTCGTTTCCACCTTTACCTCACACCTTGCTTTGCACTGATTGCAATGTCCTAATTGTGTTTTCAAAACGACGACATTAAGAGAAAGTGGCATTTCAGATCTGGCAGTGATTTTGCGTTTGCTGAGTGAGTCAACACATTTACTGATCTAAACGAGTTCTATGGCAACATTACACGTTATGCTCTAACAGATGTTAGTCCCAAATGCATGGATGCTTTTAACGTGTTATCTTAGTCATAACGAGGGCCACCATACCGTCCTTATTTTTAAGATTTGTCCTTATTTTGCAGTACCACGCCTTAGAAAATATCACTGTCCTTGTTGCTAAGAAATGTCCTTACTTGTGACTTGCGTCTTTATTTTTTCTTATTTTCTGTTGCATAACCATTTTAAATAAGCAAAATCTGATAGACATACAGACCAATTCTATCTCATCATGAACATTTTGTAATCAAGGTTTTGTGGCATTATAAAAGTTGTATAAAGTTGCAGCAGAGACGTAACGCACTGTCAAGCATTGTTGGCTCTGTAAACTGTCTACTAACTCTTGTTAGGATTCTCAGCAAAGCTGGTTTTGTAGCGAAGGTTTGACACTTAATTGATTCGATAAATAAGCAAGCGAAAAAAACATTTTCCGAGACAATTACAAGAAGGAAGTCGGGAATAGGACAATGTGATGCAAATGGTTTCTGGAGATAATTAGGCAAACATATGATCTGATGTTAATCGTGCATATAGAAACAATTGTGTTCTTTTTAGGTAATAAATTCAAATTTTCCTCAGCCGTCCTTATTTTTGGTTCTAGATCGATGGTAGCCCTGATCATAACGCATCATCAAGAATATAAAAACAGTAGGATACAACAGTGAAAAAGCAAATTAAAGATGCAGTTTGAAGGCATTCGTGCCGTATTACGTCATAGAGACAATTATGTGTTTATAACATTAAGGAAAGATATGACGTAATACAGCACGAATTTACAGAAATATGGTCATGGCTAATGATGGCTTACAACTTAGTTGAAACGTTTAATAAAATATTGTATTCGATAATTGCAGCTATATTATTCGCAAATAAAATTCAGCAGCAACTCCGTGCCTTGCTTACCAAAATGCAAAGCGGTTTTGTAGGTTATTAAGTACATGTGCAAAAATTGCAGATTTTTATGAAAACAGTATCCTAGTGTATTAGGTAGTATTCGTTCAAAAATGTAACGTCTTTTTAATCTTTTTGAGACAACGTTTTGTTGTTGATTCTCTCTCAGCGAACTATCTTACTTGAGATAAGCTAATCCACAACAGAATTTGCTGCAGAAAATGTGAACCACATCTGTTCATGAGTTTTGTGTATTCTGACCAGGGGTGTAGTGCTAAAAAAGAAGTGTGGGAACGCGTTCCCGCCCCACTACACCCTTGATTCTGACCCACAAGAATGATCTGCAACTCATTGTGTGTTGGATAGATGCAGTTACTAGCGATGAACTGGACATATATTATTATACAAGGTGGCTCAGCATCAAGTAGAAAAATATCATCTGAAGGCATGTCGGATTCCATTGATTGAATCTAATTAGCATTCATCTGTTACTAAAGCAAGTTTATTCAAAGGCTGATCGACACAAATTAAAATAAAATTTTATTAACAGGCTGTTTAGGTGAAAATGCATTGCATAACGATCGAAATGCCTGACGAATGGAATTGTGTGTAAAAAACTTTGCTAAGGGCTGGATAATTGCAAATTGCATACCTGTGATACAGTAAATAAACATGTGGTGGTTCATAGGATGCTGTTCTTGTGCTGCCCTGTAGCCTGGATTCTAGAGTTTTGCTCGATTCGTTGACTTAGCAAACTAGACCACCGTGGCGGGTGGTTGGTATTTCGCTACTTTGCTTTCGTCTTGTACATACAAAGGTCATTGACCCTCCGCCAGTAAAAAAAGAAACAAACTGACAATAATTTCAATCCATATAAATTTTGGTTTGTTTCCAAATGCTGGTGTTATTAACCACTTTTATGATTATTCACATTACACATGTTAAACCAGCCTTAACCATGGAGCTCGTTGCGCATTACAAATGAACTATCGAATTAATTGGAAAGACAGATTTAGAGTAGATCTAATAGTATTATTCTTGTTTCAAATTAGTTTCAACACAGACTGTTTAACTTCTTCTTACATGTAATTTCAGGAAGATCACAAGTGTTACTTCAACATGACGTGCATTTAAGATCAGCTTTTTACACCACAGAATCAATGTTGAAATAACAGCGTAAAAGTAAAAAAGAGCGACGCTTCCAGCAAGCAGACTTGCGAACGAGCGAAGAAGTCGCCAGAGACGCATTCGTGTTTCGCATCTTTGCATTGAGGACGCTTTGGGGATGACCCTTATTTTGACAGCTACGGATGTGCGAAGCTTGAAGTCTCTAATTCTGAAGATTCGGTACTGACACTGAATGTGCAGTCTCGCCCTTTGCAGAAGACAAGACAGCTTCCAAAAGTGCAACCAGACAAAGTTGTCTGCTTTTTTGCTTTTAGCTGCAAGTAATATTTGGTCCTCAAACAAGATACGTGGCACGTGCAGCAGGTTTTACAGGCTTCTGTCGTAAACATGTTCAAACACGAGGTTGCTGTGAATGCGGAAGCGACTAAGGAGAGACATTCTGAATCGGAAAACTTCATTACAAAATTCGATAAAGACAACCCAAATATAAACTCAGATGAAACCAACAGGATCACCTGGCATTCCAAAATCGAATTTCTGCTCTCCGCTGTTGGTTTTGCTGTGGACTTGGGGAACGTGTGGAGGTTTCCGTACATTTGCTTCAAAAATGGTGGAGGTTTGTTCAGTTTGTTTTGTTTGAAAAGCAAGTAAGCGTAGACCTATTCACAGATGAGCACCAATCCTGCGCTACACTTGCTCTAAACACAAACCCGGTAAGGTACAGTAACTTTAGCAATAGGAAAAGACGCATTTTTGCAACTCAGGTTTCTTTGATCTTCTTTCGAAAAAATAAAAAAAAATTCTTGCTTTACTAACCTCATATTCTCTTGGTTCTCAAAACAAGCTCAGGTATTTTGTAGTAAGTATATGAAAATAACAGCGATGTGGAAGTCGTAGAAATACAGCGTAGCGAATGATTCTACCTCAGTGAAAGAATTAGGTCTTCAGTTCGATAGATTTCTCTGTTCCTCGTTCCACCAATGCTTTTCCTGTAACTTTGTCAAAAGTGAGTCTTATAGGTTTAGGAAATAGACGAACGTTTAATCTATTCATAGCAGAAGTTGACTAAACAAGTGAAAACATGAGGGATGTGATGGAACCTGATGGCCGAAGGATTTATGTTTCTAGGCCGTAAAATGTCAAGCCTTAGTCAGCATCATGAAACAGAGATGGAGGTTATCGTTTCGAAAGACATTTGCTTTACGACGTCAATCGCTTTGCAAAATAATCGTTTTGCGCACTCTGAAAGTTGTATCATTAATTAGATTTACACCATTGCTATAAGGTTAAAATGCTTATAGTTGTCTATTTACCATTAATTTTGTTTTTCTCAACAACCTAAGCTTAAGAATATTTACAGGCTTCCAAGAGTGATGTTGCTATCACTCTCACCATCATCCTGACCGCCAAGCTGCTTTCCGCAGTAACTGTTTAAACCTGACGTATGATTGTGTCACATGTGCTTTGTTTATCCAACGCAATAGAATATATGAGTCACTTTTGATATTGTGAGCTGGAGAAGAAAACATATTTTGCTTGTAGTTACTGTCAGATTCTAATATCATGACATGAACAACAGATGAAAGCCATTTGTGGAGGTAGTTTACAGACTTTCGTCTCCGCGCAGGTTCTTTTTGAGTGATATTGCATTCATCTGAAACATTGTTTCTATCTTTTTCAGGAGCTTTCTTGATCCCCTACTTCGTAATGGCAATTTTTGCCGGGGTCCCTCTTTTCTACCTGGAACTGGCTCTTGGTCAGTATCATCGAGAAGGATGCATCTCATTGTGGCGAAAAGTTTGCCCTGTGATGAAAGGTGAGATCCTGCGGGGTGCAACAATCGACAACTTCTCGAGGGCGGTGATCGCTCACAGTAAAGTTCCCGCCTCTCAATTGAAACTTTTGGTGTTCGACCCACAGCCATTGAATGAATCGCCGTAGCGCTCCTTGGGCAAGGGCGTTCACCTCAACCGCCTCGGCAAGAAGCCCAATTCAGGCTTCGGCATACCGCCCATTGTCGTCACCAAAATGCCAAAATTAAATTTAAAAAACTTCTTGCGTTGCGCTACACCGGTTAGAAGAAATTCTGAGCCAGCCCGGCATAGCAGAACAGATAGAACCTACAGTTGAACTACAAAGCATTAGTAGTGCGTAGCAACCGTGTAAACAGAGGAAGATGAGGTGGCATGAGCTAAGCAAATATGAACAAATTTAAAATCCGTTTCTTCGTTTCAGAAAAGATAATAAAAATCCTGAAAAGCTATAGCAATACTAAAATTTTTGTCATGTGGTAAATGTAACGGCCTCTAACTTTCGGTTTTATGCATTTCTTGTTTTGTTTCAATTTCGTCGAGCATTGAATCAAACTTTGAAACAGCACTCGATGATAAACCTGCAGGTCAATCGCAGGTCAGACGACTCAGTATTCACTTTGATCTCAAGAAATGCGCTGACTTCTATCAGCACACGCAAAGTTACAAAACTACACCGACCAAAAACTCTTAAGTTTCACTAGCATAATTCTGCCATAACAGTGACATGTAATAAATGCTCCAATGCACTGTAGTTTGCAATCAAAATTGAAAATTGCACTGCATTGGATGCAGCACACGTTTATCACGGCACGATCATAAAGTATATAACACGTTATTCGTTAATAAAACCGTATTGTGTATTGTTATTTGATTAGAAGAAATTCTGGTCGACCAGCTCAAAGTAAATACTCTGCCACTCTTGCAAAATATTGAAGTCACCAAAGATCGGGTGTGTGCGATATTCACCACGATCGGCAATCTTCTAGTACAGTAACATTCTCCAGAACGTAGTGTCTGAAAACTTGGTGCTATTCTTTTCTTTTCACGAAAGCTTTTTTAAATAAGCATTAGGCATGATTTTATATGTCATCTCATCTCTGTTTCTTTTTCACAGGTATTGGATACGCATCTTGTCTAATTGTTACTTATGTGCTCATCTACTACAACACTATCATAGCGTGGGCCTTTTATTACTTGTTCAGGTAATTACCGAGGCTCACTGGCAACACAATGCACGAGCCCACATTTCATTCCTAAATGTAACACAGTTGCTTTCATATTTGAGAAGGAAAAGCTGTTCTTAGAAACGTTCTGGAAACTAACCTGAAGCCAGCATCAGGGATGTTTTGCCGAATTAACAAAAAAAATTTAGAACTTTGTTCAGTTTCATTTAGAAAACGTTTTCGATCATGCTTTCATTTTTCAAAGTGAAACACAGTAAACAATGCAAGCTTGCAAAACTAATTTCAAAACTTGTTTTTGAACCACTTCCAATAATATTTTCAAAGCGCTGAAGTGTGTCTAGCATTTTCCCACACCCTTACTCCGAAAAAAATTAAAAAACTTGTCGCATGGCAACAAATGTCGAGCTGTGCAACATTTTTGCAAAATTCGAATGGTTTCCCGCTTGTGCTTTTTTGTTTGTTCTTTTTCGCATTTTTGAACGGTTTTACCGTCTTGTTCAATATTTCTGAATTCATGGTGCGTTGTGCGCGTTGTTAGCTCTTTATTCGCTGCTAGCTTTTGCACAACTAAACTAATTGTGATATACGCAAGAAAAGTTGTACTTATGCAAATAGCTTCGCTTATTGCCATTACATCAATGTAATGCAGGTCATTCACTTCCGAATTGCCATGGGCTCATTGCAACCACACTTGGGCTGACTCGAACTGTGTTGATCAAATCTACATGGTGGCTCACAACCAATCATTTAGCAACATGTCACAATTGCCAGCTCAACAGTTTTTTGAGTAAGTTTTGAGTTGTAACCAGCGTTGTACGATAACTGCAAAAGCAGCATATAAATATTTGAGGTGGACTTAATTAGCTTTTGTTGAAAGCTGCTGTGTACAGTTGTCGAAAGGGTTTCGCATGAAAACTATGTTGTAATAGGTTTTCAATGTCTCTCTAAGATTCACCATAAGTTAGTCTTTGAAGGTATTCTAAAAATTGTTTTTTTCACTCAACGAGCCAAGCTTGTATTCTCCTAAAGTAGTTGAATATTCGACATTTATCTTTTGCTGCCCTTTTATTGCTTAATTCATGGTTTGATCGCAGTGCATTCACTTCAAGGAGAATTGTTTTCTATATACATTATGACAAGAAAAGTGGACTTCTGACAACCTTCTAGGAGCACGAAAAAACATTTGATGTAATGTTACAAATTAAAGTTTGGGATACAGGGAAAAGTTACAAATATCATACACAATGAGAAGTGGTGTGCGAAAAAGGAAATCCTGTTTTTTTGAATCGGTCCGTTAATGCGAGAGGCTTGGACCGGAAACTTCAACGTCTATTCATAATTGCAAAGGCAATGCAATCTGGGGCGTCACGCTGACCTCACAGCTTATTTTGCACTGGTTAAAAATTCCCCGATGATTTTTCGACGAGATGGCAGAAAGAGGACGTGGTATTTTAGACCTATGGCAATACTTTTGCGTGTGTTGAATAAGTAAATGTGTTTTCTAATCAAAACAAGTTTATGCCAGCTCTAACTTGTCAAGTTGTTTTGCAAAGTTGAGTTAAGCATCATGGGCATTGGTGGAATGAGAACACCCAAACGAATTTTTCGTTTTCTGGCCTTGAAATAAGCTCATATACCTTGAATGCCTGAAGACTACTTTTGCGCTGACCTGCTGGTTGTCTGTGAAGATCGACCTACTGTACAGCACGCACTTGATCGCAATAAATAGGGTGAGAAAAATGTTATTTATAAGGAGCGTTTGCTTACCTACCCTCTACAGATTTTTCACACTTACCGCCACACTCTTAGGGTTTTTACAGACACCACAAAAGATAATTCCAACTTTCCTGGAGTGAAATCATTTTTCTACATCCTTTTAGCTGTCTCCAAACGCATACGAAGCAAAACCTTAATTGCGCATTATTCAAGCTGGTTTGAGGATTTGCCATGTCACCCAAAATACACTTTAGTGCAAGAATGCACTAAAGCGTCAGGTAGGTTGAACACAACGTATGGTTTGACGATGAATTACAGGTTTTAGGCCACGCCTCTAGATGATGAGATGTAGAGGGGGTGCAAAGAGTCCACCTGAACCCCTTTTGACGCCCATGGCTGCAGATATTCCATCCAGGATATAGTTGTTTTTTTGGGAAGACGCTTGCGAAAGTTGATTTGCAATAATGAACCGCACCGGTGACATTAACGCTATCAGGTAACATTTACTCTTTCTTTGAATTTTAACAAAATTAAACAAACAACGTTTTCTTTTGTAGTAGAGAGCAGTTCACCATGTCAGGATGTGTAACAATGTAACAATGTACCAAGTCACCAAGTCAGAGGTGTGCATTCATGAGCCGGACGAATCTGACAGCATGGATCTAATTTCAAAAAATCGCTACTTTATCACACGTGGATTTTTTGACAGACGGGAAGTGTTATACATGAACCGATCGACTGGACTCACGGATCTCGGTCCTCCTCACTGGCCCATAGTGCTGTGCTCTATTCTCACGGTGATCGTCGCCTTCTTTTGCGTTTGGAAGGGAATCCGTTCATCTGGAAAAGTAAGTGTTTTTGGCAAAAAAAGGCGCCATATTAAATAAACACTCAGCAGTTTCAGAATTCTTTCGCAATCCTCAAATTTAGTAGATCTGTTTGAGCGCTGCTTGTTTGATTTTGATTTTTTTACGCAAAGAGTTGGTGTTTTATAGCAGAAAATATCATGCTTCCTACATTTAGCATGTGACTTATCAGAGGCTAAATTTTCACTTTCAGGGCCTAAGGCTATTTTAAATTGTGGACTCTTCTGGAAGGCAGGGCCGGCTGTAATTTTCAGACTCCGCTTCTGTTCTAAAATTTTTGAATCAATCCGGATACGGGTCCGAAAAATTTTCAAATTTGAGAATCGACTCCTGCTCAGACTCGGGCTACCACCGATGCAACCAAAATTCATCAGCGTTCTTGCTTTCAAAATGCAATATTTGAAAACCACGCAGACTCTTGCTGCTGCTGAAAATGAAAAGTGACTCCAGGTCCGGTTTTTCACAAATTTTTGACTCCGGCTCCGAAAGAAAAACGCAGAATCCTGCCGGAGTCGGCATCCAGGACTCGTGACCACCTTTGGTGTGTAGACATTTCTGGCACACCAAAAACTGGGTTATTTGTTTCGTCTTTTCAATGACAGCTTGTAGTGCATCTGTTTTGGCAGTGGCTTGCTTTTGCTTGCTGGAACCACTCTCATATGTACATTTCGACATTCTCAAAGTTAATGCAAGCAAGCCTACTGTAGATCCACTGTTATCCTGATTACTTTGAAAAAAAGAAAACAACTTACACGTGAAGCTCACTTTGTTAACTAAGTTAATAAGCTCAAGCTACAAATTGCCCTTACTAATACTGTACTTCAAGATATGTTTCTAGTTCAGCGGTAGTTAAAATCTTTTTCTGTGCATTGAGCTGCAGAAAGAAATGGCTCAAGATTACTAAAAAAACATTGATGTCAAAGAACATCCCAGTATAACATGCGACGTATTGCACACAATCAACATTTTGCTCCATTGAATATCTGCAGCCTTGGTTACAATGCAGGCTAGTCTTGTCTTTTCCCCGTATCTACCCATAAAAGGCAACAAGAGGGAGACCTGGGCTGAGCGAAAGTACCTCACTAGCCTCGTGTAATCTGAATCTGAAAATGTCATTCGGGCCTTTTTTTCTACACATTATACATAACAACGACCAGTTCTCAACGCCATAAAAAGAGAATGCTCATCATCATTCACTTCAGTCCTTCGCGTCGCGCTCATTCTTCCATAGAGATTTGTCAGCGGCATGGTTAAAAAACGTGCATTGAACCAAAATAAAAATACAAATAAATTCCTTCCAAAAAAGCTGGAAATTTTTCTTACTCCCAAAATTTTGGGGCCCTTGAAAGTTGGGGGCTCTAGGCTTAAACCTTTTTAGCCTAATGGTAAATCCGTGCCTGGACTTTATCTAGAACCTTGGCTTGAGCTGGAAAAACTTAATGGTTTCGACAAAACGATTTGCACCTGCGATATGCTTTCACTCCTTGAGGTAAATTCTGTACTAAACCTATTTATCAGCTGCTGCGAGTATGCAAAACATCTGTTTCACATTTTCCACAAGGTTGTGATATTGATTTTGGGATATTGGCTATCTCCATATTCCCAGTCGGAAAAATCTGTCTTCAGCTAATTGCATCGATGTCGCATTGGTAAGAACGAACATCTCATTTGGGAAACAAAATCTTTTATGTAAAGTCCATGGCAGTGGTACGTTGTGTTAAAATCAAGGCAAGCTTCGTTGTGGCTTTTCATGAGTGATTCGAACTCGCAATGAAAGGAACGCCATTTCCACCAGTGCAACTGGCAAGCAACAATAGAGATTCCCCTTCGACCAGGTTCACTCTATTGCTGTTTGTGCGTAGCTGCCTTTATGAAGCGCTCCCTGACTGCGCGCTTTAAGCACGTGACGCGATGCGCTGCCACACAAGCAATCCGAAGTTTGGAATTACGAATATACATGGTTACAAACAGCCGAGCAACCACTGCAAATCTAGAAACATCTACAAAAATGTCAAGCTGTATGGAAAATGGCTTTCATGCTTCGAGGTCAGCAGAAGTAATAATGTCGGATTTTAAGTCCCGCGTGCGTCACTTTTCTTGCTGACATTTGCACAACCATAACTCGCCAGCTGATTCAGATAGAGAGCTGTTCAAACCCTCTGAAGATGCGGTAAGTCTTTTAGCTTAGATTGGAAAAAAATAAGAAAGTTTTGGATTTTTTGTGGGTGACGTCATAATGGGGGAAGTTATACGCATTTTTGGCCGTGGTCACCGGGCCCTGGGCGCCAACCCAACGAGCCATATTTTTATTCAAGCTTTTATTGGGACTGGGCAGAAATCCCAGTCTTTGGAGCTCTTGATTGGCTTTCTAGCGCATCTGGAGCCAAAATTATGGCTCCAAAACCCAAATTTTGGTAAAAAATCAAGTCCCACAAAAGGTAGGTATTTTGGCTGAAGGTCATAACTCGCCAGCAGATTGAGCTAGAGAGCTGTTCAAACGCTTTGAAGATGAGGAAAGTTTTGTAGCTTAGATTAAAAAAAAATTGGAAAGTTTTGGATTTTAGTTTTTTGTGGGTGACGTCATAATTGCGGTAAGCGTAGGGTTTTTTGGATGATGTCATCGAGCCATAGGCCCCATCCGCAAGGGGCAATGTTTTGTTTCTTTCTTTTAAAGAAAACTAGGTTATAATACAAGTCTTTAGAGTTTGATTGGCCTTCTAGTGTTTGTAGTTCGAAAGTTATGGCCAAAAAACGCAAATTAATTAATTAATTCCCTAGAGGATCTCTAGCTCAAGTGCCTGGCGAGTTATGATGGTGCAAACCTGAGCAAATTCTGCAAAAATAGTGGCGATCGCACGACTTGAACGATTAGCACTTTTGCCGGGCAAGGTAGGTGCTGTTGAAAAATTTGTTGGTTTGGTACTTGGCTGGCTAGTGTCATCTTCTGTAAAAGAAATGTTGGTGATCGTTGAATATAATTCTCTCTGCTGATCCTGCGTCATGAGACAGTCCAGCATTTTTTCACTCAGACACTTTCGTTTTGTTGGCAGTGTGGGTGCGAGCGTAGGTTTCATGTTTATTTACGGGCAGGTGTGCAACTGGTTGAGAATGCGAAAGTGCAGACAAATGTGGATCGCGTGAATATTTTATATGGTCCTCATTAAAATAGTTCTTGCGAAGTTAGAACACAACATCCCTTCGAAAGGAAACGCCATGACAAACAGACAGTAAGTGAATAGAAAACTCTCTAGCTCCTCGCTGACTTTTTGCCTCATCATCCTCTTTAAAATAAAGGCAGAATTTCAGGAAACAAATAAAACGTTTTCGGCCTTCCAGCAATACTTTATAATTCATGCGACCTGTTACATGAAATAGGTTCCCCATCACTGATCTGAAACGTGCGTCCGATCCTAAGTGATACACAGCGTAAGGTATTTTCAAATTGAATGTTGATTGTGGTTTTACACTTTCACCGTTTATGGTTTCAGTATTCCATGGACATTCTCTGCAAAGAAGCATCACTTTAACGCTAATAATCAACTTCACAAAAAATTTCTTGCTAGGCAGTGAAGGTGTTTTGAGATTTAGTTACGCTCTCGACATGTAATTTGAGAATTGTTGTTGTGAATCGCAATCTCGAAAGGCGTACGACCCGGTCTCGAAGGCATTGCCTTGAGAGTTCGGAAATTATATCAATACAGCTTGTTATAGCTCCATCAGTTCAACGCGTTTGCTGTATCAGTAATTCCCAGGGAGAAAAAAATCAAAAAGTTGGAAAAATAACTGAAAGTCGACTAACTGAAACTCGCAAGCATCAATGGCGTTTTTTAATAATTTCAAAAAACCTTTGCGAACCAAAAAAGTCTTCAGTCGTCGAGTCTCAGTCTTGTCCCCGAGCTTTCAGGTCTCAATCCCGTTTTTTTGACAAAGTCTTAGGCTCGGAGTAGACGGCCTCGATTTTGTCAGTGGTACGGTTCGGCATGACAAGAAAAACTTATCTGGTTCGGATAGTCTTCTATCTCAGCTTGAATAATTGTATTTCATGCAGGCAGTCTGGTTTACAGCAACATTCCCTTACATCGTTATCGCCATCCTGATGATCCGCGGGGCGACTCTTCCTGGAGCATGGCTTGGAATCAGTTATTACTTACGTCCAGCTTGGTCCAAGTTGAAGGACCCTGGTGTTTGGCTGGAGGCTGCAGTGCAGGCAAGAGCTTTCTGAGAACTTTTGGCATAAGCTGTTAAGGACATTTCTTTTTAAAGACGTTACCTTTTTAAAATTTAGGTTTTCTTCTCTCTTGGACCTGGCTTTGGAGCCCTCATTGCTTTGTCAAGTTACAACACCTTCAACAACAAATGCAACAGGTATATGTGCTGATTCCCTCCGAATTTCTCTGTGCAATACGAAAAATGTTCTTCATTTTTTATTTTGAAAATTTCAGGGATGCTTTCATTGCCAGCACAGCTAACTGCTTAACCAGCTTTGTGTCCGGATTTGTAGTCTTCTCTGTTCTTGGATACATGGCTCACATTTTGAACAAGCCCAGTGTGGAAGATGTCACCACACCAGGTATTCAGCTGTTTTTACAAGAATCAGAGCTTTTAACAATAGCAACTGAAAGCTTTGAAAAACGTTTTAAGAAAAATGACTCGATCGAGCGGCGCCAAGTGAAAGAAACATTTCGCCGGTCGCATCCAATGGGAGGGCCATAGGATTGTGTTGGTATGAAAAAAGTTAAACCGTGATAACAATAGGAATTCATGGAGATACGAATATGATCCCGACAGAGCATTTGACGATCATCAAATCTGCCAAATATCAATCAACAGTCTAGTTAAACACTCCTTACCATGGTTTTAAACTTCGCTAATGATAAACACCCCTTCACGTTAAGAATTTCCATTTAGAAAAGTGAAAGTTCTAGTTTGGCACAATATCTGACAACAAAAAATCGCAAATGTGTAAATTTCGCTTCTAAGCAGTACAAAATACGAGAAGACTATATGGACTAGCTTCAATATATTGTTTTCGCAATGATCACTACAAGCAATACATTGATCAAGAGGAAGTCAAAAATCTGCACGTGTACAACTAGGCATTTTGGCTAACTTCACGTTCAACACTCCCAAGCAATGAATTCTGACGCTTTACACTCAAGCCTCAAAAATACGTTTATGATCCTCACAAATGTTTCAAAAATGATCAGGCGATGTTATTCTGGTTAAACAACGGCAAGTACTGCTCTGTCCATAAATTGCAAGTCTGAACAGAATATGGAATGGATTAATGAAAACTCGGCTGATTTCTAGCGTTTCATATTTCACTTTGGGGGTCTTTAAGCTTTGTTTGGGGGGAAGCCAGTGGCGTACATAGGGTTTCCCGCGGCTGGAGGCAAAGTCAGTTTGCGTGCCCCCACCCAGTCCATTCATTGTACCACAAATACGAAGAGTGAGTTGGGAGTAAAGGGGGTTCGAATGCTGACTCGGGCCCCGCATATACATGCTTCTGGATCCGTCTGAAAACTTCATATGAATGTGACGTCACGGAATTGACGTTAGAACCTTTGAGTCTTGGAAATCTTTAACTATCGTAGAGTTAAGAATCTAATCGTTTCGCGTGAAGTTATCCACACTTTGAAATTTCGGTCACGATTGAACATTCACACTGTTGTATATCGACATTCCAAACTGCGGTAGTCCTTCGAATTGTTGCAACTAGTGAAAGAAAATGCAAAAATTAAGCAAAAATTTCCCTGATCATCTACAAAAATCTGCATCCTTTCAATGAACGTATTTTATGGGCACAAAAGTCGTCTGATTACAAAACATAAAATTTGGCCAGAGGTACACTTTGAACGCACTTGTTCCCTTCTCTCACCAGGCCTAGACACAATCACCACTGCTGTACGAGCTGTAGGGACCAGGGGGTTCTGGAGCATCCACTCCGAGTTTTAATTTTTAGAACGTCATGAAGGACTGACTGAGGGCAGACTCACGAATGCATAAATGAGAAGGACGGACAGACAAATGCATATGAAAACCTAAAGGCAAAGGATTTTATACAAAACTACTAAACAATATAAAATAGGCAGTCCCGTCGCAACGTTTTTTTTGTGCGCTTAGCCTCTCCAAACAAAGCTTTAATTCCCCAAAATTGAAATATGAAACGCCAGAAGTGAGTGAGATTTTTATCAATCCCTATTTTGTTCTGTGCTTCGGAGCAGTACTTGCCGCTGTTAACTAGGATAACATCGTCTGATCAATTCTGATACGTTTGTGAGGTGATAAACTTTGAGGTTTGATCAGTAAAACGTCAGCATTCGTTGCTCGGATATTGAACGTGAGGGTATCCCACGTGCCTAGCTGTATTCAGCAAGATGAAGTCAATGGTGTAGTTGCAAGAGTTTATTCAGCTTCTTCTTCTTCGTCGTTTTAAGCGAGTTGTTGCTGTCCGCTGCTAGGCCGCACTATAGATCTCGGGGCAGGTGTTGAGTAGCCTGCTTATTCAGCAACAACTGCTAAGCTTGTCGATTTTTCGGATGTTAACCATGTTGCGTCCAAGTAGGCCTTAGTTTACCTTTGTTAACATTTATAGCCTACTTGAGATACAAAAAGTTATCTCAACATGTGCTGCATAGGGGTAGGAGCAGGCATTTTTGGAGGGGTTCAAGGATATTTTGCCTGAATGTCCCCTAAATTTGCCCAAAAAATGTTATGCGGGAAACTTTCCTCCAATACATTTTTCGTAGCTATTGGTTAATCAACTACTCTCACAAGCACGACGTTACTACAAACAGTTTGTTGTTGATTTTATATAGCTGTTTTTTTTAAGGAAAATGTTAGGTACCCGGTATGGACTTGTAGGGACCCACTTTCTCTGATTCTAGGGAGCCGATTTACTCTGATTCTAGGGACCCGATTTTCAATTCTAATCGGGTTCCTAAAACACCTTAAAAGAACTGCATACTGTATCTTCAATTTTATCTAATGTGTGTTCTACGACAGAACGCAGTTATTTTTTTTTGGTCAGACTCGTGCAATTTTTTCTTTTGAGTCAGATTAATTTATACACTCAATAAGAAAAGTGTAATTTCTTTACTATCGATAAAAATATTGAAACTTATGTGCTCGAGTGCCCGAATTTTTTTTGATTTTGCCGCAATTTTTGACAAATCAAAACATTTGGGGGTGCGCTTCATCCATTGCACACCCAGCTTCTACATCACTGATGTGCTGTGCACCAGAAGATTAACACGTTTATACATCAGAAATGTTTATGTATGCGTATTTCGGCCAGGATAAAGTCAGGTGTCCATGCTTCAATTGACACTTTGGCACCCGGCTGGTTTTGGGGATTTTCGGCAAAAAAAACACCTAAACGCACGTGGCTTTGCGGATGAATATCTCCGCTCCTGTTCGCTCTAGCG
>JGI24021J15306_10004774_pt1 | contig 15881 bp, 8 predicted proteins | sample Ectturendosymbi1_FD_15306 | JGI IMG/M metagenome (IMG submission 15306) | reverse complement strand
AGCTGAGTGCACACTCTAACAATAAGCCAATTAGACAAAAACGGACGGTTCAGTTAAGCCTCGCGACCTCTGAAACCGCCCTTTTCGTTCTTAATGTTCAATATTCAAGCAAGACCTGACCACATCTCACAAAAAATCAAATGTTTCGATGCATGCGTCTCTCCAATGACGTTGTAGTCAGGTCGGTTAACTAGCGTGATGCTAAAAATTGCGAAATGCAAACTTTCGAATTAACACATCGGTTAATCGTAGTCAATGAAGAACGTGCGGCCAAGGCACAGCTGCACAGGATAACCCACGTTCGTGCAATGGTAATCTGCTTCTTGTTTAATAAATTTTATTCACTTGCACATTACTGCGAATCAAGATTTTTTCATTTGCAAAAATATGAAATGTAAAAAGCTTTTGAACAGTTCCGATAATGTCTAGAAAATTTTGCTTTATTTTCAACTACCTTTTGGTTGTGGAGGAGGCAAAAAATTAGTGTCATAGCTAGAGATCTGTTGCATTTTATGCAACAGTATCATTAACGTTGATTAATAAAGCATTTCGAATTACTTGATCACTGATTACTTCGGACGTAGGCTACTGCATTCCAGGGTGGCTTCATTTTGTGGTTAAGCTGAATGAGTAATTTCACAAACAATACAATTACCTTTTCGCTCAGATGTTTTGAGATATTCTCTAAAGTAAATTTGATATTTGTTCTAAAAAGGGAGTGCATAATAACTGCTATTTCTGCACTGCAACGACCAGTGCGACATTGATTCAGTTATTACTTCATGCGATCAATCAATTTAACATCCCATGACGATTTGAAAGCTTTATATTGAGCAGAAGCAATTTTAACTATCACGTCACAAATGCGATTTGGACGATCCTACACAGTTCGACTGCTTTGTCAGGATGATAGCCGATTTGATTCGCACCAAGCAGTGTCTTCAAATAGACAATATTTCAGGCATGCCCGATACTAGGTGGTTTGGGCCCTCGCAAGCCTAGACTTCAAGGACCCTAATATACTATATATTGCATTTAACGCATAATGTTTGTATAAATGAAAACGTCGATTTATTTTAACAAATGATTATGAAAGCATGATTCTACAGAATCAACACAACATATAAAGCAGACAGACTTCAGCATTTGCTATATTTGAAGCTACGTAAATGGATTTTTTCTTGTTTTCAAAGATGCAAATATTTTTGTCAACTCAGTCATATCTAATCTTTTTGCAGTTTCACTTTCAATAGATATTATTCCCAGATTTGTTAGTCTTTCCTCAGTCATAGTTGATCTGTGAAATTTTTTGATTAACTTTACCTTGCTGAACCTCCGTTCAACAGTATTGCGTAATGCGTTCAGCAGTGATCGGCAAACTTTCGTTATGATGCCCCCAAACACCGCTTCACTCATAATTGAAGGCCCGTGATTATTTTTGAAGACCCGATTTTAAACTTATGTGGTATTTAGTTATCTGCAACATATGAATGATATGTTGTTGTCATAAACCTATAATGACAAAAATAATGTCTTGTTAACGTCAAACAATCAATGTTCTATAGTTGTTAGAGTAGCCTATGTTTTATCCCACGCAGCCGGCGCAACACTTCAAGTAACAGGATTTCTCATTGGTGTAAACTGTTGAGATTTTCATCGGACAACTCTAATGCAAGATACACCGGATATTACAGGCGCGGGCAACGAATACGATTTTACATCACAGTATACCTTGTAAACCGGCTGTTCTATTCTTGCAGAGTAAAGGGATAAAACACAGGTCTACAACAGTGGTGTAACTGACGGGGGTGCACGGGTGCGAACCTCTCCCTGGCAAGCTAAATATAAAAACCGGGCCCCTGTTAGCTTATATTTCGATATTCAGTATTCTTTTGTTTTTCCGTAGGTTGTTGTATTTTGCGTTTTTGGGACGTCTTTTTGACTGTTTTCGGTGATTTCAGGTTTCAGTATAGAAATCCAATCCCGGATATACTTTAATTTCCCAACCTTTTTCTGAGTCTTGGAAATTGGACCAGGGACATCCTTCAGCTAAGTTTCCCACCCTGGCCGAAACCTCTAGTTACGCAACTGGTTTACAACTTAATTTCTACTATACTAAAAATGCTAACAATCAACCTGGATTCAGCAACGTTACACACACAACTTCCAGCTTACCAAACCAAATGCTGACAACGCAGCTATCCACGATGCATTTCGAAATGGTTGGCTGCTTGACTTAGAACAGGTTTCTATGGGTCGTGGGAAGATTTATTTCTTTGACGTATTGGATAAATAGGAATGTTGAAAGGGGAAAGATGTAAAATCAGTTCTTGGTAAGTTGAGTTCTGGTGTGTCTATGTGCCCTGACTACAGTCCTTATTCAGATTTTGGGGCCCCTTTTTTGCCAGCCCCCGTCTGTGAGGTACCGTGGGCCTTCGTCCGGCCAAGATTTCTCTTTTGATTGCAGGGTGGCAGCCATCACGTTCCAAGACTACCAAACCGCCTGTTCTATTTGAGTCTCAAGCAATGATTAATAAATGGTTGCCACGGGGACAAGTTTCGATAACCTGGAGCATCATATAAAGAGCTGTAGCACTGATACCGCCGTACATGACATATACATACCAATGTGGGAGTCGAATACAAATCATCACAGGCCACAGAGCAAAAAAATGAAATTTGTCTACAAACAATCGTGCTAAATCTTAATCCTTGAACGGTTGCACAAATTTGGGCCCACAGTTGAACTATAACACACATTTTTTCCGATGCTGAAGAAAACACAAATAAATTTAAAATATGAACAAATTAAATACATACACAGATTTGCCGATGTACGGGAATTCTTCGATATTATTTGCTTTCCAACAAAGTACTATGGAAGGATTGAAACGGATTCAAAACCTCAAACGTTCTAAATACAGAAATGAATTTAAGAATTATCTAGAAATCGCACTTAAACGGAGTGTTGATCTCAGGAATCTCTTTGTACGTGTTGCAGCAAGTGCGATAGTATAGCGCAGGTGGAGAAAAATAGTAACAAATTCCGAATTTCTTTAAATATTTTTGCTTTAATCTATTGAAGCTAAGGATACCGTGAAACAGAGCAATCAGTTTTCGCTTCAACCACACGTCTGTGTTCTGATTATGATGTAATGCCTAAAAGAGGCATGATTTAGGTTTCATATACGAGTAACCACGATTGGACACAGATGAAAGAAAGCAAAGAGCAAGATGATGCTAACGCTTTAAAAATAATAAGCAATGTCTCTGGGCATGCACCAGGAGAGGCGAAAGTATAAGCCGGAACACCGTTGCGGCAAAAAATTATTGCCGACACGGCGTTCCGCTGAGACGCCATGGTGTCGCAAGTTGTGAGAAAAACTACTTAGCAAAACTGGTCTAGTTATCAATTGCATGAAATAAGTTACATTTACATAAGAACTTAAACTGGTACAATCCCATGATTGGTTACACGGTTGACAATTTCCTTATTTGGCAGCCGTGTAACAAAACAGACTAGTATAGGGGAGCAACCAGCTCTTTAATAAGGGAAGGGAGGATTTTCATGAAAGTTCATTCGATGACATCATCGTGCTTACTCAACCGTGGTACAGCTTTTTCGGAAACGGTCACGGATAAAGATGTTTTCGCAACATAATATTTCCGAAAATGAGAAAATGGGTGAGCAATTTTCATGAAATTTCTTTCTCGATTTTGTGACGACTTCCTTGTTACTGCGATGCATGTTCAAAGTCTAGCACGTTGCGTGTGGGAGTGAAGACGTTGCACAATTTAGTACACATTTTAGAACTTTTCAGTTTTATTCAAGATGCAGACCAAACGATCAGCACAGAGTAAATATTTGTAGCCTAATACAAACACACGGTTCCGTACTCAAATAGTGCAGTCACGGTTTTGGTATAGCAGATGCACAAGCTGCTTGTAAACATGCCCAACTATTCAACTTGTTTTAGCCAATTTTTTCTAGCCCTATTCTTTTGGCATGTGTTTGAATTTCTCTCATACATGAAGATCCCAAACTTGAGGGATAGCCTATGTCAAGAGTAAGGGGTTCTTCGAATGCTACCATTTCGGGCAAAACGGACCAGGTGTCTTGTGTTTTGGTCCATAACGTATCAAGTGTTTTTGGGGCAAAGCGGCTTTTTCTAGCATGCACGAGTTTTGTGAAAGTTTTTAGAAGCAAGTCTAAAGCTTTGAACTTTCAGGACTTGCACTGATTGCAAAAGGTAGGATCTGGCAAAGCGTCATTTTGAGCCAAATTGGTGTAGTAGGTAGGTGCGTTCAACTCTTGACTAGCACTCCTATCATACTTTCCTGAACCCTTTTTCTCTAGCTGTGGTACTCGTACCAACCCAGGAAAACACTTAAACGTAAAGCAGTCCTCACGGTAAATTTCTTTGAAAACTATCAAGTTTCGATCCGAAAGTGCAACCAAACAACGTTTTTTTAAGAAATGTACTACGTTAATAATGGTGATCAGTTTTGCCCATAACAAAAATTATCAAAAGGTCGTAGAAGAACAAGCGGTTAGACGTGACCACAAACGTTTTCAAGAACAACCAACATGCCAAGATTTCTCTTTTCACTTTGAAAGTTTCAGCACTTTGCACGGTTCAACCGTACCTTAATGTAATAAAGTTTCATGAGGCCAAGTTGAGGCCTGTCTCAGAAAAAAAGTGGTTTCACGAACAACAGGATAAAAAATGCTTTAGAAATACCAACAAGATAAATCTTGTAAGCAGGGCCGGCCCTAGCAGTTGCGGGGCCCAATGCAAGACCTGGGCGCGGGGCCCCTCTGAGCAGTGATTTTATGACATCATTGTGTTCAGTCAACCGTGTTACGATTGTGGTAGAGCGCAGATGTAAGGCACTAACACGAGAATTGAGCACGTTTGCTAACGTTCGACAATAGAGGAAATTCGCTAGTTCTGGCGAGAGCCTTCCTTGTTAACAATGAAATTTACGGTATATGGCGTTTCTACTAAATTCTCAAGCGCTAGGTGTATCTGGCAATAATGAACAATCACCATGGCGCGGGCCCCAGAGGCGCAGGGCTCAATGCAGCTGCATCGGTTGCATCGGCTTAAGGCCGGCCCTGCTTGTAAGGAAATAACTAACCAGTAGGACAAAGACGTATTGAAATAGGACGTTTCTTAAAAATAATTAGAGTATAAATTTGTATCTTTATTTTTTGAAGTTTCTGCAAATGTCAAAATTGCTATGCAATGTTTTGAAATTTTCGGAGAAGAAAATGCCCCCTATTCCCCCCTGGTTGCGCGTCTGGACTAGTACAGCATAAATTTTGGATTGTGTCAATGCCTGCAACACAGTTTGGGCCGAAAGGAGACTTACTTTTGACTGCTTTCGCAATATTTCGGTTGGGATTTCAGGACGGTATTTACAAATCCCGGGATCTTTCCTGTAAGAAATCCAGTAAATGTGCTTTCACTCCTGAAAATGAAGTTCAAGTGGATTCAGAAACATTGTTATCACACGAACATTTTGCCTCAGGAATATCAGTGAAAGTGTCGCAGCACGTACAGCGATAATATACCGATGGAGAATAATAGTAAAAACGTGTTTCGCGTTCTTTGCCCTGAAAGGTGGGCACACTAATCAACGTCTTAGCTGCACAAAAGAAGTCCTCGTCTAAGTGAGGTTGTTCGTACGCTTCTTGGGCAAGATACAATGCATGTTTAAGAGCTTGAACACATTCAGGGTAGCGTTCTAAGCGCGACAAGCAATATCCATAATTCCTAAGAGCATGAACCTTCCTCTTTGTGAATCTGGTTTCACATCCAAGTTCCACTGACTCCCTCCAGGCTTCGCGAGCATGATGCATGGCCTCAGAGTCATAGAGTTGCAGTTTTGACAAACATGTGAGCATTCCAGTTCTAGCGATATCGCTGCTGTAGTCGCGAGCGTTGCACAATCGTTTATTTCCAGATTTCGGAAGCTTTTCGAGAATTTCAAAAGCATTTCGATACAAACGAATGGCTTCAGTTACATTACCACAAAACATATGACATTCTGCATGTTCGACATCACGGTCAAAGCTCAGGCTGTCACCAAGCTTGACTTTAGATACAGCTTTGTCAGCGAAGTATGGGATTGCTTCGTCGTATTTATTTAGTTTGGAAAGCAGCAATGCTACTATGGATTTAGCCTTCGCAATTTTCTCATGAGCACGAGGCTTAAGGTTTTCCAAAACAATCAATTGTTTCCGGTAGTATCCAACTGCTTCATCGAGTTTTCCTAGAATATAAGCGCAAACACCCAGTTTACCAAGACATTGTGCTAAGCCTAAATTGCTTTCGGTTTTACAACCAACTTCATAATGCTGGAGCAGTTCCTTGTAACATTCATAAGCTTCACTTGTCTTTTTCGATTGTAGCAAACAGTGCCCTTTGCATCTCAAAAGGGTTTTAGTCTGATCTACCACATCTTCCTTCCAAACAATATCTTTATCACTCATGTTTTCAAACAAATTTAATGCTTGCTCTGGTTCATCCAGTTTCATCTTGCATATACTCAATTGGAATTTACACAAGTTTGTCCAGTGATCGTTATCATCATACAAAAAACTTCTTCGTCTCATTCGTATGATATTTTCAAAGATGTCTTTTGCTTCTTGAATGCGATCCAGATTTAAAAGACAAATTCCTTTGCTGAGCATGGCCATACAAAAGTGCCCACTGTGGAGTTTGTCTTTTTCTTTATCGTATTCTGCCAACTCCTTGTTGAGGTGTTTCAAGGCTTTGGCAAATTTTCCCAAATGCATGTAACAGCTGACCCAATATCCGTGCGGGATCGGTGATGCGGGAATAACAACACCAAAAAATGATAAACAGTTCGCTTTCTTGCAGTATTTTAAAGCAGTTTTGGGATCGCCGATCACAAGCAAGCACCTACATAAAGACGCATAGGCGTAGTTGAGAATGTGTACCAACTTAGATTTTCGAATATTAGCCAAGTTAAGTTTGATTATTCGACAAGCTTCCTTACATCTGCGGCAGTTTTGCAGAGCAGTGACATAAACTTTAAACAGATGTTGCTTGTCCAAAAACGACAACGCAAATTGACTTTGAATGAGTGGACGACAAAGTTCAACTGCCTTCTTGAATAATGTCAGATTCAAGCAAATTTTAAGATAAAACAATGTTTTTTCTGGGAGAAAATCAAACTTTTCGCACATTTTGCCGGTGCTAGCAACAAATTTCTCCAGACTCCGTTGAAATGCTGCAGCAATAGCTGAGGCTTGCGTAAAAGCTTTAGCACCGACAGCTTCAGTCACGCCGTCTATGGCACAAGGCAGGAAAAGAACAAAAGGTTGCAAAACCATGTCACCCTGTGTTGCGAACTGTACATAGCACCTCAGCCTAAACTCACAAGCAATAGCAACGGCGAATGAGAGCCTGAAGAAGTCTTGCGTGGACATAATACCTTTTTTTTTCAATTCATCCAAAATACCAAAGCATGACAACGATTCCGTTTCATACAACTGGCCTAAGGAAGAAATAAACAATGTAGCACTCCTGCAAAACATCCGTTTCAGATCAATCTTTTCCAGTTCAAAGTAACTGTCGATGTTTCGCAGGAAATCAAATTTTTGAAGGTCATCCTGGATCTGTTGAAGATAAACTCTGTTTTGTTCACTGTTCTCACAATGCAGTTTCTTCTTCCGCTTGCGAATGTAAACCGAAAATGAATTGAAAACACTCTGGTCCCCAAACACAAAACAAGTGCTTACCAACATATCCGCCAAGTGATATCCGTTTTTCAAATCTTCGCTGTGTTCCAAATACGCACCCATTTCACTCACTGGCTTTATCAACTCCAGAGTCCACTTCTTTTTAGAGGTTGGTGTTTGCCTTCCTAATGGATTCTTGCAAGCATGAGGAGCAAATCCATCAGGTCGGATGCCACAGGGAGTGTGCGCATCATAAAACCAATCATTTTCAGGTTCATCAGGATTATTCAAACAAGGAATTGTCAGGAAACGCAAAACGGTTTCACCCAAAAGCACAAGAATCATTTGAAACACCATTGCAAACCATCGAAAGTAGTTCAAGTAATCTTCAAAATTTTCACTATCTTTGACTTCATCCTCCAAAAGAATAAGGCTTTCAAAGTCAGAGTAAGGGGTTACTTCCTGCTTGGCTAAAGATCCCATAGCCGCTAGAGCAAATTTGCAAGGAGGATCTCCTAAAGTACTGCAACAATACCTACATATGCTTTGCATTAATTGCATGTAAGAGTCTGTTAAATAAAGCTGAATTTCTTTGACATCTTTTATTTTTCTCATGTGCATTGGTGGGAGTTTATTTTCAGGAACATCGTCAGGAATTTTGTGAAACGCTTCTAATTTTTTTTTTGTCTGTGATCTGAAATTTTCAACACGGTTTTTTAAATCTGACACAAATTGTTGCAATGATTCGTGATTTCCTGAAGCATCAGCTAGATCTAAAATATGACCACAAACTTCTTTGAGATCAAGTTGAATTTTCCGTGAATTGTCTGGTTTCCTAATTGTGGCTGATGTCAGCAAAGCAACACTTTGAATGAGACAAACTTTGTCTGGACTTTTGTTTCTGTACAAAAGTCCTAACTGATGAAGTGTTTTAGCTGATTCTTGAGGGTTCTTCTCTTTTCCGTTCGGATAACACTGACTTTTTAATTCTTCAGCAAGTTGTCTCTCTTCTGGACTTAAGGAATCAGACATATTGTACTAGGCGCTTTGACATACAGACTGAAAACCTTTCTTCAAGCTTTTGCCGTACACTGCACTTCGTAGCATCACTGCATTGGCCATACGTGCAACCAAACGAGTTCATGAAAATGCATGTTTGAAGTTATTTCACTATTGTTCCTGACCAGTTGTTTATTAATATTTATCATGTTTGTTGCATATATTTTTGCTACATTTTACTGCAAAAGAATGAATACCTTATCAAGACTTTGCAATAAGTTTATTTCGCATTTACTATGTAAAAATAGAATAAATCTTTATCTTACATGTCAATGCAAAACTATATTATCTTACAGGTCAATGTAAAATTATTCCCACAATATTTATCCGGGAAAGTTAGAAACAGGATCTTGGACCCACTGGAAGCATGTTGATCGGAAACCTTCTAAAGGTGATTCATTTTTGTAATGATCATTAATGAAGCATCCACTCCTTCGTAGAAAATTTTGAATGGCAAAAGGTGGGGTGAAGTGGTGAAGTTTATGGCCCCGGGCATCCAAACAGTGAAACTCGAACAGCAAATAACCGGGCCCGCAACCAGCTTGGGACACCAGGAAGGGCGAAGAGTTTTCCGAGAGGGGCCCAAACGTTGTGAACTCTGTCTAATATCTTTAAATTATGTCCAACACATTTTTCCAGGGCGAGCGAAAAATTATCTAGGGGGGCTTCGCCCCCACTGGTTACGGGCCTGCAAATAACCATATTTGGAAATGAGCTGCGGAACTATAACACATAGAGATTATTAAACGGTTATGTCTTGGTCATGAGTTTGTATATGAACAACAGCAGCAAATTTCTTCGGCTGTGCTTTTCCCTCCACTTCAGTATCGAGTGAAAGGCACTGTTGCACGTTTCACTTTCACAGCAAACTACAAAATACACAAATTAAAGCCCCCTAGGAGGAAAACAAGAAATGTCTGTGAAAAAAATGTAATGCAGACAAGTAAATGGTACGGTACATTGCCAAGACAAATATGACTGGCAAATAAATGATTGTAGCTATTGCAGGACAGGCACGTACCGGAAGTCAAAAAATCTATGCGCACGATTTTACGGATTAAAATAGTCTGAAAATCTTTCAAAATGAGGCTGAAAAGTTAACAAGTCGGAAAAAGACAAACGATCTTCTTCAAACACATACTTTGCAAAAAAATCACAACATTCACTGAAAAATCACTAAATCACTAAGTCAGTCTACAAATCGACAGATCTAGTGAAAAATCACTAGGCGTGACATCAGAGCTGACTGCAGTCGCAACACTCCACAGTAAAACTCATGAAACGAGTTCCATCGATTGCTGCAGATGGCGCAATACTTGATCCTGCCAGTGATTAGTGATTTCTATGAAATTAATGGCCACCTCCATTGTTTAATTGTTATGGTCACGCATCAGCGCGACTTTATTCCACGAATGCATTTGCAGGTCAAAGCACAGTTAGAGTTGGTTTATTGTGCATAACGTCTTCACTCCCACACGCAACGCGCGAGGTATAAGCCTACATCTCAGTGATAAGGAACCCACAAAAACATGTATGAACTCGAAGGTATATACGTGGAAGTAGTAAAAAGCATAGGCTCGATGGCGATAATACATTTAATTTGATGAAACACAAGCACAAAAGGCATGCACATGGTTGAAGCCACTATTTTCAAAATGTAGTTCTGCGATGACTTTCCAAATACACCGATCTATAGAATGCATGGGGGGTGATGGGGGGCTGCGAAGGAGCGGGGCCATTTATGCTGCAGACTTCCCAAGGACGAAGTTACTTTTCATGTGAAGGAAACAGTTTATAGTAATAAGTGAACGTTGCTTGTTCTGAGTATAAAGTATAACATGCGGTATGCGGTTATATGTTTTGTTGAAGCAAGGTACGTTGTAGGCCTGCAAGCCACCAGAAGAAAATGGTTTGTCGTGACTCACCGACTGAACCCTATCCTTCACCGAAATATGTTTCATTACAACTGCCGTATTTGGGTTATGCATCTAATAACATAGGACAGGAACTCAGCAGCTTTATACGACACAAGCCTGTAGTGAAACTGAAGCTGCGTTGTCTTCAAAATACTCGAAAGCTTCAAGGCTGGTTCTCGGTTGAGTACCGGCAAGCTTTACTCAACCGTTTTAAAGTTGTTTACAGGTTTGCGTCCAGAGGGATGTTTCAAGAATCAACTGCGTTATGTACTCATGAGCGCAATTTTGTCATAAAACGTGAGGGGGACAGCTTGGTGTGAAACTAAAATATCGCGAAACCTAAAGAGAAAAATGTGGGGGGCATGGCATATATAGGTGGCGGAACCGGAGGGACCGCATGGGCCTGGCCCCCCTACTTTTTGCCTAAATATCGTAACTTTAAGTAACACAATTAGTATTAGATCCGGTGATAAAGTAAATCATTTAATCAAAAAAAAACGTTGCAGAATTTTGGCAGTATTTTCTCGATAATATTACCAACATTATTTGTAATTTGGCAGGATTTCGTAATTGTTTGGCAGAATACAGTGCACAATCTGTCACCTTGCTGTGGATTGCTTGCCGGATTGGTGTTGTTGAACAGTGTTGCCAGATGGTGCAATACAACACATTTTATCACAAGCGTGGTGCCATTTTACATGCTTGTGTGCATGGGCGTCAGAAGGAATTTTTCCAGGGGGGCCACTAGTGGGTTTTTCCAAACGTTTTTCTGCGGGAGTCCAAAAGTGGTGAAATTTGTTTTTTACCATGCAAAATCAAGAAAACAGCCCTTTTTGCTGAAATTTTCAAATTCCTGCCCCTCTTCCAACATCCACATATGCTTGCGTTTAGGAAACGTTCGTGTCACACCATTAAAAACTTTGGGTAATTTCAAGCGTTTTAACACCATTCCAAATAGTGAAATTTTACTGAATCTTATTCGCAAAATGAAATATTTGACAGATCAATCTCAATTGCGTTTTTTTATTGTCAACGCTAAATAGCAACATTTTATTTCTGCATTGGCAACAAAGTTGGCATCCTTACGGACGACTTGCTAGTTCCTACGTATGTTTGGTCATGTCTTTGCGTTCCGGTATCTCATGCATTTTCCACTCTAATGAAGATTGATTTGCTATGGTTAAACCTATCAAACCCAACTAGGCTTGTGAATATCGTCGGAACAGTCACCAGAAAGTCTTCAAATTGTTTAAAATTTTGCTGGCTGAAAGTTATCTGCTGTATATATCAATCAAACGAGCTTGAACGTCAAATAAAGGCACACCCAGGCCCCCCCTTAGAACCGCTACTGTGGCGCTATCATTGCTCTGTGACGTACGTTACTCGACAATGGAGAAGTTATCATAATAATTTCTCATTTATTGTTCCATAGCATAACGTCAAAGGGCAACATTAATGCCGGTCAAAGTGAAAGCAAATGGAACTTTCAGTGACGCAGGCGTCGAACGGTTTTATTCAGTCAGTTAGAATGAATCGTATGATTAACCCGAGTGACGCTGATAACCTGGGTCGCCCCTGTAAGAGCCAATTGGAATTTCAGGTGGTTCAGCGATACGTTTTCATAGTGGTGTAGTTTTGTCTAAAATAGTGCAATTTAGACCTTCATATGGTGCATATGCAATGACGTCATATTTCAATGATTGTGACGTCACAGTCGCCGATTCAAACCACAAAATTTGCTATAGCTTCTTTTCAACGTGCACTTGTGCACCCCCACTTTGAAAAAGGTTCCGCCACCCATGATGGCATATTATATCCCCAGTGTCTGAAAAAGTTGGAGAACGCGTCCCAGGTGTCCCCACCTAATTGCGCCCTTGTCTGTATTCATAGTAGCCACGATTGCTAGCCTATGGATTCCTGCTCTGTGAGGTCACATTCACAGCCACAACGTAACTTTCAGGAAACAGATGCTTTCACATCACAACTAGCACCTTGAAGCTTGTCTCCGGTTGGGTGTTTGGGAGTTTTCGGAAGGAGGTACATTGATTGGTTAATTTTTTATCCTATATGACGCAGCAAAACCGCATGCGAAAAAGTTGTCTGGAGAAGTTCAAGTAAAGGTAACGCAGTCTCGAGAAATAATTTTCCGGGTGAACGCCATCATGTTTGCAAAAATTTCGGGCGTGGGTTTGAAATTGCTCGGTTTGCCCGTTACTGGTTGGGTCAAAGCATTGTAAAAACTGTACAGCTTCGCGTAATTATCAGCTATTGCACTCTTTAAAAACCCACAATGTGCATATTTTACCAATTTTTTTATTTTTGCAGGTTAACTACAGGGTTTGAAGACCGCATGCTTTTTCTATATACCAAAAGTGATGTTTCCTAGCCAAAACAGTGCCGACTGTTCTTCTTCTCAGGACAGCTATTGCATTGCCGAAAACAAAGAAACTTCGCTACTGAAGGTAACCAGCTAATGCGCTCCTAAATCTAAAGAAAGATCCGATGTATGTGTGGGAAGATAATCTTTACCTGAAGCAGATGAATCTTTGCAAACTTGCTGTACTCAGGCAGCTGAAAGTCGATCAATATAATAATAACGGTTGTTCTTGTTCCGATCCAATAAATCCGAGGTTCATGGTCTAGCAATGCATATGCGGTAGTGTGTACACCACAGAAAACAAAAAATCGAAGTTTTTTTTATTGAAGCTGATCCATGGCCTCCCTGGACATATCTTCAAAAACGGATTAAAACTTTTTATCATCAATAGAGTAACTACAGTTGAAATTCCTTTACGCCATGTTGTCTCACCTGGACTCTTGGATGAGAATTACTGTCCAATGCCTATTGCTATGTCTACACTGTGAATCGTTTCAAAATGGCCACCAGAACAGGATTAGCAGTACCCTTAAAGTGCCGCGTGCGCCACTTTTCTTGTAGAACTTTGCAATCCTATAACTCGCCAGGCGATTGAGCTAGAGAGCTGTTCAAACCCTCTACGGATTCAACAAGCCTTGTAGTCAAAATCGATAAAAAAAAACTTTCGGTTTCGGTGGAGGTTTTCTGAAGGTGACGTCACAAAGAGGACATGTTTTGGAAAAGTAGACAACCTTTGGCCGGCCCTGGACCCCAGCTCATTGACATTGACCCATTCTTTTGTCTCAAAGTTTTTTTGAAAACTAGGTGAAAATCCGCGTCTATAGAGCCCTTGATTGACTTGCTAGCATATCTGTGGCCAAAATTATGGGCCAAAAATCAAGTTTTTAGCCTAAATCCTAACTTTTCAGAAAAAGCATAATTTGCCCTTTCAGGCTAAATTTTGGCCAGCCATAACTCGGCAGCAGATAGAGCTAGAGAGCTGTTCAAACCCTGTAATGACTAGTGGCTTCGTGTAGTTTAGAATAAAAAAAGCATTCTTTTAATTTGGATGGGGGGTTTTGGGCCAATGGTCTCATGATGGGGATATGTTTTTTGGTTAATTATATGACGTCATCATCCGATCCCACGGGCCAATATTGTGGCTTGCAGTATTTTGGGATTCTAGGCTAAAATACGCGTTTTTAGAGCCCTTGATCAAGTTTCTAGCTTTTCTGGTTCAAAAGTTATGCCAAAAATATCCCAAATAAGTCAAGAATTCCCAAGGGCCTTCAGGGGATTTCCCATATTAATATTCTACCATTTTTTTCATAACTCATCAACCAGAAATGCTAAAAAGTCCATCAAACCCTCCAAAACCTATTACTATAACCTAAAATGCATTTAAATCTCGCGCGGTTTCGCACCGCTGATTCTACTCGATTCACACACTCCCACGTGCTGTTGACGTCACCGATTGTTTACAGAAACCTGTCAAAACAACCTGTGGTTTTGTAAACATAGTCAGAAAGGCCGAAATCGCATTGTGAAAAGTTTTTTTTTCAGCCTAAACTACAAGTCTTTCCCCATTCAGACCGGATTTGAACAGCTCTCTAGCTCGATCTGCTGGCGAGTGAGGGCCATTTAGAAATAGGGTGTTTTCCAGCCCAGACTGGGGTTTGTGGGTGCTGAAATTTTCACCAATTTTTGTTTTTTTGTCCACAATTTCGGCTACAGATTTGCTAGAAAGTCATTCAAGTTCAAAAGACGCGGATTTTGGCCTAGTTTCCGCTAATATCTTGAGCCATAATAATGGCCCATTAGGTTGGGGCCCAGGGCCAGGTAAATGTAGCCAAAACACCCCTACTTGTGGCGTTCCACCCCGAAAACCCCCACCGAAAACGAAAAAATTTATTTTTCGATTTAGGCTACAAGACTTCCTGTATCCGCAGAGGTTTTGAACAGCTCTCTAGCTCAATCGCCTGGCGAGTATAGGATTGGAAATCTCTGCATGAAACGTGGTTTTCGCGGGACTGAAAGGGTTAGGGGTAATTTTTGTTGCGCTCACTTTTATTACAGTCGTGTCAAACGGCATCTCCCTCAACTGACCACTGCGCATACTTAGGCTGAATAAAATAATACAAATTTACCAGCAAAGAATTGTGGAAACATTTTAGTTTGATTGTTTGCATCTTTATTTTATGCTTATGTACGATAATTCACAGAAAGAAACGGAGTTATTTGCATTGAAATTTTCGCGAACAATGTTTGTTTTTCAACGAGGTTATTCTTTTTCCTCCTGGGAAGAAGATCATTGCAAACAGATGTCCACGCGTTTTTTTGGGCCAGTTGTGCCACATCCGGATTGTGAGACGTTTTATCACATCGTCTCAAAATATTACATGTACCATGAACTCCTTCGTGACATACTAAAAAATTAATTTTCTTGAAAATAAATTTAATAATCAAACTATGGAATGTCAACGTTCACCAAATTTCTAAAAAAGGCCTTCAGGAAATTTTGAGTGAAGAAATGCAAACAGACATAGGACTGAGATAGCAGTCGCAGCAGCTTTTGACACAATACGATGTATTATTTTTTTGTAAGAAGCAAAACTTGCAGTGTAGGATCAGCCTCAATGCGTTTGGACTCTCCTTTACGATTATTTTTGGCAACATCATTCTGTGTATTGTTTGTAACACAATATTTGCATTTCAAAATTATTAGTTTACGTCAGGGGTGGGCAATTAGCGGTCCGCGGGCCACATGTGGCCCGCTGCAGAGTTTTCAGTGGTCAGCGGAAGCATTCAGAAAAATCTTCACATCTAAAATTTCCCC
>JGI24021J15306_10004773_pt1 | contig 15882 bp, 11 predicted proteins | sample Ectturendosymbi1_FD_15306 | JGI IMG/M metagenome (IMG submission 15306) | reverse complement strand
GGTTGGTGCCCAGGGCCAGGCAAAGTGGGCCAAGGTGGCCTAAAAGTCCTCCACTTATGACGTCACTCACAAAAAACCCGCATCCCCCAAGCAAAAATTTTTTTTTCGAGTGCGGACTAGAAGACTTGCTGCATCTTTTGAGACTTTTACCAGGTCTGTAGAGCATACTGGACCGGAGAAATTCCCGCGCAAAGCCACGTGCGTTTAGGCGTTTTTTTTCCGAAAATCCCCGAAACCTAGCGGATGCCAAAGAGTTACGATGGATGCTCCTCGCACACCATGAAAAAATGTCTCATATCCCCAGGAGATCGTGTTTCTGATCAAACATGTAAAAATTTCACACATATGCTTTTGAAGGTGTTGTTTTATTATGTGCGTATGCATATTACTGTACAAGAAAATAGTCACTTAACCAAGATCACATTTTTTGCAAAAATGAATTGTGTTCCTGTTTTTTCAGGTTGGAGTTACTGAGTCTCTAATTGATCTGAATGAAATGAATGATTCCTTAGCATGCATAACATTGCTATCAAATCAGAACAATTGAAATGTATATTTGTACACATTTTTAGTTAAGAGACGCAATGTTAGCACCTTCATAGCTGGTATGATTTGGCCTAAATCAATCTGTTCTAGCTTGCTTTATCAACAGCATAACTCGCCAGGCGATTGTGCTAGAGAGCTGTTCAAACACTCAACAGACTTGACAAGTCTTCTGGTCTGCAATGAAATATATTTTTTGGTTTCAGGTTTTTTAGTGAATGATGTCATAAGTGGAGTAGTTTTAGGCCTTTTTGGACCACTTCATCTGGCCCTGGGCCCAAACTGCTGGATGGTAGAATTTCACTGAAGTTTTTACTGGAAATTAGGCTAAAATCCACGTCTTTTGAGACTTTGGATGACTTGCTGGGGTTTCGGGTTCAAAAGTTATGACCTAAAAACAACAAAATAATTAACCCACTGATTAGATAATTATTTAATTTGTTGTTTTTAGATCATAACTTTTGAACTAGAAATGCTAGAAAGATGATCAAAGCTCAAAATACTTGGAATCTAGCCTAGTTTCCAACAAAAGCTTGAGCAAAATACTTCTGTCTTGCAGTTGGGCCCTAGGCCAAGTAACATGAGTGAAAATGACGAAAAGCTATTTTATTTACGACGTCACTCACATAAACCCAAAACCAAAAAAATTTTTTTCATTGCAGACTCAGAGACTTGCCGAGTCTTTTGTGTGTTTGAACTAAAGATCGACCGATATGGCTTTTTTGGGGCTGGTACCGATAACCAATATTTGCAAAATTATTGGCTGATAATATCGGCCAGGCTGATATATTAGTCTATCTCTAGTTTGAACAGCTCTCTAACACAAACGACTGGTGAGTTATGCCGTTGGTAAAACAACCACAAACTGCTTGATTTTGGCTGATTTTCAGGTATGATACATTTATAGATCAGCAGTGAACATGTTAACTTCATGTTAAATTTTTGAGTGCTGGATAGCAATTTTGGAAATAATATCAAATGTGTTTGGGTGTTTTTTAACACCTTCACTGTTGGGTGGATTTGCCTTTAAATCCCACATGAGCCATTATTTTCACACCACGTTGCAACTCCATAACTCCACAGGCAATTGAGCTACTTCTTCAAACCCTCAAAAGATGCAACAAGTCTTCTAGTTGGATGAAAGAAATTTTTTGAAAGCTTTGTTTTTTTTGTGGGGTAGATTTAGGCCTTTTTGGCTGAGGGCATTGGGCCCTGGGCCCCAACCACTGGGTGGAATATTGTGACTCAAGTTTTCATTTGAAACTAGGCTGTAATCCAAGTCTTTTAAGCCTTTGATTAGCTTTCTAGCCAATCTGGTTCAAAAGTTATGGCCAAAAAGCAATGAAATTTCATACCTATGTAAGAAACAAGGGCATTTAGAACATCCCTTCAGAACACAGGTCACTCACGTATCACCGACACCTTGAGTCACTTCGCAAGAAGCTGACACCATGCGTTGCGCTCCTGAGGTGGCTTGCTGCCTCCGGTTGGGGTGCTGGAGCAGCAACTCTACGAACAGCCACCCTAGCCCTGGTGCATTCAACAGCAGAGTACTGCACTTCAGGCTGGTGTCGCAGTGCTCACACCCGCCTTATTGACCCTACCATCAACGGCGCCTTGCGAATTGTGACTGGATGTCTACGTCCTACACCAGCGGACAACCTTCCTATCCTCGCAGGCATCCAACCTGCTGAGCTTTGTTGCAAATGGAGCCAACATCTCTAGCATGTCATGCCATGGAGCCTGGACATCTGCCCCACTCAGCGCTCACCTGTCCATCGAGCACAACAACTCATCAGTTCATCTGACAACAACAACATACGTGCGGCCCAGTGGGCGGATCACCAATGGAATGCGGAGTGGGCGGACAACCCCACAAAACTCTGCATTTTCATCCCCGACACCAGCACCCATCCCCCTGGAGTGACCCTCCCAAGAAGAGCCAGGGACTGACTAAACCGCCTCTGCACCGGTATCAGGCGTTTCCGCTCCTGCTTGTACAAATGGGGTATGGCTTCCTCTGCGGCCTGTGAGTGTGGTGTAGGAGAACAAACCATTGACCATGTTGTCCTCCAATGTCCATTCCATCGACCTCCTCATGGACTGCATGGCCTGACGGTTCTGAACGATAGAGACAATCGAATGGCTGCTCAAGACCTGCCCCGAGATCTAGTGTGGCCAAGCAGTGGTTACAACAACTGGCTCAAAAGGAGAAGTTGTAAACTTGTGCAAAACGGTGAAAGCTAACAGTTCACTCCATCTAAGCTTGCAAAATGAACAATATGAATGGTGGATATGTGATGGTTGTATGAAAGGCTGGCTTACTGAGCTTCACTTACTGTGCTTGTAATTGACAAACACTAAGCGTATAGGCAGTATTCCTGTATTTGACATGATTCTCAGCTGCTGCATGCAATACATAAAAATATTGCCCCCTTTTAGGTTAGGCACTTATGATAGTCAACAGGTTCACTGCAATTTTTCACCTCCATTTGGTAATGTTATCTTAATCTTTTTGAATTATTTCAAAATACACTTTTTGCATTAGCTGTGTTCTTTTTCCAGGGAATCCTCATTATACGGTTTGAAATGCCATACAACATTTGGTGCAATGGTTGCAACAAACACATTGGAATGGGTGTGCGGTATAATGCTGAAAAGAAAAAAGTGAGTTACTGGCTGCATGGTGTGATGCACCAACAAAAAATGTTATGATTTGCTTGTTGGTGTAGGTTAAAAGTAATACCTTGTAAGGTTTTTGTTGTGTAATGTATTCTTGGCTATCATTGTGATGTTTTTTCTAGGTCGGATACTACTATTCCACAGCTATATACAAATTTCGCATGAAGTGTCATTTGTGTGATCAACATTTCGAGATCCAAACTGACCCAGCCAACTGTGATTATGTGATTCTGAGTGGTGCTAGAAGAAAAGAGGAAAGGTGGAGTGCCAAAGAAAATGAGCAAATTGAAATGACAGGTGTGAACGCCTGTTTCAATAAAATGAGATAAGCAAGATATAGCTTGTACAGTTACTGAAACATTCAACTGTATATTGTTTTCTAGACAGGGAGGTTAAAAAGAAATTGATTACCGATCCTATGTTCAAGCTCGAACACCAAGTGAAAGACAAAAAAAAGCTTGAAACAGTTGTGCCCACTTTAGAAGAGATTCAAGAACTTCAAGAAGAAAAAAGAGACGATTATTTGCTAAACAAGGCTTTACGCAAAACATTTCGCGATCAAAAAAAGGTTAGTGCTGCTGGTGAGCGTGCATACGAATGAGAATAAAACAAACACTTGAAGACTTTGTAAAATTTCATCCAATAATATTGTGTTGTTGCTGCTTCCTACTTTTAGGCCAGTTGCAAAGCTTGTACCAAAACACGGTTATTTAAATGTATACGGCACCATGAACAGTTTTTACAAAAAAGGTGCACCGTTTTTTGGAGTCTGGCGTTTGCTGAACTTCCACCTGTCGCAGAGAACAGTTGTCAGTACAATATTTTAAAGAAACTCTGCGAATTGTCATTGTTTTAACCGTGCAAACATTTCCAAACCGCCCATATTTATTTCAACGTGGAGAATGAGGGGTTTCGGATTTTGTGTATCTAATATCAAAGGGCATTTCTATGTCTGTTTGGTAGTTTGATTTTTATTAATTGTTAATTTTTTCATAATTTATGTCTCAACTGGAAGAACATTGCATTTGTTTAGTTTAAAGTATTTGACTGAAAAAAACGTAGAAGTGGTTAGTAAAAGCGCTTCTTTGTTTAGTGTAGCTCTTTGCTTTCTCTGAATATTACATTGTGATATGCGGCTCATGCTGCTGTGCAAGTCAAGAGTTTTAGCGTGTTTTGAACTTATTAAACTAGAGGTTGGCGGAAGTGGCGAAGTGCGATGATATTTTACTCAAGAAGTCATCCCTGGACATTAATCTACTTCCAGAGTCTGAATCTGACAAGAAGTTGGCGATGTTACTACAGTACCAAGCAGTTCAATGTAAGCCCATATGATCTACCTGTAGTGTCTATCAACGCTTTAGTGAAACCGTTCCGTAGAATTGTTAAATTTCTTGCGTTTTGCCATTATTGTCAATTAACGCAGTTGTGATGAAAAGATCTAAGTTTTCGCGCGGTAATGTTTCATAATGGACTTCCTGACACACTTCAAAAACATTTCGAAAGGCGTACTGTAAATGCTGCATGCCTAGGAATCACACGATTTGTGCAACGAATGCTGAAAATTTGTTGAAACCAATGCTGTTCAAAGCAGGGTATTTAACTAATTCGTTAGAGTGTCTCTCAGTAAATTAATTGACCCGAACTTTTTGCGTCAGAATCCCGCCGTATTTCTCAGAATAAAAATTGTTTTTTCAATGACCGTTTTTTACATATTCAAATATGGACCCGGCATATTTCATCAGATTTTCTTCTCTGTTAGTTTTCAGTCTCCAGTAAGCCAGTATGTAAGCACCACTTGTCTTTAATCGTTTATTCATTCCAGGGATCATACAAAGATTAAGAGAAGTGATAGCGGCATACCTACTTCACGGATGTAAACATTTATGTATGTTAATATTTCGTGCCGTATCCCCTTCAAAAAAAAGTTGTACCGTATTTATTCGTTTGTAAGCTGCGGCCTATAAAGTTTTTTTTTTCATCGTTTCGTGCGGCTTAATGGCGGCTTACATTTTTCATTTGTTTACCTTATCGAAAGGTATAGATGGCGCTCTATCTTTCCTTGGCTACTTTTTTTTACCAAACTCTCATTTCGTATTCTATTATCATCACCGTCGCATGCATATCCGTCACAGGAGGGATTATGATGAACAGAAGGCAGTTGTAGTGGTGTAAGCTTCATTACCAGGGTTGCCAATTAAACGCGAATCGTGCTAGTACGCGAAACTATCTCAGAGGCTTAGATCAGCTATATCAGTGTTTCTCAAACTTTTTATTCCATCGCCTCCTTTTCACTCTCGACACGTGTTTTTGCCCCCCAAGCCTGACAAGGCAAACAGAAGGTAGTAAATTTAAAGTATTGAATTTAAACAAATTATTAAATAGCTGAACTAAGCCATTAAATAGCTGAACTGAGCAAATGTATTACGACGCTAATATTGCGTTCAGAATTCTTGTGAAAATAATCAACGCTGTAGCCGGGTACATAGACCATCCAGAGTAAGAATTAACGGAATAATTGCTTTAGCAACAACCTCCAACGATTATCATGGTAAATGAAAATTTGCAAGAAACTAAGAAGTCATGGTAATAGGCTATTCAAGTTAACTCAATGATGGATTAGTGGTGGAGCATTTTCTCCCCTTTGTGTTGTTTTACCCCCTATCGCCCCCTTTGTTTTCTCGCCCCCTTGCCCCTCAAAATCGCCCCGAGGGGGTGATTTTGCTCGCCCACTTTGAGAACCACTGAGCCATATTAAAGTGCGGCTTACAATCAAGGGGGCTGATAATTAAGGACCGCTTGCAATCGAATAAATACGGAATACTGCGTATAACAGGCTATAGTAATAATGTAATAATATAATCTCAGTCACGTAAAAAAAATTCATTGTTCACTTCACGTTTCAGTAGTGGTTTAATTCTCTTAGAATATATAAAAGGTTTCAAACCTTAATTCTGTCGCCACTTGCGCGGATTACCTCTTAAGGTGCTGGACCTATTTTGATAAGATATGTGAAATAGACACCCTCTAAGGACCGCAGAAGCCGAGATGCTTTTAGGCGAGGTTTTTGCGATAAATCGCGAACCACTGAAGCTTCGTCGACACGTAAGACATTGTAAGGCTTTCAGACGCGCATCTTTTGAGGCCTTGACGTATGCTGGTTGAGAAGCGCTGGCTTGCAGCGTTCACTGTGGCCTGCAGACTTGGTCTAGCTCAGGGATCGGCAACCTTTTGCTAACTGTGTGCCGACTTAAAGGTTTCAAATCCTTCAGTGTGTCAGCAAGGCACGTATTTTTATACAAGTCAAGGTCAATATGCCTTCTGTGAGAATCATAACAAAATCGATATGTAAAACATGGTGCTTCTGCGTGCCATAGAAATTGCTTGGCGTGCCAAGTATGGCACGCGTGCCGTAGGTTGCCGACCTCTGGTCTAGCTGTTGAATTGGGCTTCCAATTACGCGTGCACATAGTGATATTCCTTAACTTCGTTCGTTACCAAATAACGTTTCTTTCGAAAACTGTATTACCAAAGCCTACCACATAGGACATATACGCCTTTTTGTTGCTCAGCAATGATTACAACGTCTTAGTTAAAGCCACTGCTAAGTTGTGCAACTGTTTCGGCTAATGTTCCTTTTAATAAAAACCTTCACCAAAGTGTTAACTAAACACATCGTTTACATTTGCGTTAGGCTTTACATTTGCGTTAGTAAATGGTGGGTAATCCATTTACTATCACGGGCCGCATGAAATGTGAATTTTCGCTGGCGGGCCGCAAAATCAATTCAATTTATCCTAAAATTCTTCCATTATCTAACTATGAGGAAGAGTGACTTCTCTTGAATTCCTGCCCAAGTACTTTTGACTGGGGTGAGGGGAAATGGTTTGGCTGGAGAGGAAGGTGTAGGCACCTGGGGAGAGTTGTCCCAAGTATGTTAAAAAAAACTTGATTTCAAGACAAACACTGGGGTGCTTTAGCACACTGGGTTTGACCCAGACTTTTGAGTAAACGTTTTATCAATTTGCTCACTCCACAACCGCATTTCCTAGTTTTTTTAGCCAGTCTAGTGTTTCTAAACACAAAAAGTGAGAATTAAAACTTTTAAATCTTTTTAAAATTAACAAAAAAGAGTTGGAGCTATCAAACTACTTTCAAAAATTAATTATAATCAACAAATTGCCGCCCCGCAAGAGGTGCCCACAGCCCTCCCCCTTGNTATACTACTGAGTCTCGTGGATGTTACCACAACAGGAAGGCAATGTTACGTCACTAAAGACATTGTGTGTTGCAAGTGCTGATATTGAATAGAATACTCTGTGGTTTTAGGTGCTGCCTTGAAAATCGTTTGTAGGTTCTTAATGTGCTCGCCTTCCGAGGTAAAAAAATCCACTTTGGACGTCCATATCGCGGTCGCAATTCTGAATAGTGAGATGCCCACTTTACTAAGGCTCCTCACAATATAAATCAGTTGAAGTTAATTCGCCACTGACAAAAAGTGTCCGTAATAGCGGGATGCCCGCTTTACCGAGGTGGTCGTAAAGCGAGGTGCTATTGTATTTTCAAAGACCGTTGGAGAAATTTAAGAGGCTGTTTCGGTCCCTCAAAACTTTTTCAAAAATCCACTGGTTACGCCGACCTATTGCTGTAGATGCGCGTTTTGAGCAATGATTTCAACTGCTTTTTTCCAGTAATTGATGCTGTTATTGATTGCAGTGTCTACGAAAGTGGAATCGTACTCCTTAGCCAGCGCGGCGCTAATGATTGCCGTGCTTTTGATGCCAGTGTTTGTCTTTGTTTAGCATTCGACAGCAACTTGACTGAATCCCGACAACAAATTCATCGACAACCAGTTTTGAAATCGACCAGTTCCAGAAATGATGCAATCCAGCACCTTTCAGCGAAATTGCCTCGGACACTAAGCTCGGTATTAACATCCAAATCGTCCGGTGAGCTGTGGTCGAAAGAATCAGCTCAGCATTCCACTGCGTTTAGCCATGGGGCTAAACTTGTGAAACGAAAATATTCCGGGTCAGGACATGAACACGCTCGACAAAGCACACCTGCAAAAGCAATCAAGTCGACCTCGGTCCCTACTGACGCTTTTAGCAATGACCTGCGCAAGAAAACAACGGAAAAACAACAAAGTTTACAGAACGAAAAAAATAATGAGCCATCGTGCAGTGAGCCAAGAACTACGAAGTTTTTTTCTATCGTTTCTAAACGTGCTGTTTCTGCCAGCCAAGCCGACGAACCTGGCGACCAGACCAGAATTGCCAGTTCGAACGATCTGAACAAAAACCGGATTTCATCGTCAAGTTTAGTTGCGTATTTGTCAGATACCAGTTCAGATACCAGCGACTAACCAAATACATGCAAACAGCACTGCTGCGTTCGAAAGGTTGCAAAATATTTGTCAGGCAGTTCACAAATTGCTTTATTACATCGGTTTATTATATCGATTACTGACATTGTCCCACCCTACGTGTTTTTTACGTGAAGGCCACCGTAATTCCTGTACGTCTTTGTACTTTTTTATTTTGATGGCGGCAGACCGAAGCTTGAATTGTGCTTCTTGCCGGGACGGTTGGGATAAACGCTCTTGCCCAAGGAGCGCTACGGCTGTGGATCGAAAACCCAACCTTCCAATTGAGAGGCGGACACTTTACCACTGAGCTATTGCCCCCTTTTTTGCACTTATAACTGCAAAATCGTTATCTGTTGAAAGGAGTTATACGAGAGGTCTTTGAGGTTTTCTAATTGTTTAAAATCTGCTCTGTACTTTTGCTGTTATCAACCTAGGAGGCATTTAGCCTAAAATTGATTTGTTTTTAGCAAACCTGATCCGACCATGGTTGACGTTTACGTTGGCGCCTCATAAGTGAGATTTCCCTCAAGCAAATAACATCTAGTTTCTTCACATTTGCGAGACGGTGCATTGCAGGTGGTAGCGGCAGTTAATAGTTTGATTTCATTGGTTGCTGACACCACAAGTATTTGTCAAGTTTCGTTATCTGGTGTAAGATGGGTTGCTGCTACAGTGCCGTGCGGAGCAGAGGTGGAGAAGAACCTCCCAAGCCCAACCACTGGAAGCCTTTGAAAAAACGGTCCTGTACGGACGTGATACCTCTTGGAATTTTCATTCTGTTTTTTGTTGGCATGGTTAGTCTAACTGTTTTTATGTTGTATACCTTCAAGCCTTGGCTGCGTGAATGATGTGCGTGCTTCTTGGTGTTCACTGTTTTCCTCATAAGTTCTACAGTCGCATCAAGTGTTAGGCGGTTAATTGGAACCGATATTTCGTCGCACCATAATATGGGTATTGACTATTTTTTCACCGATTATAATTCATCGTTTTTAACGTATTGGTAGTTTCAGAACACCTGGAAAAGATAGTTTTTAACTGAAAGGCGTCAGCTGTGTAGAAAAGGAACACGGCAGCCAATGAAACGCCCTTGATTTTTATACGTTCGCGCAGATGGTTGGTTTTAGCCGCAGTAAGCTGCCGAGGATGAATTAAAAATTGGTTGATGCGGATCGGTTCATCGTAAATTGCAAAATGGTTCATGTCGCAAAATGCATTTTCAGCATTTAAGTTGCTTGTTGTTACTTCTCAGATACTCATCGGTCTTTTTTCCATTATAAGTGGTGCAGCGAGCCGGTTGGTTAATGGATACGACAGTTACGGAAATGTATGTGACAAAATAAACAAAAAGTTAACAGATCACCCCAATTCTGGTCTTGATCTGCGAGGCAGAAAGTAAGTTGATCCGACATCTCGGAAGCATTTTTGAACTATGCAGTAACGGATATTTAAAATTTTTACTTAAAAATGCTGCCCACCTTTACGGCTCCAATACTCGGGTAAATTGATGTGTGCACCACATTTCGTATATTGTGTTTTCTTTTATTCCGTCTTTGATGGAGTTGCTGTGTCAAAATTGGTTTGGTTTATCGGTGCTTGCTAAAAGTTACACAGCTCTATTTCCGGTTTTGCAATGAATGCTTTTCCGCTTTATTCTCCATATGCTTTTTTTGCAGATTTGTGTTTTTTATGGATGTATTAGATCCGAAGTCTTCTCTGGAAGTGTGCGTCAAAAAATGTCCTGATCGTGATCTTGCAAATATGGAAGTGAGTGCTGCGTTTGAAATGTAACAGACACAAGCATGAGTTCAACATCTTGCTTTTCTGTTGCAGGACGTTAAGCGGTTTGCTGATGAAACTGGTTCGCAGCTGTGTGATTACAACATTCCTGTTGATCAGTACACAAGCAGTTCTCAAAGCAAGATCGGTCCTTGCCCAGTCCTGCCGTTAAAAACCAGGTTCTTAGCTGTGTTTACAGTGGTGATTGTCTTTTCTTGTTTTCACAGTTTTCTTGAGCATGTGTACATGTTGGCAGGAATAGCAACAATTTCTTTTTAGCGGGATTTGTAAGACTGTGCATGTTAATCGTAAATTCAGCCGCCGTTACTCACAGGACGTTCTGCATTTATGTTCAGCTCTTCCATCTTCTATCGATGTGTCCCAGATAATGTTCCAGAGTTTCTGACGAGTTTGGTAGCCTTCGTCAACAACTTGGATACAATTAGTCGCGTGCTCAGCGACATATACGTGTGCAGATATGCGATCATTGGTCTCAGTTTTTTGGCTGTGTGTAAGTTTTTTGTGTGTTTCGTTGTTAACGTGTGTGCTACATTTCCCGTAACAAACATTGCGTTTTACAGTTGTTTCATTCATCATTGTGTTGCTGATTCGTTACGTTGCAAGCGTTGTGGTGTACATCATCAATATTGTCGTGGCATTATCTTCAGTTGGTGAGTGTATTCATTTATCACTTTATTACATACTTGCACAGTCATCTTGTGTGAGTGTAGAATAGATCGTTCGTCAGTTGATTAGTATTCTTGTTATAATCAGTCGGAACAGCGTTGCTGTGGTGGATGTATGCGTCCGCGAAGTTGAACTTGGACATCAAGCCTTTCAACATCACTTTGGTAGACGAAACGAGCAATGCCCAAACGTTCTTGTGGTATTCCATTGCTGCTACCGTGATAACGGTAAGCTTTATTGTTTGAGCTAAATTATCGTCTTACGCGCGAAATGCAGGACAAGCGTTGGTTAAGGTGAATGGAGCTGGGAAATTGTGGGTTTAAAGATGTTTTTTTTTTGTTAATTGGGGACAAAGTTTCGGGTTCGTTACGCGGGTTACGCCTACATTTCTTAACTTTTTTGGAACTGATTTCGCGGGCTGTGGTTTCATCTTTTCTAACCGCAGTCCGCAAGTCGTTCTGCGTTACCACATCTTCATTTTCGTTGAATTAAGACCGAATTTGTTTTTCGGGAAGCAAGATTTCTAGATTAAGGGTCGAATGCACCAACAGTTGATCCAACGCTGAACCCTAACAACGAAAATTTTGCTGAGCAATGGTCAACATTTTTTTATGTTCTTTGGGTGAAAATTCAGCTGTCACATTGTTTGGAGAGTGCCAGATTTTGCACGAGCATTGTTGACAATGCTGAATTTAGTCTTGAGACATTCTACTGTTTTTTAGACTGAAGAAAAACTTAGGTAGTGCGCATGGAGTGGTGATGCACTTCACTGAAGAGGATTTCTAATCAGCATGATAGTGGTTTGTGAATGCAATATTGAAAGTGGTTATGAGACTATGGGACAAGTCAAAAAAAAATTCAATGGTGGCTCATGCATAACAAACATGTTACGTTATGATTGTTCATCAAACACCAAGCTGTACCAGAGGTTACAAGCATTTGTGCACCAAAAATCAGAACTGGGCACAACCGATATATAAGTATGGCTGCTTTCTTTCCAAAATGGTGCACACGGAAGCTATACACCTGATGGTGGTGCACAACTAGAAATGAGCGATCAAAACAGAAACACCATTTTGTTTTTATGCAGCAGTTGTAAAACCATACGAAAGCTTTTCTTGCGGCTCGCGAGAGCTTTACCAATTGCAGAAAATGTTGCAAAAGCTCGACCTGAAGTAAATAATTGTCGTTACAGAATTTCTTCAATACTACAACGAAATCTCTACATCGAAATGAAAATAGACTTTGCGGCCCGCGGCAAATTTATGCTGATAATTTGCCCCTTCGAGCTTTCTGAGTTGTGCAGGCCTGTTATAGTCAGTGGGCTACAGTTCACCTATCCAACCACATAAGTCTGCTTCTGATGAACATTTTTTTAAATCAAGAAGATATCAGTGAGGCAAAAGCTTTTATTTTCACAGCAGTTAATTTTTGCACCCAAATAATTGTTCAATGCTGTCAATTGGCTGCATTTCTGAATAGACTCCTTCCCTAGATCCTGGCTTAACCTACCCCTTGCCTGGATTAAAAGCTTAAATACCTCCGTCTGATCCGTATTGGTGCAGTCGACCCTTAGCCTTACAAGCCGTTACTCAGGAAGTTAATGGACGTAACATGGACGTTTGCCCTTAAATTTCAGGTGTGCGTAGCTGGCACTACTTGCGCTTCTATATGTTTTTCGTCAAAATTATGCGCATAAGCGAATAACGGCAAAATTTTTCCGGTTATTACATCTAATTAATCCATAGCGTTTGCGGTATCTTTTTAAACAAAATAACCGCTTAGCTTAGACCCTGGGAGTAGCATCGGCAACAGGTTAAAATTGCCAGAGCTGCAGTTTATATTTCGCGTTTGTGCGGGTTGACAAAAATTGCAGCTTTTGTGTTGTGTGGGGCAGGCGCGGGTTCTACACTATTTTGTAATAGATGAGATTAAAAATGTGCAACCCGTACAAGGCTGTATTCTGAACGTGTCCACTCTGTCGTTCCAAACTGGGACTATCCGAAAGCAGTTACGGCATGCCTCTTACATGTAATAATACCTGCCTCGAGCCGCAAGTTCATCTCGGTGAAAAGTTGTAGGATTTGTAGTCAACCTTAAAAAAATAATTATTTTCCATAAACCAAAATTCATGCAATTTTCGGGAGCTATGTTCATGCGTATTTGCCCTGGTCCTATGTTTAAAATTTCTTCGTTCTTAAACAACCCACAAAATGATGAAGGTACTTTAAAACAATAAGCTTTAATTAGTTTAAACAAAATGATAATGATTTTCGCAGCCGGTAGCAAAGAGTAAATTCAACAGTTGTTGTAATGGAAAGACGGTACAAGGAAGCACCAAGAAAGTGACAAACACAATTGGTGCGCATTAGCAACTGACATGCTGCGCCCCAACTTGGGCCAATTCTTTTTTTTCTCAGAAATTTTGCTGATACTGTAATTTCGTTTGTATCATTTTCAGGTGAAGTGTGTTTTTCGTTTCAACTGATTTCCACTTCCGCATTTTAGGTTGTGCTTCTTCTCTTGATTATTGTTATGAGGAAACGAGTTGCACTGACCGTGGATTTGTTCTACGAAGCTGGACGCTGCATGGTTCACGTTCCGTTTCTTTTACTCCAACCAATATGGACATTTTTGGTGCTGGCGCTGTTCTGGATGGGCTGGGTTGCCGTGTTTGGATTCTTGGCAACTGCGGGTAATTCAGGTTTTACTCTGCCTGATGCCGTTACAGATAGGGTTTCTTGGTCGAACGTGTGGTCCAACGTCTTGTGTTGAACAGGCGAACCCTATCTGTCCAATGAACACGAAGGCTGGGTGAGGTACAATGAAACAGCTTTGGTTCGATACATGTGGTGGTATCATGTGATCGGTGTTGTTTGGATAAGCGAGTTCATCCTTGCGTGCCAGCAGATGACTATTGCGGGAACTGTTGCGAAGTTCTATTTTACCAGGTGATGAACCCATTTTCCGCGTTTTATTGATATTCTGTGTTTATTGCCCTGTGGCGGTTCCTGCAGTACTCAAGAAGGCATCGAATCGTGAAGCTTTTTTCATAGAAGTAATGAAACAATCACGTCGTGTTTTTGATGGGCTTCACTGGCTACTCATGTTTTGATTTCTTTGTGGTTACCTGGCGGCATTTTGCTGCTCAGCGATAAATAGCGTGCGATAAGTCAACGCACAGGGTTAATAATGGAGGCCGCGGAAACAGCTTCATTGCTGGTCACGGATTTCAAAGACAATGTTTTTGTACAGAGACAAAAGCAAATTGGGAGCGCCCATTCTCTCTTCCATCAGTCGCTTGATCGCGAATCACTTGGGTTCATGCGCTTTCGGATCTTTTATCATCGTATTGGTGAAAATACCACGTTGCATTCTAATGTACATACACCGGCAGATTAGCGACTCAGTAAGTTGTAGTATCTTCAAATGGGTTATTGTCGGACTGTATATTTTATGCGCTACTACTTCTTTGCAGGACAACGTGGTGGCAAAAGTTCTGGTCAAATGCTGCATTTGTTGTTTGTGGATACTGGAAAAGTGCTTGCGATACTTGAATTACGTAAGCACTCATGCTTTCTAGTTTTTGTTACAGCCTTTTGTGCTATTAACGCGTTACAGATCTCTTCCCACACAGAATGCCTACTCCCTGGTCGCCATCAACGGAACGAATTTCTGTAAATCGGCCTGCGATGCCGTTGCGACGTTGTTGTCCAATGCTCTTCGAGTCATTGCTATTAATTCCGTTGGAACTTTCGTCTTGTTTTTAGGTGAGTTTACGCACTTATTTATCACCGTGTTTTTCATTACAAATCAGTTATAATTTTAACATGGTACGTGGCATTATTGTGTTGGGGCGCGCAGATTCCCAATTTAATGAAGCGAAATCTGTTGCAGCTTTTTTGCTCTTTTCTATTGAGCAGCTACATACATAGAAATATTAGGCTGAAACGTTTCAACTGATTAAGTAAACGCATTGAATAAAGTTTGATGCTTTTTGCAAACTTTCTGAGTACTTTTGTCCTTATTAAATAGGTGGCCTATTTTGTTTTGCTTTTGCTCTTCACTTTCCTTTTCAATGAAAAATTACGAATGTCTTTTGGCGTTTTAGTAATGTATTGTCTGGTGGGTCGCACATTTTTTTTGGAGATCTAAGGTAGTTGGGACAAAAAAGGATGAAAAACAGTGGTAGTCTGTTGTGTTTACCAACGACTTGTTACAAATGTGTTACAACACACGCGCGTCACGCATAGTGCTGGGTTGAAAGTAAACGGCGTTTCCACGGGTGTGCACGTGCCACCTCTAAAATGATTCGCGAATTGCACCGTGCATGCATGAAAGTGAGGTGAATTTTCGGCTTTGGAGTGGTTGTGCAGTATGGGGCGCCGTTCGTAAAAATATTATATCTGACAGATTTAGCACAAAAAGTGTTATCTCTGCGCAGAGATGATTAATAACGCTGTCATAGAAAAAGCGCATCGAAAAGGACTGCTCGGCTAGGCGTTCTTGCCCGAAAATAACGTTGGCAACACACATCACTTTAATAGCATTATCACAGTAAACCTACCGCTTGAAGAATAAAAAAAACGAAGGATGCATACAGTAGCCTAGCTTTTGCCAGGACCACTGAAAGAGAAGACTAAATTTTTCTTTAAACAGGACGCATTGCACCTTGTGTTTGCAGCTTGAGTTGCTTTCAATCTCGCACCTGAACTTCGCATTTCAGTACAGGAATGCTAGTTATGTTAAGTAATAAGTAGGTATTGCAGCTTATTACATATACGAACGTATGCATCCTTCGTTTCTTTGATTCTCGAAGTAGTAGGGCT
>JGI24021J15306_10004770_pt1 | contig 15883 bp, 9 predicted proteins | sample Ectturendosymbi1_FD_15306 | JGI IMG/M metagenome (IMG submission 15306) | reverse complement strand
ATGCGTAGTGTTACGTGAAATCGATTTCCTATTAAAAATTTGTGATTGATTCCTTGCTTCTTTCACTTGTGGAGTGAAGTTACTTGAAAGCAGCTTCTTATCTGACTGATCTGTTGTTGCTGAGTATTACTATTGCTTATACAGAGTAATATAAACTGTTTTATTATGTTATAAACTACTGATTGGTGTTGGTGGTTTGATGTGGATATGGTGGTGTTTGGTGTAGATTTCAAAATAGCTTTTTTGCTTTGGTTGATATTTCTTAGTCATTCATCACAACTATTATTGCTTGGAATCTTTAACATGCTTACATACTACATTAAGTCACGCTATGGTGGACAACATGCTAACGCCAACCATGGAATAGCCTTTGGTGTAATAAGCATGAAGGTAACTTATGTTTCCTTTTAAATGCAACTGCATTCTATGTCCTCAATGTTTTATGAAACAATAAATACAGTGTATATTTCATTCATGCCATGCCTTGTAGTTGTAGATCTTGTGTTGTTGCTTCAAAGTGATTGTAAAGATAAACTCAGAATACATTTTGAAGGCAAGATTCTGGATGATGCAAAAACCCTTGCTGAGTACAATATGGAAGAGTCCAAATTTGTGGTGGCAATGGTGGCAAAGGTGCGTTGATTGTGACTTAAACATTTAAATGTTGTGTGTGATCAGGATAGCATGATAAGGTCGGGTACTTTTTGGCGACGACTATTTGGAGCCAGTGCAGAGACTGACAAATTTGTGCAATGAAAATGGGACAAAAAAGCCGTTTAAAAAAAACAGGGATAAAACTTCAATTTATATCGTAATTGCAAGCTAGACCTCGCAAATATTGAAGAGGTGCACGTGAGTCTGATACCATCAATGAATTCCGGATAACTGGATGGTTACTTCCAAATTCGGCAAACACTTTTGTGTGCTGCCTCACATTTAATTTATTAGTTCTAAGAAAAGCACTTCGTTAAAGTCTGAAAATACAGACATACAATCTCATCTCAAAACAAATGCAAATGCACACTGTTTGTTGCTTTCTTTAAAAAAACAGTTGCCTTTTTATAAATCATCCGCGCAAGATGGAAAAAAGACTGTTCTAGAGGCAACATGTGCGTAATAGTAATCAAGCAGATACGCACTAGCACCAAAACGGCCCAGCGCCAAAACGGCGGCGCCAAATATTGCCATTCCGAGCATGATCCAAGCCATGGACCTTCTTACTAAACATGTGATTGTTGACTCATACTATGTTGCTTGATATTTTACAGCCTAAAGCAGCTCCAGCAAGTAATGAAGTGAAACCAAACACATCAACAACAAGCACTACAGCAGATAGCACTGACTCTACACCAGTGTCAACTCCAAGTGCTACACCTGCAGCCACCCAACAAACGTATGTTTATTGTGTTTACAGTAGGCAACTGATTTGCAAGCTGTCTTAGATTTATTCTTTCCTTGCTGGATTAAATCTGTTTTATTGGCTTATTTTTTTGTGAAAATCTTGTGCAACCCTACTCCCTGTCATGGGCGTCGGAAGGGAGGAAGAGGGGAGCCAAAGCCTTCCTGGATTTTGAAATTTGACATTTTTCTGTTCAGTTTTTAGCAAAAAAAGCGGGTAAAATGAAATTTCACCACTTTTGGCCCACCCCTGGAAAAAATCCTTCCGACGCCCATGCTCCCTGCCATTTGCTATGGAACATCTGAGTGCTATCGACATAATGGAATAGTAACTGCTTATTGGCAAGAAGTGTGAAGAAATCCTCTGCGAAAATACTGTGCAAAACTTTGATGAGATACTCGTTAATGTCTTTTGTGCATCGTTAGTGGCAATAGGCAAATAGAAAATGTTCTGAATGGTGTTATGCAAAACTCAACATCACTGTGTTTTATAGTTACAAACTCAAAAGAATTTGGCTGCTATGCAATTTCTGCACGATGGCTACTGAAAATTAGTAGCAACATCTTACTTGCAATTGCTTGACAATTATATGGGTGCTCTGCGAAGCAAGATCTTGTAATTTTTAGTAGAAAGGTCCATCATGGTTCTACATTTGTTAAATAGTTCTTGTTTGAAACTCCAGACCTGCTACAACTCCTGGAAGCACTCCCACCACTGAAACTGCCAATGTCCCTGCCTCAGCTGTTTCCGCGTCAGAATCTGCCTTGGGTGAGTTTTTGGTCTGTGCGACTTAACAAGTTGAAGTGCACTCTCATCAATACTGTGCTCGAGGTCTTTTTCCCTTTAACTTGTTCCTGGATGTCATGAAACACTGCACCAGCTTGTGCTTGCCGCGTAGTGATTGGGTCTGACTCTGATCCGTGAAATTATGGTAGATCTCAGTTTGGCCAGGAACAAAAACTACTTGTCGTTCATTGTGGGTTTTGTTGAAGCAACGCAGCGAAGCTGGCAAAAGTCAAAAGAACATCTCAAATTTGATCAGCTCTTTAAAAAATGTCTAGTGCTTTTCCTAATTGTTTTTTAAAAGGGTTACCAGTACCATGCGTCCTCTTTGCCTGCACATGCCCTCCTTTTCTCAAAAAAGGAGAGAAAAAAATATATCCCGAGGACGCTAAAAAGCATAATTTTCTCTTTTTACCTTTCGTGTATTTTTTGAGTACAAGCTAAATGGTTATGTTTATTCTGTGAAAGTGGCTTATATTGGTGGACTGCTTTATTGAACAAACCACGGTAGTGTGTTGATTAGAGCACCTTGTTGAATGGTTTTGGACGTGTTCTTTCATTGTTACAAGTAAATAGCACCTTAGACACCAATCAACATGCATTTTCCAAAGAATCGATGCAAGGAGCAAGTGCCGTCGAAAGGTGTCATCTGTTTGAGTGATAATATATAGCAGCCAGCTATTAGAAATGCGGTGTTTTCGTAGCAAGCAGGGCTGGATAAAGTGTGGAAATCGGGAAGGACCTTCCCGGGAAATCGTATTAGCCAGGGGTGGCCAAACCTGCTCCATGTATGAGCTGCATATCGTAAAACCCAAGTTACAAAGAGACGCAACATAAAAATCTAAAAACGCGAATTTATTTGCAATCTACGCTTCTGTGACATCATAATTCTTTTTGGAACGACTTGCAAAAGTAATACTGTACGGCACGCTAGCTACCACATCACCACTTTACAACATTTCTGCGCTTTGCAATGCGTAAAAAAAAAAACAAATATAAAATTTTTCGGAAAGCTCAAAGAGCCGCAGTTTGGCCACCCCTGATATATGCTCACGGGAAATTAATCAGCTGCAAGTCAAGTAAAATCTAATAACACGCAAAGAATTGCAAGAAAATCACAAGACGCACTGTACGTGTTTCCTCGCTGCGTCAAGGTGGCCCAATATCTGGTCTTGTAACGGAAAAGTTACGCGTACGTAATAATGGTCGCCTCATGTAGTCGCTGGTCGCATGTCATAGGTGATATAGCGTGATATGCCGGTTACTGAGACGGGAAAAGCTGTGAGTTTGCATATTGCTGCTATGGCACATGTAGTTAGAGGGCACTAAGGCCAACACGTTGAAGAACTACGTGAGTGTATACGAGCGTTGCGTAGACACGCAACTTATTTGGCTTTGTATATGATGAAGCAATAAATATTACTCGGTGTAGGCAGCACAAAATTATCAATAATTAGGGCAAAATTATTTGCTAAAGACAATGCTTCAAACCTTGCGTTAAGAGATTATTAAAATTTATTATCCAAAGGAAATCTTTAGTGTTTGGTGTCTATAAGTATTTAATTAATCTACTAACAGCGATTTTATTGGTTGTTAGAAACTGTGTTAAGGTTTTCAAAATGCCGGCGATCGTTGCGAAGCTTCATATATAAGCAGCCCATATACTGCTGCGTAAGCGTCGTAATGCTCGGTCTCGGGTTACTTTACTAGTCCTCATTTAGCCCTCGGAGCAATTTGCGATCGAGACCACTGATGTACATTACTTAGATACGTTATCTGCAACTCTAAAATAGTCTTTAAAAAGTCCCAGAGAGTGCCCACACAAAACATTGTATTTCCCGCGAGCATTTATGATTTGCCGGTAAGGCGCTTCCCGATTTCTACATGTGAGGATTCAGTTCGAGAATTTGCCGCATCCACCGCTTTTGCACTCCGTCAGTATCTCGTTTTTGCGTACCAAGCGGTGGCGTGGTACACTGCGCCTATGCAACTGTTCACACGTTGAATGTGAATTGATTCAAGTTGATCAATTGAACGCAGTCGTAGACTCTGAAAGTGCAACAAGAAAACAAATTCTTTTTGTGGCGTCATAAAGGGACGAAAGTCTTCAACTTGCGGCCCACGGGAAATCTCGATAAGCTTCCCAGGAAATTTACATTTTTTCAAGCCCTAGCAGCAAGTACCAGTTTTGTGCAAAAAGAGCTACTTTTCTGAAAACTCAGCGAATTTGTAAATCAACCATCTGTAATACAACGCTCTAGTATTTTTTAACGGTATTGCTGACAATCAATGCAGTTGTTTTTCGAAACGTCCAATATCATTTCATTCAAATCATTGTTTGTTGTGTTGTTGTTTATACGACTTTGCAAGAACAAGTTAATTCTGCTCCAAACAGCAGTTTCTTTGATGTTTTGGCTACTTCTGTTTAATCAAAGCTTTGTTTCGAGATTTTTCTTTGTAGAAAGCTATTTTCTGTCGCATTGCGGTCTGCCTGCTGATAACCATATTGTGGTTCGCAGTATGACCAAGAATAGAAGTACGCAGTACTGCATTCGCTTGAAGATAATTTTTTGTCTTTAATATTGTCAAAAATGCTCCTTTTTGGGGGATAGTTGTGACATATTTCAGTGTGGGTCAGCCATGATGTAATAGTAGTTTTAATGTCGTGCTATCTTTATGATGAAAAAGATGAGTGGCAACAATTTGAGAACGAGCTTCACGCTATTTTTTCTGGCACTGGAAATGGAAATGCGGTGTTGCCATCTATTATTGACCTGCCAGCTTTGCCTTCATTCGTTCCTCCTGAATCGTTGGAAAGCATTCAAGAGATGATCCAACGCAGCATAGAGGAAAGCTTTCAGCTACCTAATCTTGAGTCAGGATCTTATTCTGCATTGTCTGATGAGATCACTCCCGCACAACTGGAGGTGCTTCGCAATCGTGTGCGAGAGGCTGGAGGTGTTGATGAGTTCTTGGCGTCGGCTGCTCCACAGAATGAGGAAGATGTGAAGGACATCGCTGCTGTTGAAGCTCTCAATGATCTTGCTAACTCATTAGAGAAAAGTTGGGAAGAGACGTTGGACATTGTTCTAGAAGGCCATCAATTGCCTGCGACCCAGTTCGATGCGACAGCGACCGCCTCCAGCGATCCGCATACGTCAAATGCTGGTACTTGTGAGTAGTTGTTTGGTCAAGGCGTGGGGCATGAAGAAAGCTTGGGTGATAGGAAACGGAATCTGATGTTTGCTGCGTTCAGCGCATGGAAAACTGCTGGTTGAGTTTTGGAAAAAAATACATGAAGTGTGTTGGTCTGCAATGTTTGTTTGTTTCAGTTTATATCGGACCGCCACGCAGTTCTGCCACCCTGTGCTGTGTTGTAGCAGCCTTTATGACCCAGTGCTCCCTAAGATGCTTAGTAGGTTAAATGCTCATTGATTCTGTTGCTGGTGGTGGAACTTGTTGGTGCTAGTTAGGCGTGCAGGCGCTGGTGCTGATTTGTCGCACCCGCCGGCAGCAAGAACTCAGGCTTAAAAACACGGAAGGTGCAGCGATCTTGTGTAAATTTTAATCGTCTGCGAATGTTACGATCGATCTGTTCTTTTAACTTACTGCATTACACTTTGGAGGGAGAATGTCGTTCGATTCAAGCAGGTGGTTGTCAAATATATATTTAAACGTTCTTATATCAGATGACTGCCCGTGATAAACAACGTTGCACAATGTTTGCGAATTAACGAAGCATGTTGCTGATTGCTATTTATGTTGCAGTGACTGGAGAGCAATACGAAAGCCTTGTCGAAAACATTATGGCAATGGGTTATCCAAGGGATGAAGTGGAAAATGCCCTCCGAGCCAGTTTTAACAACCCCGATAGAGCTGCCGAGTACCTAATGACTGGTATTCCCGAAGGCCTCACTCAAAGGCCACCAACGGAACCTCCGGCCCAAGGTAAAAGTACTCCGAGTAACTTCTATGTGGAGGTACTGCAGCTGCGACAATAAATAGGTATTTTGCAAAACCATTTACCCTGAAAAGCTTTGTAATTTGTTGCTGCGAAGAAACGTTTTCGGTAAAATATTAATCAGAGCTGAGTTTAATGTCATCCATAAAATTTCTTTCGTTGTTTCCAGACGCTCCTGCAGCCCCGACAAATCCACCTGCTCAAAATCCCACGGAAGGAGATGCGGAGGGTTTGTTTGTGCTTTCTCTTGTTGGCATTATGCATGCAGCTGTTCGGTGCAGCAAGCAAAGCGATAAAACTACCAACATTTTTCATCAACGACCTGCCATTTCGCTGAAGCTGTGTGATGTGAAAGTTGCGTCATATTTACAAGGCATGCCTTACTGTGCAGGAAGCGTATTCGATACGATTCGTAACAACCGGGCTCTGCTCATGATGGCCAGGGCGGTGCGAGGAAATCCATCTCTTCTTGTCTCATACATGCAACAGATCGGGCAGCAGAACCCTGAGCTTTTGGATGTAAGATCTGCTTTGTGTTTCATTCCTGAATGTTACGTATCTGAAGTCATAGCTTAAGTCCTATTCGTCGCTTTTTGTTTTCTATGCGGGGGTGGCGGAAAAGCGTATGCTTTGCTGTCTCTTTTCAGTACATCCGCCAACACCAGACAGAGTTTATCAGTTTTATCAACACTTTGCCTGATGAACAACAACAGCCACAGTTCGTCCAAGTAACACCACAGGAACAACAAGACATCGAACAGGTAACGTGCGCTTTCTTATCTAATGATCTGCGCGTAACGGATGTGTTGATCAAAAGCGATCGCCTGAAACGGAATTAGCGGCATGTTACAGCGTAAGCGCGACTCCTTACGTACCTGATGTTATGTTGGTTTCGTCACCACGTTGAAGTGGTTTACTGAACTGTTGTAATAACTTTGCTCAGAGTTGGCAGTTGCCACTTGCTAATCGAAAGAATGCTCAAGCTTTGTTCAGTTCTGTTGTTGAGGTGGCTTTATTTTGAAACATTGTGGCCTTTAACTATAATTGTTTTTATTCTTTTTTTTATGTGTGTGTTATTGAGGTACTCAAATCGTAACGATTTGTGCCAACACGATTTTACTTCGACTTTTTCAACTTTTTGCAGCTAAAGCAGCTCGGATTCAGCGAAACTGATTGCTTGCAAGCGTACATGGCTTTCGATAAGAACGTGGAGCAAGCGGCTAACTTTCTTTTTAGTAACATGGACCAGGACAATTGAAATCACGGACCGAGCTCGGCCGACCCGCGAGATTATCGACCGCTTTCGTTGTCTTTGGTACGAACGTTTGAAACGTCAGTTCAAGATCACTGACGCCACCGTGCGCCATTTAAGACTTCCGTAATGAATGCTTGCCTGGGATTGGTTGGTGCCTCCACAGTGTGCTCTCTGTTCATCTGCCGGGCACAGGCGGTGTGGAAACATGCAAGAAGTAGTTACGTTGTCGCTCCGCTGTATTGCGTTTATTTCCACGAAACGAAATGCTTGTGCTTTGGAGCATAAAGCTTCCTGTTTTGTGAAGTAACAGAAAATATTTCAACCTAGCTGCAACACATGGTCCTCCGTTCTCATTAAACCGCACGCGTTGTTCATGACGACTCCTTTTAGCGTTTCTGTGTATATCCATTTTACGAACTTTGAAACTGGATTTTTGAACGCGCGGTTGTTCATTCATCCAAGGTGGACATAATTCGTGAAATCAATTTACTATTTATCGCTTACTATCGAGCACCGCACCATGTTGGACTTCGTTAGTGGGAGAAGCGTCAAGTCCGAACTCTCTTTCGTTGCTAGAGTTTGTAGCGCTCGTTCAAGTCAGCGTTGGACGCGCTTCAAGTTTTCGTGCGAGAACGTTGTTAACAATCTTCCGTTAGAGAAAAATCCGGCGAGATGTTGGAGTTCCACCAAAGCAACTCAACTGGTGTGCAGACCAGCGCCAACACGATGCTTTGCTTGTGGTGTCTATCTGTTTTGGTTTTGCCCTTATCCAGGCCCGTAACTAGGGGGGCGCAGGGGGGAGAAGCCTTCCCTAGAAAATTTTCGCCCCCCCTGGACAAATATGTTGGACATAGTTCAAAAATTTGGGCCCATTTCAGAAAACTCTTCGTCCCCCTGGTGTCCCAAGCTGGTTATGGGCCTGCCCTTATCTCGAACTGATTTTTCATCATCCCTATAACTGTTCGGGAACAACTCGCACTCGCAGTTTTGATGGTATTGGTTCAGTAAAGGATTCATCACCCTTGTTGACCCAATGGGTCTTGCGCAGCTTTGTCGACCTGCGTTGAAGTTAAGTAGTCTCAATGCCAACGAAGGTTGCTTGTATTACAGGATTAGTGCGATGGTGGTACGTGTCTTTTAGCAACCAGGCTGATTTACTCGACCAGTGCACAATTGATAAAGATGTCCTAAGAGATTCTTTCAAAATTTTCTAGCCGATTTACTTCTCGACCGGCATACTCTAGTTTTTGTATATTCCTTCAAACCTGCATTTGGTCATCATATGAGCGATTAAGGTAAAGCACAACTGAGTGACTGCTGCCGACTACCCTCACACACAGATATCACTGAAAGTCTTTCCTAGTAACCTGTGTGCAGTGGCGTATCTAGAGCTTTGAGCCTGGGGGAAAACTTAGTTGAATGGGTTACACTAGCCAACACTCAGAAAAAAATTAAGAAACGATGGTGAATCCTGATGTGGATGGATGGCTATACCAAAACTCCAACCACCGGAAAATACTCCGAAAAACGCAAAAAAAAAACTACTGAAAACCAAAACTATTGTTTTAGGAATTACTAAAACCGCAATACAAGGTAAGTGGGAGTCCAGTTAACATTTAGCTTGAAAGATTCGCCCCCAGTCACTTACGCTACTGTCTGTGTGAAGGTGCACGGTAATTATGTTGAAGAGATTTCAAGTAGCCTTCAGAAGTGGTTGCGAATAGGGCGCAATGGCATTCATAAACAGGAAATTATCTGGGCTAACCATGCGCTCAGCTCTCGAACGAGGCAGGTGTGCTTTGCCAATTTTGTCCCACTTGTCTTTGACACAAATTGTATCTTACTAACCAAATTTTTATGAACCTGTTCCTGCCCTAGTGCATAACAAGACCAGAAAATTATTTTGGTGTGGTTTAATGAATTTCAATTAACAAAACATAGCAAACTCAGGCGTAGACAACGGAAATCCATGAAAAACGCAAAAAACTTCCGGCGGAATTTATTCCATGATTTATTTTTGATTTGTAGGTAAATCGTCTGAAGCTTAATGTAATATAGGCAGAGCAAACTAACGTGCTCGCAGCGTTCAGAATGCAATTTTTTCATCTCGCTACGGTCATCAATAGCATGAAACTAGCATTTAGCACTTGGTTTCTTGTTGATTGGTCGAAATGTCTTCTATCAACACAACCGATGAGATCGCCATATTAGGTTGTCTTTCAAAAAAGGGATGACAGCGTTTATCTTTATCGCAATGGCGTAAGAAAGCAGACTGGCTCTCGTCAGAAAAATCGCCCGTGAAGTACAACAATCAGATACATTTTCAACAAGAAAACTACTTGTGGCTTGCATTTGCAAACTGAAAATTGATGTAATTAGGGCAACAAGAAATGAACAAAAAAAAACGAGTGCAAAAAGCATGGAGTACATATATCACAGCGTTTCGTCACTAATCAACCTGAGTAAGCTAAAGCTTTCTCCGAAACAAAATCAGATATTTTCTCTACAAACCCCAACAAAATTAATATCTTGAAAATATTTGTTAAAATCAATAATAGGCTACATTTTCACCATGGGCGTCCGCAAGGGGTGCAAAACGGGCATTTGCCCCCCCCCGGAAATTGGGACTAAGAAGGCAAAATTTCTGGAAAACGTGAAATCAGCTGTTTGATTTTGATTAGTTGGGTTAATTCTTGCAATGACAGCTTATTTGCCGATGTGACACACTGCACAATGGTCAGGTAACATGCAGTTATGAGCTTGCAGTTCACTAAATCCGCTTCTTTGCCTGCAGAGGCAGGTTGCGGAACTCGCGAGCGAATTGTTTTGCTATTGGCCATTGTTGCGTAACATTAACATGGCAACAAATCTTCGATGATGCACTTCAAGTCACAGTAGTATGCGTTTTGCCGCATGTAACTATTGAACGCAGACATCTTGACAGGTAATGTAGTAAGACAGCGACTGCTGATAGGGGTAGGCCATATAGGTTTGTACCAGTGGTGGGTGAACTGCTGGTCGCCGACATATTTTGTGTGGCTCTTCTAGATGAATATTGGATAGCAATATCTCAAATTGATAGAGAGTTGTTGCCTCATATTTAACGTTTGTTTCATTTATCAAAATGTGTTTTCACAAGTTCGTGAATTAGTCACCAGCAGTGTCCCTGTAAGAAAATTTTACATTCAGCAAACGTTTGTTTTAGTGCGCATGCAATTTCACAACCATGTAGACACATAACCAGTGAAACGCTTCGAAAGGGCTATGCGATGTGTATACGATATCAAATTTGGAATCTTGCAAGTGCGCAAAAATAAGATTTCATTGCGCAAATATTCTGGTGTTTCTGCGCATTTGCGCACCTTAGAGGAAACCAGTGATGTAGTCGAGACCTAACCTTCGAGACCGAGACATGGTTAAATTGTCTAGACGAGAGAGAGACTTCATCAAAAACTCCGAGACTCGACACTTGAAGTTCGAGACCGAAACTCGAGACTTCAAAATTTGTGCATTTTGCCGAAATTTTTAACAAATGTGTCGTCATGACTTCTGACTTGAATTTTTTTTCAAATTTCTGGCATTTTTCCGACTATTTTGGTTGTTTCTTACCTGAAAATGCAATAAACAAAAAATCGTTGGATTATAGAAATTTTAATAAACCATTTTTTGCAATATTCAAAGTCTCGAGACCTGAAACCTTTGAGACCGAGACTCGCAAAAATGAGTCTCGAGACCGAGACCAAGTCTCGAGACCGTGACCAATTCTCTAGACTCCATCACTGGAGGAAACACTGGTCACCAAGGAGTCTGCGCGATTTGATAAAAACGACAGTGAACCAAAATCGCAAATAAGGTTACTTTAGTTCCCAGAAGAAAATTAAAAATACTTAAGACACACATCGTTGAAAGCTTTCTTTCATTTTCCCAATGTCAGAATGAGAAATAATGTTTTTCGCGAAGAGGCAATTGCAGACCACAAAGTGGAAGAATATTGAAATAAATTGTAAGACTATTGGAGAAGTTCCAAGTCAGATTTGACCATTTCCAAGAGTTAAACCATGCTTTACATTCCTTGTAAATCCATTCAATATTAATGTATCTGTCCAGTTCGCTAACCGTTTGTAACAAACTTGTCTGCTGTAGAAGCAAAACTGACCGAAATGCAAAAAAATCTGGCTCAAAACAAACTTGAGTCAATGCCACTCTACACTTAATTTCTGGCGACAGGTTCCAGAGAGTAAACACCCAGAATTTAAAATACCAGTGTATAACCCATTTCTGCATATAGCACAACATATTGCTGTGATTTTTTCTCTCTAATGAAGTTCGTAAAATTAAACCACCGTGCAACCTTGAGAAATGAACACTTGGGAGAATTAATTTGCACAGCTTTAACAAACGTACTGTCCAGATTTTCGTGCACTAGAAAATCAAACAAAAACTTAAGACTGACAAATTACTGTACATCAATTAATGTAACACTTACATTCTTTGCCATTTTTGTATTGACACTACAAACTGGTTTTGAGGCTCGCTGGTGTTTTTGGTTTCTGCAAATCACTCTTCTATTGAATATGTTTGCCCTACCCTGGTTTACACTATGTGTAAAGAAACATGAGTGAAAAAGAAGCATTGCTGCAAACAAAACGCATTTTTACAGTCAATGCTCCGTCTAAAGGTGCGCAAATGCGCAGTAACACCAGACCATTTGCTTATCTCTATCTCTAATCTCATCTCGCGCACTTGCAGCATTCCAAATCATTGGAAAAGCACGACACCAACGAGAAGCTATTTGAATTAAATGTGTAGTTTGTTCGTATTTTCACAAGTTTTTACACTTATTCTAAAAATTGACAAAGTTACAATCCATTTAGGACTCTGCTAACTCAGTCTTAAAAATCCATGCTCACTAAAGCAAACATTTGCTCACTGTAAAGTTTTCTTACAAGGAAAACACTGTATGCAACTGTTACCGTGACATTGAACATTCTCTTTTTTGTATACGTCCATTTGCGTTGCATCGCCAACAACGTGAAAATGATAAGCAAAATGTCGACTTTGCCCCCCCTGGAAAAGTTTCTGCGGACGCCCATGATTTTCACTTTTTTTGAACTTGGAGATACAGCGCGTCCGTAAAGTCGGTTTACAATTTAAAAGAATTATTAACAGGACAGGGGGGCGATACCCCCTCTCCCTACAGCACAGCAGTGTTGTGGAATATACTTCATCATTCTTACAGTAACAAAACTGTTTTGAGACTTGACTACCGAAATCTCCTCCTAACCTTACTGGCTGTATCCGCCCCTGCCAGTGGATGAGTTGTAGTGTAATAAGATTTGTTTGCAGTATAAACTCGATGGTTATCAAAGTTTGTAATTACTGTATTTGTGTATTTCAGGTAACCAGTTGAAATGGTTAAATAAAAAATGTAATGTTAAATGAAACCTTATAAATATGTCTACTCCCCCAAAAATGGCTATAATGCCTATAAAATAGCTAGATGTGTTGTATCCAGGCCCGTAACCAGGGGGAGAAGCCCCCCTAGAAAATTTTTCGCCCCCCTGGAAAAATGTTTTGGACATAGTATAAAAAATTTGGGCCCCTCTCAGAAAACTCTTCGCCCCCCTTGGTGTCCCAAGCTGGTTACGGGCCTGGTTGTATCAAGCAAAGATACGAGTCATCACTGGCTTTAAGCACAAGATCATTGCGGCCAGTGCGAACAATGATGAGGTGCCAGCCCTATAGCTACGGGGGCAGTGCCCGCCAAATTTTGTTGTGCCCAGAAGAATTTTTAATGTTGTTGTTTTTTAAGATAATACAATGCAAAAATCGTTCCCCCTAAAATGTTCGCCCCCAAACCTTAAAACCTGGCTACGGGCCTTGGTTGCGCTACTGCGTAAAAGGCAAGAAATATACAACAGTCTCGGTGTGCAATTATGGTGCCGATGTATTGAATGAGAGAATAAATGGTACACTTGTTGAGGTGTACTAAATAAGGCATGCAACAGCAATATCTGGGCTAGTCTTCATTTTTATATCATTTCCACTTATTTTTCGGTTCATCTGGTTTTGTATTAAGCTTTTCTTATCAATTTTATCCTAAAATTCCACCTTGTGTAACTGTGCGGAAGAGTGACTTCTCTTGACTTGCTGTCTAAATATCTGCTTGTCATGGAGCTTCGTTTTGATGCGATGTTGTGACCAAACTCAGGTAACGAATAATTCTGATGCGGGCCACATCAAATGTTCACGCTGGCTGTAGGTTCCCTACCCAGTGGCGATTCTAGAATGAAAAAATTGGCGGGGGACACTGCGGGGCCAACATAAATGACTACCCTGCATGGTGATTTTCCGTTGTAATGAAGATTGATTTGCTATGATTAACTTTATCAAACCCAACATAGGATTGTGAATATCGTCAGAACCGTCGCCAGAAAGTCTTCAAATCGTGTAACATTTTGTTGGCTGAACGTTACATCTGCTGCATATGTCAATCAAACGAAGATGATTGTAAAATTAAGCACAAAACTGGAGTGCCAAACAGGGGGTCAGCCAAATATCTGGAGGGCCATGGCCCACCCAGGCCCCCTCAGAACCGCCACTGTTCCAAAGGCATTTATAAAAGTAATTTAGTTGTTGTTTGCATTACTTATCTACTGTTTATCAAAGTGTCAACCAGTTGCGCGTCTGCATACATTTGCTTTGCTTGCAGTCTCCTGAAACGAACAGCGCGTGCTTCCGCGGTTCGTGAATTATGAATAAAAAGGTGATTCAGAGTCACTATAGTGTCTCGCGCGTTTCCTATAGATGTTTTGTCTCTGTCTATCCTTTCGATAGACAGTTTTCTCCAATTACTTTGAATAAATACCTGACCTCTTTTGTCATTACATCTATATAGTATACGCGGCTATATTTTTCTTTCCCTGGAGCATGCTTCTCCTGAGAACTATCGGTGATCTAGGTGGGTGCAAAAGGGCAATTCCATCAAAAAATTGGCTTGACACCCCATGCTTTCTCTGAAGCTTTGTTTGACGCCCGGAAATTTCCACTATGCTTTGTTGTAGTAACAGCATCAATATGATTGGGCCCCAGCGGCCCGCCAAATTAAACTGTCTGATCCCACTCCTTCCCAAAGACATTTAAGCCATGGGGCTTTGACGTCTCAGTTTTCTTGATTGACATGCGTTAAGTATGCCACCATCAGGAAGAAATAGGAATGAAAAACCCCCACACATCAGGAGAGTTTTCCCACAGCAATCTCTACCTATCAAGGTCTTTTCGAAATCCTGATTAAGGTTCGTAGTATTTAGACCAGTTGTTGGAAAGATTACGACGACTTCACCTTTATGTGCTGTATCTGTAACTTTATTCCTCTCTCTGTGTTCTCATTCGGCTGATTCGAAGTCACCAACCAGCATGGTATTAGGCAGGGTCGCTAGTATGTTTTAAAAGTAGTCGTTTATGCAAACTTTCAAAAATCTGCAGTTTATAATTCATAAATCTTTTGAATTTAAATATGGGAATGATACTTGATCCCTTGCCTACTATTCTATCAAACAATGGGGCCCTTACTCTATAAAAAATCAGCCGCTGTAATGTATATTTCGCCTATAGGCAGCCTCAGTTCTTTAGAGTTAATGTACTAATCTTCAAAAATGAAAGTTTTTCTGCAATCAACAATCTCTTAATTGCAACTACAGGTCGGTGACTTGCTTCAAAAGCTGAGCCACTTGCTTTCCTTTTGTCTCGAGGATTTGGCGTTCGGTCGTAAGCATTTGCTTTTCTGCCTCTAATTTTTCCTGAAAAAAATATGTATGTTTTACACTAAATGTCGATGTTTGCTTTCTTCACCCACCTACATTAAAGCCAGATCTTATGACAAGCAGTATTCTATACTCAATGAGGGACATTAAGCGACTATGCAAAGCTACGAAGAACCAGTTAACACTATATGTTCTTATATATTTTAAAATAACTCTTATCCTAGTTCGCTTTTCGTACAACAGGATTTCCAGAAAAAGATCATAGACATCAGGTGGACTAGTGTTTGATACGAATCAGGAAATGGTGTGAAACAGACTTGGGTCCTACAGTATTGTGCAAATTAATTGACTCACTTCAAATTTTGTTAATGAAAATAGTTTGAAAGTTTGTTTTGAATAGATGTATCCTATGACCTCATAATTGTTGTTTGCGTAAGTTTTAGTTAAAGTACTTTAATCTATTGTCACAAAAAATAATGTATCCTATGACGTCACAATTGCTGCTTGCGTAAGTTTTAGTTAAGGTACTTTAATCTATCTCAGTGTTTGCAGAATCGACATTAGCAAGTGGTCAAACTTTGATGTCAGATCTTTCACCAAAAAAGCATGCCAGTATTTTGCCTCTTCATGAGCATTGCCAGGCATCAACAAGAGAAATTTCCAAGATTTATAAAGTGGGTCAAACCACCGTTGCAAGAATTATTAGGCAGTTTAAGGAAACA
>JGI24021J15306_10004769_pt1 | contig 15885 bp, 7 predicted proteins | sample Ectturendosymbi1_FD_15306 | JGI IMG/M metagenome (IMG submission 15306) | reverse complement strand
ATACATGCGGGTTCGGGGGTTGGCTCGAGTTGGACTTGTGGCGGGTGTGGGATAAGGACTTGTTCTTCCGTGGTGGCGGTTCGTGGTGAAAATCATCAAAAGGCACAATTTCAACTCTGAGTGAATGCTGGTCATGTCTAATTGTTTGTGGCTTTTCCAGTAAATGAAACGTTCCTGTCAGCACCATACGTAGAACTCGTTTAATTTTATTATGCTCGTTTTGTACGTACTCCCGTTGTAGTGGAACGAATAGATTGCAGCACCCATTTGACAGCTTGCATTTTTCTGAGAGGGCTGGAGCCCGTATAGATGAGAAGCCCATGTTTGTGCGGGCAACTTAATGTTGACCCAAAGCATATGAAAGTGGCATGGGCAATAAATTCAATGCTAAATAACTTGTGGTGCAAGTGTGGAACGACATTCTCCAGTGGTGGCGAGACTACAGATTGGACCGGTGTTGCCACAAGTCTTTTTTTGCAAAAATCACTAGATTCACTAAAAATCACTAGATCTGAAAACACACAATTAAACTTAAAATTTCTTGAGTTGAAGTTACAATATTTCTTGAAATCATTTATTTATGTTCTTAACCACGTAATAATTTTCACACCATTGCAAGTTTGGCCATTCCTGAAGCCATTACTAATAAAGGCCATTCCTGAAGCCTGAAATATCTTACACTAATAATTTTAAGACTTTTTCAAGAGCTGGAAACGATCACACTTGTGGATTATTTCAGATCAAACAACCTAGCATTCATTGCCGGATTTACGTGATGAGAGACCATAGGCTAAACCACTTGTGATGTCCCCTCTCCCACTGTTACGAGAAAAAATGGAAAAGCGTTAATCAATTCGCGCAAAATCGAAAATGACGATTTTGAGCTTATAAAAGTACAGTCAATAAAAAAATCTAAATCATTCCTAGAGTGTCCACTGATCGCTGCCCTTGTTGCTGCCTTCGACACAAAAGTGTGCCGTTCAATAGCACTGACTGTTGAAATCGTACTTGGCTGGCGGGAATAGGATTCGTAATTTCTACAAACTAAGTGAAAACATCACGCTTAAATATTTAACAGGGCACAAGGCCTGCGCTTTTTTTATAAGTTTCGCAGTTGTTTTTTCTTATCTGTGCCCTCAAAAAACAAACACACTGCACATGTGTGTGGCGGTACAAAGACGTTAAAGCACAACGTGACGACCACGTCACGACCTGCATACCACGGCTATGAAAATCTCAAACACAGGAGCAAAACACTTCAAGTAAAACACGCCCAAATAATTGCAACTGCTAAGTTCAAGATTCGTGTGTTGTTACATTTTCAGACTGCTAAGAATCCAAAGAATCCAACGCAACAAAACCGTCGGGGGAAAAGATGTGAGTTTAAACCAGAACCGTCGCAAGAAAGTATGAAGAGGCTTTACATTTGCGCAGGGAAATTGACTTCCTAAAATTTTGCTAAATTCGCACTGATTTATAGTGTTTCATATTTCAATTTGTAGGGGCTGAGAACACCGATGCTTTCTTGTGACGGCGGGACTGGTTTAAACTTCTCTTGCACTGTCGTTATTGAAATACGTATTAAGAAATAAAATGCTGCAATCGTGGAATCAAGTAAGGCTGAGCATAGCACAGTAAACAATTAAAAATATTTTGTCCTGGCCTTCTTCATAATGAAATCATATCTAGGAATTCATCAAAATTTTTTTACTGAGTTTGTCATTTTCAATGCGCCGAATGCATAGTGTGTACAACCTCTCCTGGAATATTGCGACCCTTTAATTCAGTTTTATTTATTTTGAATCTTGAAAAAGAACTTTCTCCAGAGCCGTTAGTGACCATCAAACTAAGAAATAAGGCTCCGCGTGGTTGGATAAACCACGAACCACTAATCTCAGACATCAGACCCAAACGCCTTTTTGTCATTAGCTTGCTGTCTCCCTATTCTTTGTCTCTTTGGAGTAGAGTTCTATTGTTGCCAGCAAAGTGACTTTTGCTTGCTATTCAAGCTCATCAAGATCTCTGAGTTGCTTAGCATGGGAGCAGCACAAACTTGCGCAAGTACTCAATAGCAATCTGTTTTCTGAATGACTTTGTTAAAGAAATTGAAATGGAAAAAATCACATCTAGAAATACCAAACGAGCTTTACGTGAAAGAAACGCTAACACAACTACTGTGTTGCTCAAAGGAAGGAACTTTGTTTTTATTGTAGGATACTGCTGCTAGCCCTACACATATCTGCTATCTGCAGTACAACCTTAAGCATTAATCAGGTGCATTTCAAACACGAACAGCCACAAGGGCGTACGCAAGAGGGGGAGTTGGGGTTAACCCCCATTTGAGCTTGATAGTTTACAAAAACTTTATTATTTTTGCAAGGAAATTAATTGTTTTCGAATACTTTTTGCTTGTTAATTTGTCGACTTAATGCAAATACTACGGAATAAATTTGCATGCAAATTTCAAGGAACATTGTAAATGGGCTAAAAAGTAATAATTAGGTTTTGGTGAGAATCTGGGTTATCGTCGGCGTCCAGAAACCATCTCATCACATTTTGCAGACCTTTCGTCCACTATGCATGCTTAAGATCGTGTTCCGCGATAGTTCTTTTTATCAAAAAGTATTGTCCTTATATTGTCTGCCAAGGGCGCACGCCAGGGTGGGGTTGGGGTTAACCCCCCACTTTAGCTTGATATGCTACAGAAGCATTATTACCTGCACAAAGGAGATTAATTGTTTCCGCATACTTTTTGCTTGTTAATATGTCGACTCACTGCAAAAATTGTAGTTGCAATTGCTCTGACAGTGATGAGTGTCTTTTACTCCCCTGTTTGAACGCTCAGCCTAATATTTTTGCAGTTATGAACTGCTGTGTTGTAGCGTTGAGTGTATTTTCCTCCGATATCCTAACTTGGAGCGCTGATATTTTAATTTACATTCACTGCCAAAGGCGCACGCAACTGGGGCACTTTGGGGTTAAACCCCCCTTGAGCTTGATATTTTACAAAAACTTTATTATCTTTGCAAGGCGATTGATTGTTTTCGCATACCTTTTGCTTGTTAATTTGTCGACTTAATGCAAATAACACGGAATGAATTTGCATGCAAATTTCAAAGAACATTGTAAATGGCTCAAAAAGTAATCATTGGGTTTTGGTGGGGATCTGGCTTATCGTCTGGGTACAGAAACCATCTCATCACTTTTTGCAGACCTTTCGTCCACTAGGCTATGCATGTTTAAGATTTTGTTCGGAGATAGTTCACTTTATCTAAAAAATTGCATTTATTTTGTCTGCTAATGCTGATCAGCGCAAGCGTGGCCGCATTGGCTGCATTATGCCTACCAATTTCTGTAGCATGATAGAACTGTTGCACGAGCTCAAAAAAGCAGTTGTTAACGTAGAAGCATTCAGGCATTTAGTGTGTCTCAGCAGGAAAAAAGAAAACTAAAAGTTTGCTGGACTTCTATAAATAACAAAAAATCGAAAGTTTTCTTGCGTACTTTATGCGCATTCTCAATTCGTGTGTGGTTTAGCAAGATACGATCTTGCCAACCGGGATGTGCGCCAGCCAATCTACCCGCACCTACTCTGTGCTCGACTGCTCGTATTCGACAAGACATTAGCACAGCCTCATTTTTCCGTTGTATATTGCTCTGACGAATTGATGAGTGTGTTGTACTCAACTGTTTTAACGCGCAGCCTGATATTTTTGCAGTTGCGAACTAACTTGAATCGCTAATAGTTTATATTCAGGGCAATGACACATAAAAAAGGAGAGTGGATGTATAGAAAAATGTGCATATTATGTCAACAAACTTTGCCAAAACGTTAGTTTGGAAACATGACTATGACGTCAAATTGTGATGTCACGAACAGCGCACACCAAATACAAATGACTACCTATGCCACTGAATGAAACCCCCCCATGAAAATTTTCTGCTTACGCCACTGAACAGCCATACGTTCTTTCGCCTGATCCACGCGTATCAACGGTACGATTCAGTAAACACAGGACGCAGCCAATGTGCTTTGACTACATCGACACAATAGCAGGCATGCGGCTTGACCAACGTTCATAGTGAGATTCACGGAAATTCGTTGGAAGACTGGGCCGTTTCCAACACGAAATCTTTAAGTGATTAAAATTGCATTTCATGAAAAATCAAAACGTAATTTTGGGGGAATCTTTATCGAACAGATCATATACCGGCAATTGACTCTATGCGTGGCACAGTTTGCTGGAGGCCCCCTTTTGATTTTGAGGCCCTCGTCTTAAGCGTACGTAGCCTTTTTGTAAATCCGGCCCTGCTAACATTTAATACATTTCTACTGCAGTGAACATGCAAAATGTGAAAATAAGGTCATTGGCGAAATTGCAGCAATAAACACCACAGAATTGAAGGCAGACTAAGATAAGAAAAACTTGTTCTTTCTAATCATCTGTTGATTCAAATCTTCATACAACTATTCACGCAATCAATTGTTTATAGAGAGAAAATTATTGCAATGTTATAAAAAAGACAACTGATCTTCTTTAAACACATGCTTTGCGAAAAATCACTAGAATAGAGTGAGAAATTACGCGGTGTTTAGGTCAGTCTACAAATCACTAGATCTAGTTAAAAATTATTAGACGAGAGAGCAGTCGATTAGTGTTTCCAATTCTCAGTTATTTTGCAAGAACGACTTTTTGCGTGATGAGAACTCGCCCTGCTAGAGAATAAGTTTTCTGTATGGCCGGACATGTCGTGAATAGCAGAAGACCAGATTTAAATAGTTGTCAGTGGACAACATACTCTCTTTAACAGTGCGCTGAAGCTAAAAAAGAAGAGCTCAAGGTTGACCAAAAGGTTTAACACTTTACAGTCTCTTTTTGCAAGCTTATGTTGGCTTTGAAATGAACCAATGAATAAATTCTCACTAATGACGAAACAGATTGCGAGATTTTTTAGTGGTCTTCAGACACGCAGTGACAGGTGCAAGTTTGGGGCCGAAACAGTACGGGGTGGCCCTGGCGCGAATTGGGAAGGTGCGTGAGGCCTGTGCGGGTTAGAGATCTGAGGGAGCGGGCAAGATTTCTGAAATACCTGCTGGTGCGGGTGGTTTTAAATATTGGATGTGCGGGGCGGGAGCTGACAAAAAATTTCAACTCTCGCAAAACTCTAAGCTACATCAAAACAGCCCACAAATCTAATGCTATATTTCTTAACCTTTTCTCTATCACACCCCCCTCAAGTGATTGTCCTTTGTGTGATGGAACCTCTGACATAAAATAATGAATTAAATTTGCAAAAACAAATGTATTGGTTTACTAATTTATTGTTTCGACTTTCCACGTTGTAGAGCGCGTAAGGGCTCGCGCTCTCCTTGAAATTTATTGACGCCCCCTTGTGAAGGCGTGCCCCCCTGTTAAGAATCACTGACATCTAGTCAAGAGTGTTGCAACAGTACAACCAAGAAGTAATAGAAAACTAATGGTATTGTGACATAACACGAAGGTCAGACATTGTGACAGAACTTGAACACTGGATGGTCATATTTACCTCGTCCTTCGCACGATGTAAGAAAAACAAGTCAGTCCGTGCTGTTGCGTTTCTGCCGAGGATTTTGGTCAGAATCTGGTTGAGTCGAGTTTAAGACCGACCATGACTATGGCATTCTGACTGTTATGAAGATTACTGGTGTTAAGCCTCAGCATGGTTACAAATTACCTAATTCTGCAGCCCAATTCGACTTCATTTAAATATTAAAAATAATAACAAAAACCTTGCAATAAAGTTAAATGACTTCTCAATTGAAATCTTATGAAAACGATGCTTTTTGCTAGGTTTGATTCACAACAAACGATAATGTCATTCAGGCAACTGATTTCATTGATCAATTTTTTACACATATTTTACAGTTTCATTCCCAACCAAACAATTTTTCAATGTTTAATTTCTGTCACGCATCACCAAATGCAAAGGTTTTGGCTGTATGTTCATAATGAAATCTTGCTTCTTGCGTATCTATCTCCTGGTGTACTGTATATCTTTTCCTTTACACTACTAACATTTTTCGTTCTTCTCGACTTTTTGATAGCTCTCAGTGTTTGTTTTACTTTCCGCACCAAATTTAAAACTTAATCATGTAAGCTTTCTCTTAAAATAAGGTTGAAATTATGTGGAAAGTTTTATGTAGAAGTTTTGTTTCATGTAGTTCAGGTTTTATGTAGAAGTTAATGTAAATTATGTAGAAAGCATGCGGAAAGTTGTTGTTAATATTCTTACGTTCGTAAGATTTCCATCTATTCCCCGGCAAACTTGGTTTTTCGGCATTCTTTCCAAAGCATATGACAATCGATCGCCACTTGTTTCGTTCCACACCCTCTGTTGTATCAAAAAACGGAATGTTAGACCAATACTGTAAGAAAATGCTTATTGTCTTCACTTTGCTTTTTGCTTGCTATCAGCGTAAAAATATTTCTCTTTGATTATAATTACACATTTTTTTGCATGACAGGGAAAACATCCGAAAGGAGTAGAAAATTCCAGTCCCAAAATAAAATGAATATTCCATGAGGAACTGATAGATTTTTATTCTGATGCATGTTGCATCCCATTTCGTTTCAATTCGCTCCACCCTTATGACTAAAACCAAGCCCATGACGCTTGGAAATAAAGCACTAGTCTTTACGTGAAGAAGAATTACTGACAAAAGGACAGGTAATTTAAACTTGAAGAGTACTGTGACAAAACTGAGACGGAACACGTAAAAGATTTCAAAATCTGAAAAATCCGTGATTGAGATACGAGAAACAGCAAAGTTTGAACTCTACAGAATGACAAGTTCTCATTTTTTACCACAAATTTAGTGTCATTTGACATTCCACAAAAATTAGGAAAGATATCATTGACGAATGCATTACGTGGTTGTAACATTTTCTATAGGTTTGGTTGAGTCTAACACGAAATATTGCTAGAGTAACACCGTGACGTGACTGACTGTTCCACGGTTTGTAGATCTAAATTTAGTGGCACTAAAGACTGTCATCTGATCCTGATTATCATAGTAGACGTTTTCCAATAGCATACACACTTTATGCGACATTAAAGGCAGCTTAAGGAAGCATTCTTGATTTTATTTTTGATGAATGAAACGCCTTAACCCATTAGATGTCGAAAATTTTCTGGCCATCAGATCTGCTGAATCTTTTTACATTTTCATATTTGATGTATTATGACTAATCCAAAACATGTTTTGAATGCATGCATTCCGTAGTTTTTTTTCATATGTCTTTTATTCCATAAATGGAACAGTGGCAGGAACCACGATACTTTTTTCATTCTTGTATCGTCTATTTCCGTATTCGTGAGTTGTTCGCCATACCATGATTTTGCTTTGGAATTTCGTCTCATTCCCTTGCATTGGAATGTGGATACACTTGATACGTCACGAATTTACATACAAAAACTTTAGCCATGACGTCAAACATTTTGTGATGTCATCTTTATTATATGGAAATTTTAAACAAACAAGACGTTTGATCAAGACTTTTTGGTACACTCCAACTGAACATCGTAACACCAATCAAAGGTACTCCATTTAACTTTGCATGCTCAGTGACGCATTTTCATTAATGCGTGATATTTTTCACAGATCGCTCCATCAAACCACAGCCTCGTGTAGTCTCAGTGGATTTTATTCCTTCTGCTTATGTTTCAAAACTCGTAAGATATTAAAACGTTGTTGAAGGTAACTTCCTGAGATAAAAGTTTCTTTTTACATTCAAGAATTTGCAACACAACTCGCGTGCCACGTGTGTTTTGTTTGTTTTAGTGCCTTGTGGATATTCCTGTTTAAACTTCAAGGTTCACCGGGTAACTTTCGTCGGAAGTCAAAACCCCAAAGCTTGTAACGAAAGCGGATAGGTTTGCTTTTTATGAAAATCTTGACATTGTGATGACGAAAGTATCAAACCATTTGCTCATCAACACTGAGGACCTTTGGAATCATACCACGAGCTGAAACCTCGCTAATGCAAGATCTTAAAATAGATCTTAGCTTAGCCATTTTATTATCTGGAGGCAAATCCATGTTGTCAGCAAAATGCAGACGCTTTTTAGTCTCTCGAAACCTTGTCCTTGATTTGATCAAAGCCACAGCTATACTTATCTATTTGAGCATCGAAAGAAGGTGACCAGTAGAGACCTTCTAGTGAAAGTAAGTGATATCCACCATTCAGAGAGGAGTAAAATTCGAGCAAACCTGTTTATAAATATAGGACCCAAAGCAAAGTTTGACAACTTTTTGCCTGGGAAACAATTCCATATTTTTACAAATTCGATTCATCATGTCTTCTTTAAAGTACATGATAAATAGTTCGTGTGGTGTTTCAGGATCAAGATCAAGATTTTTTTCTTCAGGTCTTCTAGGTACTATGGCCGATTGCGCAGTATCACGTTTACCTGTTCCTTCCATGGGTAAGGGGGATGGATTTTTATCTCATCTTTCAGTGTCTCTTTTATTTCATTTTTGTTTATTGGCACCGCGATTTCTCTATGTCTACAGCAAAATAGGAATTACCTGGTTATCGTCTAGAACAGTGTTTCTCAAAGTGGATTGAATCGCCCTCTTGGGAGCAAGGGGGCGAAAACCACAAAGGGGACGATAAGGGGGCGAGAAAACACAAAGGGGGCGAAAATGCTCAACCACTAAACGATCACTGAGTTTACTTCATTAGCCTAATGTTGTGACTTGTTAGTTTCTTGCAAATTTTGATTTAATATGATAATCGTTGGAGGTTGATGGTAAAGCAAATTATCTGTTGAATTTTTACTCTGGATCGTCTAAGTGCACTGCTGCAGTTTGGGTTATTTCACTGGTCTAGAAATTCATTAATTGGAGGAAGCATTAACATTTTATCTTCTTTAGTTTTTCCTAATATTATGTTGCAGCCAAACAATTCAGACCTGGCATACCTATGACTTCATACATGTACATGCTGAAAAACTTTGCAAGATTGTCACGCTAAATTATATATTTACAATTCTTGGAAAACCATGAATTTATTGCACTTGTAGCTTACTGGTGAACTTGGCACATACACATTCTTACGTTTCCTCAAATACATACTTCAAAAATGCTTTATCCCTTTACATTGCACTTGTATGGCATCAGAGTAAATCACAGGCCCATAACCAGAGGGGAGCAGGAGAGGGGCGAAGCCCCCCTTGGAAAATATTTTACCCCCCTTGGAAAAGATGTTGGATATAGTTTGAAAATTTTTCACATAGTTCAAAAAATTTGGGCCGTCTCTGAAAACTCTCCGCCCCTCCTAGTGTCCCAAGCTGGTTACGGGTCTGGTAGATTATGACGTTTGGTTCTAAAAATGTGCGACCTAGCAAACAATTATGATGGTCAATGTCTTTTGCTGAGTAATTGCTGCAGCTAATCTCCATCATTCCGTAACTGAATTGTTCCAATCTTCGTATGAAACCAACTTCAAGCTGAAGATTTCATAGCCTAGCCTACTAGCAAAATGTACCACACTCCCTGCCATTGTTCCAAAAATGGAACACACAAAACAAAACCATGTGGTGGCATTGTGATATAATGAGCACATAGGTAATTGATCAGTGCTTTTGAGGAAGCCTTCAACAAAAACAACTAGAAAAGATTTAGTGCTGTTGATTCCATGCTCTAGTTTTGGGGCTCTGTCAAAGTCGGGACACAAAACAACTCAAAAAAGCTTCTGGGATAGTGACACCCTACTTATAATGCTTAGGTCACTGGAAAAAACGGAGAATAGAAAGAGAAGCGAGGCGAAGGGTGAAGTTTTCCTTATATGTTTCTTGCACATTATCTTGATTGAAGCAATTTTTGCATTTAGCGTGTTACTTTTTAGAAGCGTTTCCAATAAATATATATTGCAAGGCGAAAATCATTTAAGGCAAATCAGTACTGTTTTTTTTCAGTGACGTAAGCATTATACGTAAGCATGTAATGACGTAAGCATGTAATACCACCCCGCACTTTATTAAGTGCAATCTGTCATTACCGCATTACCGCAAAGTACTGTTTATAGAGTCGTATGCAGGTTTTAGCAATCTATTAAATATAGTGTGTGCGTGCTCGTGGCCACGTCACGGTTCATACCCAACACCTCGTTTTCCTTGCCCGAATTTGGTCTTTTGTGTTTTCTGCCCTTCAACTGCTAGCCACGTGATGTGAAAAACGTTTTCTTTACTGCTGTTGAAACAAAACTGACGCAGCGTCAAACACTTAAAAAGAGACTGCAGACTGGCCCCTACTTAGACTATACATACAGTACCGGTAATTGGCTCCCAAGACTGGGAATCGTACATATGCATCACATAATAACCTGTTTTTCTGTTTTCAACTAAGTTTGATATCAGCTGGCAACACACGTAAACTTACGTCATTCACCACATCAAAGAGCGTTTTGCCTTTGAGATTCTCTGGAAGTGTTACCACGAAATCGGCGATGGAACCGTAGGCCGATAGATTTCTTGTTTCACTGACAGAAAAACAAGTCTCTGATAGTAACAAAATAAATAAAAAGTTACGGAATAAAAGCCAATTTTCCATTGGTGAGTGCTTCACAACTTCCTCATAGTTTTTATGCATACTCATTTGATACGAAACAGATATTATATCCAAGTTGTTTAGAAGGTTCTTTCCATATTGCGTATTTCACGCATGTTCTGTCAATGTTAGCTAAACAAATATCCTCTCTCAACAGTAATGAACATTGCCCAAAACATGCAGGAAGTTCCAAATACATTTTGAAATAAGGCAGATGCGTTTTTAGGCAATGACGTGTGTTTTACAGCACTGGTTTCCTGCTATCAGGCTACTGTATCCTGCAGGGTCAGTAATACACATGCACTGTTAAGTGCTGCCTATATAAGTTGTATATATGTTGCATTGCTGGTCGTGTCTACTTTTTTCTAACAAAAGTTGGTAGTCCAGTCTAGGGCTCGGCATATTGCGGGTATGACCAGTGATTACTATGAAAGTGGTAATCACTGATGTGACGATATCAGTGACTTGCATTGTGCAGGTGCTGAATGCCATGATAAGACTGTTTCACAATTGACAGCTTTTGTAGCTCAGAACACATTTCGTCAAATCACCATTAATGTGCTGCTGGAAAATGAAAAAGCGCAATATTAGAATTTGACCCACAGCTGTGAAAAATATTTTTAATATAGGCTATGTCCTGACTCCTAAGTGTTTGTTTTGGGCAAATTGTTTAAAAATGTGCTTGCCAAAGTATGTCGTTTTTCATGTGCAAGCTTTGAGTAATGAATGTTGATATTACCACAGGTGTGTACCATAGGTATAAACATTATGCAATTTATTATATTGTGCTTCCTAAATTTTGTGCAGTTTATCTCCTGAACTGAATGATATAATGGTTCCAAGCCAGTATTTGCTGAGACAAATGTCATGCAATGCAGCAGGTCTTTCCACCTTTGGCCTAAACTGTTTGGTGTTCAACCATTCAAGGTGTGCAAATGTAAGTTGGTAGGTACTGTTAGTTCTGTTGCTGGTCTTTCATTCGTACATGAAATTGAATTGCTTGTGACTCTTCTGTGCTTTGATCTCCAAAAGGTGAATATTGTTGTTGTATATTGTAGAATGTTCGTTTCCACTTATGTTTATGCAATTTAGCTAGCTTAGTAAGTGCTGTGGTGGTTACTTCCTGGTAAATTGTTGTTCTTTACAAATTTAGTTGCTTATTCTTAGCTGTTCCAGCGTGCTGGGGTCAGTGCCATGTTACACCTAGATTTAGTCATAATAAGTTGAAGTTAAGACCTTGTAGTGATCCAGTAAACCTCCAGAACCAGAGTTAAAAATCATGGTTCTTAATTTGCTGTTTGAATGTGTGTTTGTCACCGTGAATGACACGAAAAGCACCTTTTTGAACTCAAAGTGAACTTCATGCCATTGCCATGTTAACGAAAGTAGTGCAAGCATGTGTTGCAATCGGAAAACCCGAGCAGCAAGCACGCAAGAGCTGAAATTTCAAGATATAATGTATCGTGTTTGAATCACAATTGCTTGAAAGCTTTAGCAAAAACATGCTACCACTGTTAAGTGAGCGGAATTACGTAATCGAGACACAAACCAAAAATTGCACGCATAGTCATATGATCCACGCTACGCAACTAGTGTGCAGCTTTATTTGCAACAAACATCTCGTTTGTCGGTCTGGAAAAGGTGCCTGCACTGCAAAAATGTGCATTTTTGCGCAGTTATAAACCTTCCAGAAAATCTCGTTTTGTTATTTACTTAATGCAGCAGTAAACTACAGTACGATTTCAAAAAATTACTCATTAGGTCACTTAACATCAGTGGCGTAACTGACAAAGGCAGGGGTGCGACCTGGAAAGATAAATGTTAAAATCGGGCCCTCACTCAGCTCAGATTTCGGTATTTGTTTTCCAATACGTTGTTGTCTTTTTGTCGTTTTTTTTCCAGTGCCTTTGGGATTTAGTGTAGACATCCACATCCGAATTCACAATCATTTCTTTTTTTCTTCGTGTTAGTTAATCGAGGGCCTCTGTCCGCTAAGTTTTTCTCCTTAGCTTAAACGTCTAGTTACGCCACTGTTTGACATACCTGACATCGTAAACACCAAAGTTATTCATTAAGGATAGAACAGTTGGAGCAGTTTCGCATCTTTGCACGGGAATCTTGGGATAATAGAGCATGTAAGCCAAACACATTTCACGGCTTGTACTTAGTCCACCCTGAAAAGAAATAAAATTAAGAAAGCGGTGGTTAAGTTTCAATTAGCAGAGCCATGTCGGAAAAGGAAATATTTTCATTCATAAACACATGGAACAACTCAACACACAGTTGTTGTGGAAAAATCTTATTTTGCATCAGTTTTTACTTGTGGAGACAAATCTGATGTAAAGAATCAGTCAAAATCATTCATTAAGTTATTTCCCCCCTAGTAGCCTATGCATCGTCAGCACGGATGCGCGTTAAGGAATATTTAGATGTTCTGGAATATTCTCGCATTTCTATTTCGAATCCAGAATGTCGAATCCTAATCCAGAATAACATGTTAGGAGCAAAATAAGCCGATCACACAACGGATTAGATTTCAGAACACCAATCAGAGATCACACAACCTATTAATTGGCTCGTTGGGTCACTACGCAATGCCGTCAGTTTTTTGAGTGTTTCTTTCTCTTACTTAGGAGCGCAGAGTGCCACTGGAAAATTTGTTGAGGCTGCAAAACTTATTGAAAAAATTTGTTTTGGCGACTTTTTCACTTTTATTTGATACAACTTTATTACTAATCTAATTATTTGAAAAAACTTTGGTTTTCGGATTGGAATACTGCACGATATGCTGCAGGTCCTGCACTACCGTAATCCGGCACTGGGTACATGGCCCAAACTCAAGTGGACTGTACCTGGAATTCGCGGAAAAGATTATTGATGACCTCCGAAGGGTTAAAAGTAAGGTATTCACGATCCTTTGGGGAGACTTCAGTGCACACGTTGGGAGCAATGCCGGGATGCATATTTACAAAATGTGACCTTATTCGCTTAACAAGAGGTTTTCAACCAATCACAGGGCGGATAACGTACCAGATCATTGATGAAGCCTGTCTAGCCACGCCCACCTAGCAATGAGTTGCTTGTATGAAGCAGCATCGGCCTTTGGAGAAGGACTTTTATTGTGAGGGTGACTTGCATGAAGCTGGATTGGTGCATGCCCAGTACCACAGATTTTATCCACTGGCCGGCACTGAAATTTTGCACTCCACTTCAGAACATTTCAAATTTTTTGGCTAAACCTGAAAACCCTTGTACGTGTGCTTGTCCAGAAGTCACGCATTCCTTCAAACTCAGACCAAAACTTTGCCATTACATATTTAGTGATGCAACAAAGAGCATTGTCTGTTTTCAAAAAAGAGGCCGCACTGATGGGGTACTGACAGTTCGATTGTGTAGGCCGTAGGGCTTTACAGTTTCACTTGATAGCTCGTTCTGCAATCATGTGGGCAAGAAATCAAACAGGACTGAGCAAGCTTGTTGAGCACTGATGCTCTCTTCTACTTGATAGCAGCACATAGAACTTGACAGTGACTAGGTCACTTCCTCCGAACTGTCTCGCTCCTTGCACAATGAACATGCCCCACTGCGTTACCTCAACTAGTGGCGTAAATCGAGGTTTCAGCCAGAGATTTGAAGCGTAGCTGAATGGGGCCCATTGGCCACTGTAGGGAGACCACTAGCCAGCAATCATAAAAAAGCAGATCAATGATAGAGAACCCTGAAAAAATTGATATTGAAATGACTGACCCCAGTGGCATCGCTGGGAATGAGTGATGCCTAGTTTTAATTGTAGTACCAGTCTGGAAACAAAAGTATTGATCTGCAATACTTGCCCTTACAGAGTGCTTGTACAATTTTTTTCGTGGTATCTTTCAACAAAAAGAAGTAGTGTTTATTTGTTTTAGCTGTTTGCGACACATCTTACCTTCGAGGGCTGAAGCAAATGCAGCTTGCTACCGACTATCAGTGTTGCCAGATGGTTGTCACCTAAACCTGCTAAATCACGTCACGAGAAACTGCTAGATCCTGCAAAAAAACATGTCACAAATTTTCAGCTAAAACCTGCCTAATATAGTGAAATTCTGCTTTCAAAACTGATATTTTTGAAGTGTTTGAAATATACTTGTAAGGCTATGCATCAATTTTTGGTCTTGCACTCACTATCAATTGACCAGACATTAGGCAAACGACTTCTTGACGTAATTGAACCGCTTGGAAAAATGATGTGTTGTGGGATAAAAATATATTCTGCCAATTCAGTCTTTGAAACCCTATGTGCTCACTAAGCACAGAAGCAAATCATTTTGGTTTCAACAAGTCATTTAGTTACTTGTTAGTATGATGCAATTTGTCTGCTTGAAGCAGCTTCGCTGCGTCAGAATTAATAGGAACTCCAGTGGTAATAGCAGTGGTATATTTATGCATCTAAATGATCAAAGGCAGCTAGTTGCGTGGTTGTGCTTTGTTGCCCTGTGTTGCCCAATATAATTGTAAAGCGTCAGAAATAAGTAAAGAGTTTTTTGATGAAGAAGGTGTAAAAGCTTTCATCTCTAAAAGCTGTTGGAACAAGTATTTGGCCAGAAATTTGTTGCCTACTTAACAGTTCTTAAAATCCTGCTAAAAATGAGATAACTGCGAGATTGGTATTTTGACAGCTAACAGTAAGAAAAAATGGCTATCTTTAGCAGCAAATCAGTTGAAATGGCAACATCATGTCATCAAGTCATCAAGTTACAGTAGGCTACTTGTTTTTACGACACAATTATGCTTGAAGCATGTTGGTTGCGTCACAATAAAAAATCGAAATGATTGAAGCATCTTGTACTTGGCCCTGGTGTTGACCATTTTAAAGCGTCGTCAAGGAGACAAAGTAATTTTTGATGAACAAGGAGGAAAAGTTTAAAGATTATCACCAAAAACTGTGCCTACAATTTTTTATCAGGAATTTGTTACCTGCTAAACCTGCTAAACGGCTTTGAAAATCCAGCTAGAAAACCTGCTAGCTACTAGATTGAAAAATTTCCAGCTAACAGTGAGAAAAACCTGTTAAATATGGCACCAAAACAACAAAAATGGCAACGCTGCTCGATAGTGTTGCCACTGGGGTCAATCAGGTCAACAACAGATTGTTGCCTTTTTCAACACCAGATAACATCAGATTTTTACACTGCAGTTCAATATAAGCTAAATGCTTCTATTACCAACACCTAACAAAGTGCCATAACTCTCGTTGAATCCGAAACAGAGAGAAGTATCGTCATTAAATGGAAAAGTCGGTTATTTATGTGTAACGT
>JGI24021J15306_10004768_pt1 | contig 15885 bp, 6 predicted proteins | sample Ectturendosymbi1_FD_15306 | JGI IMG/M metagenome (IMG submission 15306) | reverse complement strand
GGGGTGGGGGGAAACCTGAAGTATCGGCTTGATGGGGGCGGCGGGTGGAAAGTGCTGTGACAGCACCGCCATTCAAGTGAGAAGGGTTGCAAGCAGGATAGGCTTCAAATGGGACATCTCGCATTGACAATCCCCATGTATGAAATCAAATAATTCATTTCCGTGGAAGGGTCGAATGAGATTGAAAGAAATTCGATGAATTTCAGAAACGAGAAGTGTCAGGTCTGGTGACGTGACATTTCTTGGTAAAAATGTGTGAAATAAAGTTGGCGCAAAATTTATGCAGCATCGGCCGGACAACGATGGTCGGTGAGTGACAAAAACTTTCCGGTTTGTTTTGAGATTTTGCAAGTCACGCATTCGAACCATTGGCAGTAAAAACAACGACAAGCACAAAACCTACTCTTCGGCTGATTGATCAAAACTTCCTCTTCAAGGTTTCCGCCATTTGCGGAAGAAGGAGGTGCTTTGTCTTTTTTCGGGGGAGAAGGTTGAGGAGTGTTTCTGAAAAAAAACGTGTTTCTGCAAAAAACAAGCTTTTCTGCAAAACAAGTGTTTCTAACAAAAAGACTTCAATCAAAATACAACGGATGCTAGCTCGGAATCAAACACAGCGGATGTGACATTGTAAATAAACACAAAAAGCACCGTTTCTTTATGCAAAGCAGCAAAATACATGGAATCGCGTAAATAAGCTTCAAACTGTACATGGCACGTGAAAAAAAAACTTTACGAACTGATGAAGTTTAATAACAACAGTTGTTTACGATTTCAAAGCAAGTCATGGCAGAACAGAAGGGAAATACATGTCGGTGGGGGGGAGCAGTGGTTGGATTTTTTCAGCCAAGACTCACGGTACGCATCAACGCATTCAACTATTCAAAACGTGTCACAAAAGTTAATCACGCGGAAAATTGGGTACAAACTTTTCGTTGCAACCTAATGTTCCAGCATACAGCGTTAGCACGAACGACGAACAGCTGCAGACTTCCGGGGCCACGTGACGAGCGGCGAAAGCACGTCAGCATGAATCAGCACAGAACTCGGAAGCACGTGTTGCTGCAGAAAGTTCGATCGTGCTGCTGACTAAGCAAAACATGACCGCGAAAGAATGCTGATTCAGCAAAACATTACCACACTGCATGAGACAAGACTAAGCGGCGGTGTGTTTTGATGATAGCTGCGGACAAGCAAGGTGGTGGTTCGATCAAGGAGTGTTTGCAATCATCAACTGCTGCACAGGTTGCTCAAGCCTCTTCTTTCCAGGAAACATATTATTGACTCAAGTATCCTGAGACTTTTCCCAGTCAAACTCCATTGTTTGCACATAAAACAAGGGATTTTCCACGCCGCGATTACGTCTTCATTATGACGCGACTACTCCGTGATAAAGAAAAAAAGTGTGGAGAACGTTTCGAAGACAAAGCAATGAAGAAACATTTTTGCTTCTGAAAACATTACAATCCACCATCAATAAACTGTCTCTTGGTATCTCGTGAGGATGAATCGAGTAAGTGCAGAAGAAAGCTGAACTGTGCAACACACACAGACAGAGTTCGCGAGTTTCAAACATCAACTTACAAGTTCTTGGCTCGTTCCTTGTTCCAGTTCTTGAGAAACTGCTGAGCGATTGTCGCCGACTTGTCCTCGTCTTTCAAGTTCCACAGATCGGCGTCCACCAGAGGGCGCTTGTAGCCGAGCACGACCATGCTGATAAGAGAAATGCGTGAGGTTGAAAATGCGCGTTCGGAAACAAACACGAATGAACGTTGTTCCGGAACAAGGTCATTAGCAACGTGCTTTGTTTGCATCATAATCGCTTCCCCGAACAATTTCAGTGCTTTGTTCACGTCATTTCCACGAGGCTGCAAAACTGTTGATCGACATTTTCTAAACTACAGCAGATGTTCCAGAAACTGCTGCATCGCAAGCCACGAAGTTCACGGCGATTATCGAAACGGCAGCTTCCCTCGAAATCGACGTCTCAGCGTTTTGCTTTGTACACAGATCAACGCTCATTTACTCATTTACCATTTGACCGTTTCTTCCGCATTTTTCCCAAAGTACAACGAGCGCAGTTCGAACTCATGTCCAGCAGTTTCCGTGACATCACTGCTTCAAACTAATGCTGACCAAGTCTTTCCAAACATGAGCTGAGCGTTGGCAGCCAGGCTAGTTATAATGGAGAAGGGCTCTACTGCAGAAAATCAAGCGAGCTGGGTTCATCTCTTCATTCAAGCTGCCCGGACGATATTTTCTGGGACGGGTCCCGCGGGGTAGTAAAGCCGTAGGAGTTAATGGTTTCACGAACAAGATTAAAACATTGTTTCAAAGCGCCGTGCACTTAATCGGAACATATCACGTGTTCTGCGCAACCATGAGCATTGAGTAAGTCTTGCAATTACTTTGGACGGGAGGGGAACGTTTTCTTAATTTTTGGTTTCTTCGTTGCGTCGAAGAAATTTAAATGAAGCTCTTTCTTTTTCAACTCTAGTAATGAACCCAGAAAAATATAATCCACAGGCCTTCTGCCTTTACTATGTAATTTTGTAGTAGTTTAAATACGAATGGCCATGCCTGGTAAACCACCAGAAAGTTATCTTCGATAGAAAGGTAACGTTCTTCTCGGGACATGCCTCCCTCTTCACTTCGGCCTCAGATTCCTTCTTAGTAAGCAGGGCAACGTCGTCACTATTGGTCACCTGTGACGAAACAATGAGGTTTAAGGTCACAAGGCGAAGAAACTGCTGCTCAAATGGAAAGTCGATGGAAATGCAAGCATTCCAGCGAAACACACACCATGAACCATTTGTTTCTTTCGGGCAATTAAACGCTTTTCGCAATCTTTAACCCCGGACGCCGTTGAAGTCTAAATATGGCAAAATGTAGTTTCACCGTTGCTGAAGTAATCTTGTTGATGTGTGTAAAGAGAAAAAGTCAGCACCGCCAAACACAACCTTGACATTCAAAAAATCTTTAAAGCTTCAAATCCCTGAAGCGATTCATAAAACAGATTGAACTACAGCGGTCGTGGACCAAGCGACTAAAGCATCTTGGTCTGGTTTTTGACACATCTACACCTTTCCTCAGCAATCAGCCCGACAGAGACAAAACTAGCACTGCAGCACCGATTCACGGCTATTTTTTAAAGGAATTTGCTTTCGTTGCGTTTGAACCTTACCGCCGTGGTGACTCACAATGGCCCTGAGGCATTCATGTCACAATGGCGTTTGTCCAGCACGATAAACGCAGCCGATCAATAACCTGCTGTTGACGAACGACTGTGAACATTCCTAGATCCTCGGCTGCTAAACCATGGGCGGTGGCCGCGAAAATCAGATGTGAGATATTATTTGCGGTCAGGGCATAACGCGGCGGGGCGAACAATCATTCCGCTTCATTGCACATGGTTCTTGAAGCACGTAAAAGCTGCAAATCGCACGCCGGCGATCATGAACGGGCTGCAGGCTGACGCGCATTTTTTCGAGTTTGCCCAAGATTTTCTGCAATTCCTTTGTATTTTCAACATTTTTCAAGTCGTGCGGGCCAGAAACTGACAAACACTCCATGTTATCGGGAAGACTTCAGTGGCGTGGCGACGGTAAGGAAGTGTTTGCTTGCGTTTATGTAGACCCCGCGATAAGAAGCACAGAGGCGCTAAACGAAGGCACCTTGGTCGGAAAGGCAGGCGGGTTGTCTGTGACGCAACACAGGCCGAAGTTGACGATGACTGCCACGTAGGACAGGAAGAAGGTGACGCAGCGGAGCATCTGACCGTCTGTGAGTGGCTGAAACGCAAATCAGGAGGTTTAGAGTTCGAACCCCTATGAAAACATAAAAACATTTCTACCTGTTTTGTGACAGAAACTAAATAACGACAATTGTAAAGTTGCGCAAAACAGAAGGACAGCGAAACTGACAAATTTCGCTGAAACACAAACGGCTTAATTTTTGAGTTGGTCTCTCATAGAAAGTGCTTTGATCACCATTTTAAGCGCAACGTTGCAACTATCTTGGCAGAGCATTAGACCTGAAAAAGAAGTTTTGATTTCTTACTTCTTGCACTAACTACCAACATGCCAGGGATATTTCGTGCAATGTTCCACGAGAAAAAACATCGACGACCGAAAAAAAAACAGTTCGAGTCGAACTCACCGAGCCACTGCTGAGCAACGCAACTTTCGACTGGAATGTGAACATCCACAACAACAGGAAGAGGATCCAGAAACAGGTGAGTAAACCTGATGAGCGAACTCCCTTCATTCGATCGAACTGTAGCAAGACCACAGCCAAGGCCTGTGAAAACAAACAACAATCAACATCCTACCGTCGCCCGAAGCAAAACATCAGCCCAGATATCGAGCAAGGAAAGGTTTTCACGGACAAGCAAGGGGATCGAGTGATGACCAGACGCACTGTGGTGCTTTGCAAAAGCGGAACTCCATCTTTACAAAGTTTATCGCGCTGTCTGGCCATTATATTTGATGCAAAGCGACATTTTGCCCAACTTTACAGCCATGTCGTGACCACAGTGATAGTTTTACTTTCAGGGGGACTTGGTCTGATCGCAATGCGGTGGACGGCTTCTTCGTGTGGTCGCAATCTGGTGCGTCATTTCGTTCAAAATATAAACCCAGTACTTAACTGCGGACGTACAGGGGAACTAGAAGAGCCAATGATTGAATTCGTCGGTGGTTTTGAGAAAGTCGTAACTTATTTTTAAAGTTTTTCGTTGCTTTCATTTAAATTTCATAATTTTCCAATTGACATACAAACGCACCTTCAAGTACCAGCTCACTGTATTCCGCATAGTATTAAATTATCAATCCCCAAGCATAAGGCGGCCAAACTGGCCATTAATCCACCGGAAGGGATGCAAGCGAATTCTTAAAATACGCACATCATGGATTTACCCACTCTTACAACAATATGACTATTTACACTTGCACATCAAACTGCTACTAAACAAACTAAGAACCTACGTGCGATGTTTTCACTGTCGCTAACTTAAAGCTTCTTGCGCAACGGCGTGGATCACGTATTTACAACCTAAATCAAAATGAACGACTTTAACCTTTGTGATGCTCGATTACTTCCTGGCCGCCGATGTTTGACAAGTGGCGACATCGATTCTGATATCTGTCTCTCGTTACCTCCTACGCAGTTTGCTAAACATATTGACTGTGTGGGTCACGTTAATAAGATCATGTCGAATGATCCCTTTGCTACATGGCAACGCTAGATCTTGGTCTAAAAATAAAGAAAAGCTTGAAGAAAATACATTACACTGTTCCAAGCCACCAGATATCATAGCATTGTAGAAAACATTAATCAAACTTTTAGGGAGTTTATACCACCACTTCCGCTATAATTTCATTGGCGGAAATTCCCAAACGCCAGCTAAGGGCGTAAGTGCCTACATAAAAATTTTTGAATTATCTTTGAAGATACTTTTTTCTGATGATACCGTTTTAAAAGCGCAAGCATTTTGAAAAGCTGAAAATTCAGTTACATGTGAATTGCCTGAAACTAACTGATTGGTTGGTTAACTGAAAACAACTCTCACTAAATATTTCTAAAACAAAATAGATGTTAATCACAAACAAACATATCAACACAGATTTCTGTAAAGAGAATATGAACAGCAATCACACTGATAGAGTTCACCGATTTTTGTGCCTCTCTTCCCAACGTTTCACATTTAAAGGCTCTCCCTGACGGCCGTCTGTCAACGTTACGACATCATGACCACCTTTCTGCTTGAACATTCTACCAAGCTTCGTGTTGAATCGTCGTTGCGATACTCGCTGCAGTGATTTTGTTTCAGTGAAAGTAATTATTTGTAAGCGACGTATTTTCCAGTGTTTACTTTCCGCAACTTGTGTTGATAGGTATTCATTTTTGTATTTAGCTGACTTATTTTTTCTGCCCTTGATTTAGCCTTTCAACGTGCTTGTGTAATATATGCTTGTGTTGTTTCAAAGTAACCTTATCAGCGCCATCATACGTTTCTTTTTGCTACTACCACATATCTACACTAGTGTTATTTCATCTGTATGCTCTTTGTCAGCGCCATGGTGTGCGCAAGCTGTAAATCGTTGCATGTGGATGTCAAGACGTTAAACAAATACAACACCATTACCCAGGGTTCCCACTCATTTTCAAAAAACATTTCCACACTTTTTCAATTACCATCACTTAACTTCTTTTATCGAAAATTTTATTCGTGGAACGCAATGCAAAACACATAGTCGGCAAAACTATCAGTGAAGAACAAAATTTGAATAAACACATGGATGAATTTGGAATTTCCATACTTCATCAATTCATTGCGTGCATTTTGGCCAAATTCGATAGATTTTCGAGGTTTTGAAAACCAATTTGACAATTTAAGACTTTAAATACCTTGTGGGAACCTTGTTTATCACATCACCACAAACATCTTCTGCATCGGTGGTTTTCATCCTGGGGACATAACCCCCAGAGAGTTCATGAACCATTTTTGGAGGGATTGCAAGTAGGTATTTTACATACACAGCTGTATTACATTTTCTTTATTCAAGCTACATATGGGGGTCATTAGGTTACTATAATGGTTCGCAGCTGTTTTTTTTCGGTCATAAACCAAAATATTTTTGAAATGACTTGAAAAAGTCAAGTAATTTCGGTCAGAATTTCTGAAAATATAGGCGAATGAACACTGTTACGACGACTTTTGATACAACTGTGAGACAAATGACTGAAAAGTTTCAGTCATCAAAATGTCACAGCAAAAAACGACCGAAAGGTCTCAGCGAAAAAAAAGGTTTGCGGTACAAAAAAGCTGAAAACCACTGTCCTGCATATTGACTTTCACTAAGCGCACAGTCAGCGCAGTCATTGAAGACCACGAAAACTAACACCCAACAAAAAAACGCACACTCTCCAAGCTTAGTTTAGTGTTAAACTATTTACCATTGAAATTCCCAGGATAAGTGGCACGACCAGATCTACAGCAGGCACCACCATTCCTTGTCCCCATTCCCACAGACTCCTTATCAGATTAGTCCACGAAAATATCCACAATAAAATGGTCGTGACCTGAGAAAAATTCAGCATAATCAGAAATAGTGGCACATTTCAAAACGTAAATCAGTGGACTATAATTTCAACTAAAAAGAGATTAAGGCACACCAGAAGTTCATGTGGGATAACGTGTTTGACAAAACAAGAAAAATTTAAAATATGTATTTTTTTCACGAAAAAATGGTAAAAGTCAGGTGCACACCATTTGAACAACACAACTACACAATTTTCTAAAATATTAACTAATACACCAAAACAGGAACAGCAAAAAAACACGTTTGACAAATGCGCAACATACGTAAAACATAACTTGAACAAGTTCACACAAATTTAGATGTGTGATCTTGTTCAAGTTGTGTGCTAACATGACAAAAATCCTAAATTTTGAAAACTTTTTTTAAAATTCAGAAGTTGCAGAAAGGCAAAATACAGAATTGAAGATGTGCAACAGTTAATGAAAACACAGAACAGGTCTGACGGGAACTGAGGCAACCTGTCAGTACTGTTACGTCATAATTTGCTAAGTGGATTGTTATAGTTCATAAACTACAGTTCCAAACTGTTAATGGATCTCATGTAGCAGTTGGCAACACAAGCTGCTTTCAATCTTTTCAAGTGTTTTTACTGAATCTCCAAATCAGTTTATTTCACGCAGACTGATAGTTTGTCAATCAAACTGGAAGTGATATTTATTGCAATTGTGCTACAAAGTATTTCCCTTCCGGCTAAAGCAGCTTTTACTTAAATGAAAGTGACGACATTGCACTGGAAAACACAATCACAAATTGCCTGACTTCTCTGTGAGTTGCAAAAGCACTTAGCTCATTAGCAATAAGTGAAATTGTTTGAAATAAATGACCTTTTGCTTATGAACTACTTCCATGATTTTTTTTAGGGAGGGGATAAAAAAAGTTGTTAGCACTTTGCAGTTAAAAGTTAGGTGTTTTGCTCTTCTTTGACCATCTGATACTGTTAACATTGCTGCATTTCTGGTGAAACAGCAACTACATCATATTTTACGAGAACACAAAAAACACAGGAAGTGATGGGTCTGCAGTCATTTTGGGAGCAGTAAAAAGGGTTTGCAATGGCAAAAAAGGTTGAGAACCACTGGTCTAGCCAAAAACTGTACTGAACAGTGATGTGTTTAAAGAGATATGTCACAACATGATTGCAGAAACTGATTTGCGAAAAACAAATTAAATTGACGTTTATACATTTTATTTTATAAACATATTGCTTACCACTCAATCAAACAATTGCATAAATAATGACCAAAAACATGTAATACAGAAATTAACATTAATCATCTTAGGTTATATCTGCATATTTCAGAAACATACCACTTTTGCCTTAAAGAGAGCAGACACAGGAATATAGGACAGCTTTGCATCTTTTGTTGCAAAATAATATGGAATAGAAAGCAGCCAGAGCAAAACACATGGTGGAAGATCAAACACCAGCTGTTGAAAGCAATTGCTGAACTCTGGAGTTGATGAATTTAGAACTTTTTCATAATCCTGGAGAAAACGTTTTTTTTGCAAAGTGTAACTATACCTGGAGGTATATACACAAATGCTCTAGCAATCACAATATACAAAGCCAGGAAATCAGACAAAAAATTTGTTGACATTTACAGAAGAACACTAATATTGCTTACAACAACAAATAATCTACACACACAGCTGCAGTAACATAAGTTTGCTTTTATGCTGTCATACACCAAGCATCACAAAATCACAACCTCTGGCAAAGAATGTCTGTAAAGTAATAAGTGCATTTTTATCCACTACAAAATTTTATTTGTTTTTGGTTGACTTAGCAAAAAAATGAAAGCAATTCACACCGACTTGCACAAACCAAAGCATCAGGCCTCAGAATTTTTAACAGCTTTGTAACATATTTACAGATCCATTAAAGTTTTGGAATTTTTAAGAACTACACAAAGATCATACTTACAAAAAAATCCTCTCCTCCACAAAATTCTTTCAATGTCATTATTATGAAAATGATCCAATAAATTATACTCACATCCTATTGCTGCAGAAACAACTGATGAGTTAGAGAAAATTGTTCTTTTGTATATTATTTCAATCAAGTTTATAACAAAGGCAGTACACTTGTGATAGTTCATTAAATGTTATTCATCTAAGGCTCAGGTTACATGCCACGTTAGTTGGTGTGGTGCACAACAACAGATTGCTTGCTTCCAATGGCTAGTTTTTATTTGAACTAAAAAGCCCAACTACTGAACATCACTTCTAATTTTGCAGCATGAACGACAAGGATGCATCACACCTTTATGCTTTTTATATTAAAAATAAGTAAATTAGAAGTTGTAAAACTTTTTCATTCATTAGTTGTATTGATTCACTCAATTCTATTGATCAAGGTAATTTAGTATGCACGGAGACCAGACAAAATCTCATAACCATATAATGATTAACCAATGGTGGCACTATATACTCTTGCAATGAAGGTTTTTATGTGAACATAATTTTTAAGTATTTATCTGTAAAACTAATGTCAAAAAACAAAAAAGCAGCTTAACCAACAGAGAAAAGAATGTTTTTTAGCTCTCTGCAGTTCCAATCAAAGCAATTCTGTATGACCTAAATGAACATGAATATATGGATGCCAATAGCATATTCAACTTTTACATTATCTCGTGATGACCCTGAGTAGCTGATGTGACTACTGACCAACCTTGCCTTTACATCTCCTTACAGGCCTGCAGCACCTTTGATGCCTCTAAAGAGACAAAAGTGAAAAGTATATACAACAGTCATTTACATAACACTGATGATGATGGGCATCATTAAAGCAGGGGTCACCAACGTGGTGCCCGCGGGCTTCAAGTCACCTGCAAGGACCATGTGAGTCACCTGTGGGCCTGTTCTCAAATGATCAATGTCTTCACATTAATGAATATCCATACTGAAATAACTGAAGGTAAATTGAGCAAAATTTTTATTTTTTAAGTTTGTATCAAACTAGTAGCCCTTTGCATCAAACAAGAAGTAGCTCCCAGTTTCAAAAAGGTTGGCGACCCCTGCATTAAAGCAATGCATGAAGAAAAAATTGAGAGATACACAGATGAATTAGTAAGACATGCACATTGGTGACAAAAGAAAGCAACAGTAGAGGTTATGAAGCAGAAAGCAATGCAGCAGCCATGACAAAAACTCCATGGTTAACTATGGCACTTCATCAGCACTACACAAAACAGCTTTACTGTTACATGCCATGCCTTGCTACTTGCAACAATAGAGCGAAGTCAGCAGTTTGATGTTCTGAAACAATTTGAGGACTGGTGAGCAGCGTCAGTAGTACAGTACCAGCATAGGGATGTACCACTAGCACAGGGCTAGACCACCAGCATAGGGGTTGATTTAGAAAGCAACTGTCTGTACCTCCAGCGTATGGAATGGAGTTGATTTAGAAAGCAACTGTTTGTACCTCCAGCATAGGGAGTTGATTTAGAACAATGGTGCACAACCTGCGGCCGGCCATACGGCTGCATGCGGCCTTCGATAATGAAATTGGCAGCCGTCCACATAAGATTTGGCACTGTGCTGGTGTATATTAAAGCAAAACAAACACAAGGCAAGCAAATCAGCCGACACGATGCATAACAATCTGAATGGGGATGTCACAAAGTGTTATACAATGAATACGCAATTTATGTTTAAATGTGTTCTGTGTTGGTTGGCACTTGGCAGTATCTCATAAATATAACTCAAACTCATTGGCGGCCATACTTCATATAAATAAAAGTAATGCGGCCGGCAATAGCAAAAAGTTGTACACCCCTGATTTAGAAAGTGACTGTTTGTACCACCAGCATAGGGGTTGATTTCAAAAGTGATTGTTTGCACCACCAGTGTAAGGGTTGATTTAAAAAGTGATTGTTTGCACCACCAGCATAGGGATTGACTTACAAAGCAACTGTTTATACCACCAGTGTAGGGGTTAATTTATGAAGCAACTGTTTGTACCTCCAGCGTAGGGAGTTGATTTAGAAAGCAGGTACAAATGAAACAGTTGCTTTCTAAATCAACCCTTACACTGGAGGTACAACCCTGTGCTGGAGGTACATCCCTATGCTGGTAGTATCGACGCCACTGACTCATACTCAAAATTTTTTTTTCTAATTCTGACTTGCTTAATAATGAAAATAACAGCCAAAGCAATAGATGAAAACAACATTTTTATAGATGTTTCGGTAACCGCTGCTGCCATCATCAGTACATTTGCAATGTGGCAGCAGCAGTTACCGAAAAGTATACAAAAAATAAGTAACAGAGAGTTATCTCAAGTGAAAGCAGAAAGAGATATCTGTCTTATCTCTTTAAATATAAAAATATCATAAGTACTTGTTGTTACAAACTATTTGTGATAATTAGGTGATGATTGGAACCAAAACCAACTTTGAAAATAAAACTTTTCTTTTGCAGCTTTTGAAAGCTCCTATTATCTTCAAATACTATGTATTCTAGTATTCTGTAACTCTGCTTGTTGTGTATTCTAGTATTCTACAATACTAAAATACTGTGTATTCTAGTATTTTGCAACTCTGCTTATTTTTTGTGTATATTTACTTTTTCGTATTTTCTGTGTGCACATTCTATGCTTTTCGGCATATAAGTACACCTTTTGTTTTTTCCGTTTTGCTTTTTTTCTTTTGTACCTCATTTAGTTTTTGTAACTTTTTCACTTTTTTATTACTATTTTTTAGTTTCTTTATATTGCTAAATATATTTTAACCACACCAAATTCCTTCACTTAAATTCGATCCACTCATCTGTTTACATAGGCATGCGGTTTCACTTGTACATTTTCTTCACCATGTTCTGCATTCATTCGTTTTTCGTTTTTGTTTTTCTTTTCATTATGCTTATTTGATGTTCAACTGTTGTTTCTCAACACTTGTCAAAAAATGATAAACAGGGTTGGTTGACCAGATGACCGCCACGGTATTTCGCCAATCCTATATGACACAGCGCCCGTCTCTGAAAATTATACTGATCAGCTATTGTGCCATTATGTTTTCATTTGCTCTAACGTTCGCTAATGCTTGGTTTACTGCATGCGATGGCTTTTATGGTGCTTCTGCTTGTTGGCTGAGTCATATGAATAAGCCATTACCATTACTTTTAACTTCTTAAAATATAAGATAATCTTACATAAAGGCTATGTAACCATGAAACCAAAAACTCATGCATAACTGTGTTGTTTTTGCCAATCTGTGCATTAAGTTCTTGTTCATTTTCTGCTTTCTGTCATTCGAGAAATAGGTCTATCATCCCAAGGCATTTCAACATTTGAGCCTGCTCATAGGCGTAATGGGAGAGCAAGGGAGGTAGAATTCCCCGGGCACCGAATCACTATGACATCACTATATCACTACGAGTCAAATGANTGCAGGGAGGAGGAAAACTCCCAAAAATGTCACAAGCAACTTTCTTCAAACAACATTTGCTTCCAAAAGACCTCAGGTTCTAACATGAGGGCACCAAAATTGCTCCTTGCCCCAGCCCACATCTAACCTTATTACACCTTGAAGTGTGCTGCACTTTCCTACTAGTCATTCTTTAATTTCCTGCAACCAGGGTTGCCACTCTATATTAACAAGTTTCCCCTACAAGCAGAATGAAAAATCCCTACATTTCCCTACACAATCTGAAACAAAAACTACAAACAATCATCTTTAGCTAAAACATCTGGCCTTGGTCATGTGATGTAGCACAATTAAGAGTGCAAGATAAGATCAAAATTACATGTGTAAAACTAACATCATTACAGAAAACACCATTGCATAACCACATGTCAATATTTTTCAAAAAATTGTCTCAATGTCTTCTAAGATTAGCCAGTACCTTTGGCAATAAATCTTGAGCATAATCCTTTACAACTCTGAACTCTCCAGATGGTTGCAATCCATAAAGAAAAAGTCATATCAGTAACAGCTTTAGAATTTTCAAATATTACAAATATGTTTTCCTTGCTTTGCCATGTAAATGCACAAGTCTTTGGTTGACTTCAAAGTCGTCTGGAAAATTCTCAGTTGACTTACGCTAATTATTACTTCCAAAATGCACAGTCTGAGTCAGACGATTGCTCAGCTTGTTTTTGTCGTTATTTAAGCGGGATAATGTTCTTTCAACCTTAGCAGAGCAAGGCTTTGAGGTAATGCAGTTATAGCTAAACACATTGCATGACAACTGTACTTTTCACTATATAGTACTTGCATTGCAATCTTTGGAAATCGGAATAAGATATACTACACCTAGTAGGCTGAGCCGTGACTTTCACTCATGCAATTCTAGCCTGTAGCCACTATAAAACTTGGCCACACTGCACTGCTTGCGTTAAAAATAACCCAGTACCATCAGCGATTTACCAGTGTTGTTGACAAAACATGTCCGTAAACAGTAAAGTATCACAAAGGAAGAAACAAAGCCATAAAAATTCTAAACACAAAAATCCCTACAGATCCCTACAAAATGGCGATTTTTCTCGTAGGGATTCCCTACTCCCTACAAAAGCCTAAAAATACAAAGAAATCCCTGCCGTAAAGATTTTTCCCTGCGAGCGGCAACACTGCTTGCAACTAACCTTAGCATAACTGACCTTAGAGTCAGTGTAGTCATTGGGGTCAGTCTCATCAACATCAGATTGTCACCCTCTTCAACATCAGATTTTTACATTACAGTTTCATATAAGCGAAATCAGTGGTCCTTAAAGTTTCGACGCTTCAGTACCCCTAAGTCAAATTTTCGTCAATCTGGATACCCCTTTTCAACAGTTTAATAACAAAAAATTATATCAAACAAAACAGAACTGGTAAAGAAATGTTCACTAGAGTAGTGAGGAAAAAGGTCAACCAATGCAATTGCAAAGGCTGCATCACATTCATTAGGGATTAGCACTAATTTTCTACTTCATCATGTGGACACAGTGTTGCAAGATCGTTAGAAAGAATGTAATTTATTGAATGGGTGTTGATACATTGTTGCATACCCCTGTTGAATACCCCCAACATCTGATCTCAATACCCCCAGAGGCTGAGGGTATTGAGGCAATACTTTAAGAACGCCCGAGTTAATTATTAACACTACCTAAGTAACAAGCGCACTGAACCTCATTGTCCTAAAGCAGTGGTTCTTAACTGGGGGTACACCTCCGCAGGGGGCATCAATAATGTTCCAGGGGAGCGCCTGCTTTTACGCGCTCCTCAACATGGAAAGTAAGTTTGATCAAAAATTCACCAATCAATACACTTGTTTTTACAACTTATTTAATGTCAGGAGGCTTGAAACAAAGGACGGTTACAACTTTTAAGGGGGCGTGGTATAGAAATGGTTAAGAACCACTGTCCTAAAGTGTCGTCACTAAATGGAGAAGTCTTTCGTGCGTAACATAAAATGTTATTCTCAACGCAGCGTTTGGAGCGTCTTCAGTTTGGAACGACAACCAAACACACATGAGGTGGAGACTTGAGAAATTTATGAAAGAAACTTAAAAATTATATATGAATCTAACTTACTTTCAACCTAGAAAGACAAGAAATGAGGAAAACAACAACAACAGCCCGCTCGGCATCAGATTTGTCGCCAAAACATCAGATCTCATGTTGAAATATCAGAAGTGGCAACACTGCCTAGATTTCCGCTGGACCACCGGTCATCGGACCGTTTGTCATGGTCATGGCTGACCGAACATGTGTATCTTGTCAGAAACACAATACAAAGTTCACTATAGTTTTACTATTGAAGATGATTTGTTCAAGTTTAATTATTTTGCTTGGCCATCTTGTATTTCATAATTGCCATGTTCTCTTCTTAGAGTCAATGTCCAAATCACTAAGGTCAATAGGTGCTTGGCTGTTTGATGCAAGTTCAGAGAGGCTTCCAGATCTTTTTCTTGATGACTCGATCTTGTCTTTTCAAATACCTGATGCTTTTTACAAATCTTCATTTTTCCACAATTATTCAATGCTCCTGCATGATAAAGACCAAATGCAGCAGTTCTTGGTGAATTGTTTCGGGTTTAGCGTCTCATCAGTACTGTTTCTGTGCAGTAAAAAATGTGTAGGCAACATGCATGTGCAGTGTGCACACACCAAGCAATAAGTATACAAAAAGTAGGCATACCATATTTTTGTGACTGAAAACCGGGACGCCTCAGATGAACGAGCCTTATCAGATAAAAGTGTTTAATATCTTACTTGGAGTATGTAGCTATTTTCGACTCCTATAGTTAAGACACCAAGAAAAACTAAAATAATACATTTTACAAAGAAACAAAAACAATGTTCAAGCGTTTGTAAATTTACTTATTTGCCCAATAATGCTGTTCCGTACACAATATTTCATTCAAAAAGTCTTTGTTCGACTTTTTTATCGTAGAAATCACTGCAGGAAAAGCCAGTATTAATTGACTTACAGACAAAGACTTTCACATTGTGCGTCTGAACACTTATCAGAAAAGGACTTTCACATTGTGCGTCTGAACACCAGCAAGTGAAGTGTTAACTAACAGTTCAAAACAAAAGCATAATGTTCCGGGATGGAACAAGGATGTGAGAGAAAAGCACAAGGCTGCCCGACAATCATACTTATACTGGATTGACAATCATAAACCCAAAAGTGGACCTCTATCTGATATCATGAAAAAAAGTAAAAAAGAGTTCAAATATGCATTAAGAGCTTGTCGAAAGACCCAACAAAAATGCAAAGCTGATGCCATGGCTGAGGCTTTACGGAACAGATCTCCCAAAAAATTCTGGCAGAGCATCAGAAAAAGCAAGAAATCATG
>JGI24021J15306_10004765_pt1 | contig 15888 bp, 16 predicted proteins | sample Ectturendosymbi1_FD_15306 | JGI IMG/M metagenome (IMG submission 15306) | reverse complement strand
GCCCGTTTTGCCTCCCATGCCCTGTGGACGCCCATGCGATCATTGACAATTTTATATCAGGTTCCATAAACAAGGCCAGCTCATCTAATGAAACGAATAAGAGTTTTTGACTAATTGTTAGCAAAGTTAAATTTTAGCATCTTTAGCGAGCAATGTGCAGTACAAAAGTATTTTGGCGATGATTATAAATGAAATCAAGTGTCATGTCAACACCTCTTTAGGTCTGGTGGGGGGATGCATCCCCTGCATCCGCCCCTGTGTCTGCCCCTGCATACGGATGTCCCTCAAGATGCCTTTGACATACTACGGGGAAAGAAGCACTTCCGGGCCATGGCGGCGATACTTTCTGCTCACAGGTATCTGCGAACCAAGTTTACAATAACAAATTTGCTTTTTCGTTACTTCATCTCTGGCAGCTTGCCTCGTTGTCTGATTGCCAGGTTTTCTTTTCCCAGATTCCTGTTTGCCGGAGCAACCTTAAGAGTTGCGGAACATTTGCAGTAGTTCGATGGGGAACTTTCTACTCGCAGCATATTTTCCAGTATACTCCAAAAAGACGGACAATAATTTATTTTGCAAGACTGACAAGTATTACCATTTCCTATTTATTTGCTTTTTGGTAGCAACTGTCATCGCATTGGAAACAACTCTGAAGGTAACATTTGAAAGATACAGTGAAGATTTAAGATTCTTTTTTCTTCTTGATGAATATAAAAATTACGGCAAATGGGACAGGAACGTTCATTACGTGAATAATTTTTCAAACTAATATCTTTAGAGTGCTCAAGCGCATCTTCTTAGAAGCGAGGGCAGAATTGTGACGGCACAATGCTTATACCGGAATACTTGAAGCTTAAAGTGACGGAAGAATGCTTGACGTAAATCGCAACCATTGAGCTTTGAAATGCATGGCTGGTGCTTTTGTAAACAAATTCACAAGCTATTATTCATGTAACGATAGCCATGCTACCCGCTATACCTACATAACGGGTTTTGCCAAGACTTACGCCTCTAAATCAAAGATGTTTTTTTCTTCAAGTTACAGTAACGTACTTTTGTACACGAAAACAGAAGTATTGAACAGCCCAATGATGAAGATGATGGCCAAAGCAAATCAAAAACATAACGTACACTTTTGGGAACCACTATTAGCATCACTGTTATGCGCATTCATGAACTCTAGGCACTTTTCCAGTTGTTGGGAAATGGACTAAAGGACGTGAAAGTAAGCTAAGACAAAACGTTTCAATGGCAATCACGGAAAAATTTTCACTGACCCCGATTTCAACTGTGTACTTCAACATTAATATATGTACTTGCCTGTATGATTCCTGATCTTGATCTCAGCTGTATAAATATTCCAATCGGTTCATTGCTTTCATGAGCACTGAGTAGATCGCATCTAGCCTGTACATGACACGCAAAAAAGAGAACGACAAATGTGAATGTGACAGCCGAACATTGTGTTTATTTGTTGCATTGCATCGTTTTGTTTACGCATTAAATTCCACTTTTGTTGCATTCATTCCTTAGTTGCTCATTTTAAGCAACGATTTGTGATCTTAACTAACTTGTTGAAATTCCATGTTGGCTGACATCCCTGCTGCATAATTAAGCACTTGCCTTTTCTTGGAACTTGGACTACATTCTGCATCCTTGGCTGTTGTCTGGAGCTTTTTGCTTAGATTGTGCTTGTCGAGCGCAAGATTTGAAAAGGGTTGTTGCACACAGGGTTGTGAGTAGGAGTCGGTGTATGAGGCGCAAGTAGCCGGAGTTTTTTTGCGTGGAATCGGATTCTTGAAAACAGTAGGAGTCCAATGGAATCATTTTTACATCGCACTCCTAAGCTGGGAATCCCTGTTCAAATGGTGCAATTTCTTTTCAAAATTTTATTGAAACAGAGAATTGTTGCTGTGTACCACGATTTCAATTGGTGGTTAGTTGCTACAAAATTCCTAACAGTCAAACTTCGTTCACATTATGCTAAGGAGTCGGAGACGGGGATAGGGAGACGAAGTCGGTGTCTGCGTTGGTGTGGGAGTCGGAAATGTTGGAAAAGCCAGAGTTGGAGACGAAGTCTGACATTTTACCTCCGACTCCGCAACTCTGGTTGCAAACTGTAGTGAAAGTCTACTATCTTTATAAACGAACGTACAGAATTTTCACGTTGGCAGGTAAAGACAAGATGGTCAGACGAGGTGAGGTTTGAACGAAAAGCAAAGGTTGCGTAATTCGTCTTCATCGTTTGAGCAGTTATCTCAAACCACTAGATCTCGGGACAGGTGCTGATCGTCTATTCGATTACCTCATACTCCAGAACCGTCAGGCCATGCACTACATAGGGAGGTCGATAGAATGGACAGTGAAGGACAACATAGCCAGCAGTTGGTTCTTCTGCGTCACACTCACATGCCGTAAAAGGGGCCATTCCGGTGCGGAGGCGATTAGTGAGCCGGACCCTGCTGTCCAAACACTCTGTATTCCATCGGAGATCCGTCCAGAGCGCAGCAATTTTGTTGCTGTCTTTAGATGAACTGATGAGTTGTTGTGCGGTGGGTGCAAACGGATATGTTGATTTGAGATGCTACGGATTCTGCCCCGTTGGACAGGTGAGCGCGGTGTGGAGCAGATGCAGGCTCTATGGAACGCTTTGATAGAAACAGTGTGGCTTCTTTGCCACGGATCTCAGCAAGTTGGATGTCTGCGAAGATAGCAAGATTGCCTGATGATGTAGGACGCAGGCATTCAGTCACAGTTCGCAAGGCGTTTTTGATGACGGGATCAATGGGGCGGATGTGAGCATCACGACACCAGGCAGGAGGGCAGTACTCTGCTTTTAAATAGACCAGGACTTAAGTGGCTGTTCGTTACGTTTTGCCCCAGCACACCTGTCCGAGTCACCAAGCCGCCTCACTAGTGCGATGTGTGATGTCAGCTCTTTGTGAAGTTACTTGAGATGCCGGCTAACCGTGAGAGCCCTGCACAACTTTACTCCGAGGTGTTTTGTCTCGGAGCAAAAGGGCAGTGTTCCGTTGTTGATGTTGGCTTCCAGCTCACGTTTGGCTCTTTGTTGGTTCTTAGAATCAACTTGCGGTGTCTAAATTAGGTACTAACTTTAAAACTTGGATAAAAAGCAACTTCAGCTGTTTACAATCCAGACACGGATGCACTGCTGGAGGCGTGTTTTTAAATGCTTTCAGGCGTAGCATCAGTTGCTTTCAACGCCTTTTGAACATTTGTTAAGACTATGCAGTTGAACACATTGTTCGTAAGTGCAAAATGTGTTTTGGTATACAGTGGATTTCCTGTGAAAAAGTAAAAACAGCTTGAAACATCAAATGTTTTCTGAATGGTGTACGTTTCGAATTTTTCAAATGTTACCTGAACAAGTCAAATCTAAGTTGTTGTCCTCACTGAAGGATGACAATATATTTCAGAGGCAGGTGAAATTACGTGACTGGGTTGTAAATGCGTTCAGAGCCCACAGGCACTTTTGCTCACTGCTCAACTGCAGAAAAATGTACTTTGTTTCGTATCAATCGCATATCAGTCTACTCGCCGGTTGTGCAACAGTTACACACATTTTGGTAATAAAGAAATGTTTATAGTGTATGGCAACGGTTATTGATGTTTGTATTACATACATGCATATTCACATTATGGATCACCCGCTCACTTCAAATGTGTGGTGTTTTTCAGAAATCTTCGTTTTTTCTCCCACAATGCAACACGCCTGTGCGAAGATGAGCGAAGCAGTAGCTGATGGTGCGTTATTTCATTGCTAGTTGTTCCGATTGTATCTTATGCGAATGCCAATTGCACCTACTCCTTGCGTTGTTATGATTAAGCATTTTTCTGTTTGTGTGTTGTTGTCCCAGTGACATGGACTCTTAGCCTGACCTGAACATTTTCATAAAAACAAATATAAACCTAAATCAACACTCGCATGTGGCTTACGATCCCAGGACAAAATGCTTCATATATTTCTGGAGTTCAGTATTTTGTCCCTTTTATCGAAAATGAGAGTAAAAAGTGCATTTGGAAGTGATCGAATAAGTCTTAATGATACTCAAATCTTCTTTGTTTTTTTATTGCAACAAAACCAAATCAATCACGGATAGGAAAATTTCAAACGTCAGTAAACAACTTTTACCTGACATTATACAGGTACGCAACACAAATTTATGTCATGAGGAAAAGGTTGGCTACCTAGATTTGGAATCGTGCGTAGTGTTATTGATACTTCGGAAGAGACTTACTTGCAATCAACTTACGAGTTTAACACCATGTACATAGGCGTAGACAGCGACGGGCCAAGGGGGCCATGGTCCCAGGGCTGTAACGAGGGGGTCAAGGGGGCACAATGTCCCCGGCGCCGAACCACTGGGGGTGCCGAAAAGTCCCAACAATGTCGCAAGTACTTTCATCAATATAGTGCATTTACTCCAAAAAGACCTTAGGTTCGAACATGGGGGTGCCAAACTTGCTTCTTGCCCCGGGCACCATCTAACCTCGATACGTACCTGCATGTCCCCCAAATTTCTTGCATACCTTGTCGTTTCGTATTTCCAGAGGCGGTTTTTGAAACAAAATACTGTTGCTCGCTTAAATCAAAGCATTTGGCCCCACAAAAATTTTGGGCTGTCTGCGCTACAAGCATGTTTCGAAAAATATTTTCAACATGAAGTTCAAGTTAATATAAATGGCAATCTACAATAACATCAAGTTACCTCCTGTGAAAATTCGCGGCAAATTTCACTTATACAGGCTTCTCTTTAACATGCTTTTTGATGAGCTTTTCAGAAATCGTTGATGCAATAGTCTCAAAGTTGACGACATTTTTGCTATGTTCCAGAACGAAGGCCAGCGCTGATGTTTGTACTGATGTTGGGGTGCCCACGATTTTAAAGGAACTGGGCAATGACAATGCAACGTGATTTGTCAAGACAGCGTTTTTTCCTTCTAACGCCCAACTGCAGATTTCAAAGATGTAAGACGTTTCATTAAACACGTTCGACGATCCATTTACACCAGAAAGAAAGATTGGAACAAGTTTAAGCAACTTTTTCAGTTTTTCATGAAAAACTGGTTTGTCGATATCAGCAAAAATATATTTCAGTTTTTCGTTCACAGCAGGCGAATAAAATCCAAACATGAACTTCACCACAGGGCGCAACCGATCTTCTTTGTACAGAGGAAACATTTGTGAAAAAGTGTTCAAATCAGCAAAATACATTAGATGGAGAGCAGCAAAAAATTCCTGCCACAACCTGTGCGTGAAGAGATAATGTTTTTCAGTTTCTAAAATTTTTTCGCCGAATTTAACACCTTTGGCAAGTTCGACTTTCATGAATGTCTCCAAAGTTTGGTCATCTTTATCAGATTTATTACATTTGAATGAAAAATGCTTCCCAGCAATTCCGCTGATTGCCAATGCGGTGATCATTTTCAACCTTTGTGGATCACCTTTAAAATAACGCGACTTAACGCACTGATAAACGACTTCAGCGCAAAGGTCAGTAACAGTAATCAGCTGCCCTTTGTCGCATTTCCTTTGCAGAATGTAAGTTGTTATTAATATGCAATACATTGGATTGTAGCAAAGCTCACGAATGTTGGGATGAGCTGCGAGATGGTTGACAACTTGTGTAAACTCTGATTCATTTGCACAAAGGTGTCTTATCAAAGTTTCCTGAGATGTTTTGTTCAAACCCAACAAACGTACAGTGAAATGCGGCCTGTACTTTGGATGGAGTTGGATCCACGCTTCTAGGCGTGAAGAAAGAAACTTTTTTGCTCGAGGAAGCAAATCACCGGCTAAGATGTTTTTCAAAATTTGGTCGGGATACGCTTTTTCTTCTATATCTACAACCGGCGAAAGTGTTTTCAGAAAAATACGATCCATTTCATCTAAACAGTCAAAGAATAAATACACAGAACCGGATTCTTTTAAACGTTTCAAAAGATATGCTCTCATTTCCTGTGAGAGAATTTCTTGGAGCGAATGCTGTTGCACAAGGAAATCAATTACAAAGATTTTTTCGCTCCAGTTGACTTGCCCGAGCTTAATGTAGAAAATAAAAGCTTTTTCTCCTCGAATAGTTTTTTTCATAGTTGAGTTCATAGTTAATGTCAGAAACTTGGACTTGCCTATGCCTGCTTCAGCAATCACTCCAACCGTATTTCCAATTCTTTCTTTATACAAGGCAATGTAGTCTTTGTCATTAGGGTTGTTGGCGACTGCTTCTCGATAGGCATTATTTTGAGCAGTTTGAAAGAGTTCAGAATAGTCATCAGGCAACAATGGATTATTCAGTTCGCAAAATTGCGAAGTGCTTATTGCGGCCTGTTTAGTGTCTTTGGAGCTGTGACAGGACATTTCCATTGGAAGAGGAACAAGGTATCTCCAGCGTACGCTGTTTTTAATATCGTTTTCCAGAAATTGTTTGATGGTGTGTTCTGAAATTGCAGAAAAGAATTTTATTGCAACTAAAAACTCTTCATGGTGATCTTCAAATGTCAAACATGTAACAACACACATGCATAGTCTCAAAATATTTCATACACTAATTTCCTGGACAGTAGCATTGTCATTTGAAAGTGCTCGTTTACATTTGATGTCCTGAGATGGGCATGGCGGCGAATTTCAAAGGGTGGTGGGAAAACAGTTCAAGAGATTTGTCCTTTGGAGAATATGGAATACCATTTAGTCATCATTATTCCCAAGTCAGCACTGACCGGGAGCAATGAAGCCTAGCGGGTTCCAATTCTGCACAAAATTGACTTTTGCAAGGCCAGACTGAGCTCTTCAGCACATAAGTATGGGCAGTGCCATAATAGCAATGAGGCCTGTGAGAACCGGGCCTCGGGGCCCCTGCAGTCAAGAGGTGCCCAACATGAAAGCTGGCATTCAATACAGTTATAGCCTACCTACACACTATGATTGTTGCCCAACCTTCAATTCAATATACAGACGATGTGCAACAGGAAAAAGCACATTACAGGGGCATGTGACACCATAGAATAACGCTATGGCATCTTATACCAGGCACAGAGGAAAAGAGTAGGGCATAACCCATGTTACGATGCATTTCGAATAGGATATCAATTGGTTTGGAGAGTTCTTGATAAAATTGTAGAAGACAGCAGTGAAAAAGCTGAAACGAAGGCCAAGGCTGCAGGCATTAGTAACATCTTCCAAACAATCACAAATGGCTTGATTGCAGAACACGGGCATTGCGTTCTACCTCGTTTTGACGCTAAAGCCAAGTTACTGCAAAGCGCAAGCAAATCCCTAAATACCGTTGTTTAAAACGCTACTGTCACTAAAAGAATTTTTACTTCATTTAAGAGGACAATTTGATAACTCTGAGGAATTGGGAAAAAAACTGGTGAAAAAGTGACTATCAAGCCGAAAGACGATGAACCAGGTGTCATAACGCAAAGATTGAGTATGATTCGGATCTGACGTCCGCCAATGAGTGTGTGCTTTCCTGTAGAGATCATTTTAGAATAAATATATTTTTCCAATCGCGGATCACTCTCAACTCATATTGGCCATAGATAAACGGACGCATACTTACAGGATGCGCAGTAATCGCTTCAGATTTCTCTTTATCCTTGGAAGAGGTACAACGAATATTGATGACATGCGTATTTCATCTGAGAAACTTGCTGTTGTTTATTCCGATGATATTGAGAAACATTCAGTTGGAAGTGAATTGCTCCAATTCTCTAATTTTGTTATGTGTTGACGCAAAACAGTGAGATGAGGCACACGAAATATTTATGCATCGCCAATTTAGGAAAGAAACCTGATGTCACTTTTTCCAAACATTGCTATCATTCCGCGTATATACCTTTGTTTGATGTGCTCACACACCAGTGGTGAAAGGTCATTTTCGAAACTGAAGTGGATAAAGAAATAACTCAGGTCATCAATGTCGTTTAAATCATTTGTCGCTGGTGAGTATTGAGAGCGAATTATTACGGAAACAAAACTGTTGACACGCTGATACACGAATCTACTTGAAAAAAGGACGCGAAGTAATATTGAAGTTTAAGTGTCTATCATGGTGGGAAAACTGAGAACATTTTTGTGTTCCTGAGTTTATAACAGTACAAACGTGTTCGTTTTCGCATTGCATATCTACCCTTTTCATCTGATGTTACAGAGTGTGTTATTTCTCGTGATGAACACGAGTATTGTGGGGTCACCAAGAGACAAATTTTTTTTATTGATAATGTGGGGCCCTCGAAATATTGGGGCCCTCAAAATATTGTGCCACAGGTCCCTAGAAGCTTCAGTTTGTGGATCCGATAAGCAGGTGAATTTTTTCTTCGCTTTGACAACCACTGCAGCATATTCTGCCCAATGTATTGGCCACGCCTTGCTTTAAGACTCTTTTGGGGTTCTGATTGCGGCATGCTGATGAATGGGGGACTCAGTGACGTTAATCAGCTCAATGGTACAGTGTCTGCCTCACAACTTGAGGGTTGGGAGTTCGATCCGTAGCCACGGAGCGAATTGCCGTAGCGCTCTTTGGGCAAGAGTGTTCACCTCTACCGCCATGGCCAGAAGCAAACTTTAGGTTTCAGTCAGCCCCAAATTGCCGTCACAAAAATAATAAGACTATCGCCCAGGCTTTCGTCAGAATTTTTTCAGAGAAATCCTCTTCCCTAGAGATTCCGCCACACACTTACCTTTGTAATAAAATAATTTATTTCCAAAATTTATCAACCAACAACAAATTCTAACAGATCAGGAAATTTACATAATATTACTAAAATGTGCAGCGGTGTTGGGCAAAGGTTTACTAAATGTAACAGCTGTCCTTTAGTTGATTACAATGTAGTTTTTGCCTTTAAAAACACAAAAATATTTTTGTTAACATCTCAGGGTTTCTTGCAAAGCTTTCCTTGGACGTTGTTGCAGTGAATCGGAAAGGAATAGCAGTCGTTCCTCTTTAATGAATGTTTGCAGAAAAACAAAAACCCTGCATCTGGTGTGAAAATACAGGAAAAAGCAGACACATTAAATGAAAATTCACTTTCTCTCACATCAGCAGTTATGAGCCAGTATTGACATACAGGGCTTGCATTCTTTAATTGCAACTTTGGACTGCACGCCCGACAGTTTCAACAATTTCGAAAGTGAGCGGAACTTACCATGGCGAGTAGATGCAGAAAAATGCCATAATCCCGTGACAATTGCTGTTGTTGCTGCAATAAGAGCAAGTAGCATGTAGCGCCTTTCTACTGACCCTGTAAAACAGTTTGATTTTATCACATCCACAAATACGTTTATTTCCAAGTAAGGGTGTTCGTGAAATGTTTTTTTTGTGATTTTTCAGAGTTCGACACGAAATAAATATAATCACTTGCATTTGATGAACTAAAGAGCATTGCAAAAAATCCTTGCTGTAATTTTTGTTCGCTCTGTTGGTTGCAACGCAGCACTTCTTGGGTAACTGTATTAATAATATTCCAGCTCTTTCCCAAGCGTATGCAACACCACGAGTTGAACCTGGATAGTAATAAATTATTTGATAGTGTAGAGGCAAAGACTTGATAACCCTTCGGTTCCTCCAATATCATAACGTTTTTGCACTAATTTGTTGTTTCCTGTTGCAATGCCAATTTTTGCTAAACAAAATCAACTCCACTCCAGAATAATCCTGTTTGATTTTCATGAACACTTTCTCTTTATATTTTTGGACAATTTTATACTTATTCAGAAGTCCCTTGAAACTACAAAATCACAGTTACTGCAAGCTTTTTATCGTTTTTCTATACATTGTTGCACTTCAGCTCGTCAAAACGATTACTTGTGATAAATGCAATGCAAAAGTTGGTACTTTATTCCTTCTCGACCAATCACAGCTTTCTTTCTAAATGCTTCAAACTTTTCACAGACTTTCCTGTAAAATAATCAATTCATCAGCTACACAAATTTGATATATCCTTAAACCTTAGTCGAAAATATGGGTAGCAGAGAAAAGCGCGCAGATTATGTCTTTATAAAGACGTAAAAAGACGCTTTGTTAATCGTATGTCTTCAATGGTAAAATCTAGACAGTTAAAACGGCTTGAATCCCCTGCGCAGATCATTCCTTTGAGGAAAATTCGGTACCTTACACCTGAAAAATCAAACAACGACAGAACTCAACTGGTCATCCGCATCTTCAGACATGACACATCATTGGGGTGCATCAGTAGTTTGTGTGACCAGCAGAAAACATGACACTCTTTTCTGCCACAATTTCTAGTTGTTTCAAAACTTTTGAAAAATACGTTACGCAACAGCTCATTGTGCAGAAGTGCACCCAGGCTTAGTTAGCAACATGAATTCTCAAAACTGGTTGATCACGTACACAACATGTGTTCTTTGCAGGTTTCAAAATGAAGAGCAGTGAATTTTGACAAGTTGCAGCCATTTGTTTAACTGCTCTACATCTTAAGTAAGAGTGCCGTTGTAAGTGAAAATTCGGGTTGAGATGTATCATTTACAACTTATGAAGTCTTAAAAGCAAGTTTCAACGTGTTGTAGCTAATACAATGAATATCACGGCCAAAGACAACGATACAAATGACATATTGCAAACGTTTCGATAATTGCAAACGTTTCGAGTATTGCAAAATGCACTGCACTGATGACTGCACTGCACTTTGCAATGCACTGATGATGATAACAGAAGTTATCGAAACGTTTGCAATATGTCATTTCTTGTGTTGTCTTTGGTCGTGATATTCATTATAATGCTATTCAGCACTTCCGTTTTTCGTGTACCAAAGTTGTAGCTAATGTTAATGAAGGGATATGTAGAACCGCGGAGTTCTAAATATCCTAGTGTTCCTGCACACCAATTTGATAGAGATTTCCTAAGAAGTGTTTTGTTTATTTATACAATTGAGTGCATTGGCCAAAGCAAACATCAACATGTGACATACTTTTCTAACAAGTGAAATCAAACAAATTCCCATTTGGTCACGTTAAGACAGTTCTGATGATTGTGTCGCAATCGTTTAGTCAGTGCTACATTTGTCTGGCCTGACCACGAAAAATATCTCTCTTCCAATTAAGGTAATGCATGCAAACCACTTGCACACTTTCGTTACAATTTGCTTGTGATACAAAATTTTTGAAACACTGAGCAGGCGCTGCAACACATTTCGAAACTGGCAAACGTTGAAAGAAAAGCCCCTATCTTTGGTTTGTGCCAACTGAGACTGGTATTCGCATTCTCTTTGAACCAATGAATGCCTCCAAGGATCTGCACTGTATTGCACCAAACACTTCAAAAATTCTATCATGAATTTACTATCACGTATAAAAATACGATCAAGAGAGGATTTATTTACCTTTTTGAATTTTTTTCACACTTGCACCAGTTGATATTTGTTCGTTCATTTCATCTGGTTCCCCAGTTTTCAAACAATCACCAACAGAGCAATTGGTACTGTTCGTTGCTACAACGTAGTATTTGCAAACGATTTTCTTCCGTTCAGGGTGAATCGGCTAAGATAAAACATCGTTGGCCGGGTTTATCAAAAACTATCATATATAAAAGTCGCCAAGTTTGCTTTCAACAGATAAACCCTATCAAAATGTCATTATCCATTCATTCATTAACTTCCATACCCGCAGAGGGGTCACGCGGCTACATGGCGCAAGGGTCAATAAGCAAGTTTAGCGCTGGGCGCCCCATGTTTCAACCTGAGGTCTTCCGGAAGCAAATGTACTGTATTGAAGAAAATACTGTACTTGTGTCATTTTCTGGAATTTTCCGCTCCCCCCGCAGTCATTTGGCGCCAATCGCATTGATTGGCGCCACCGTGGTGATTTGGCACCAAGAGAGTTATGCTCCACTTTGCCTCCCCTCGTTACGCCCCTGCATGCACACTTTTTATCTGGAGAAGGTCCCAGGAGAAGCAGCCTTAGGACGTTTGGAAACACTTTACGATTTTCAGCAATCTCTGGAAATTCTGCTGATTTAACACCAACACGGGATACAAAAGATCGGACATGTAACCAATCCATATGGTGCTTGGACAACCTCTTGGGCACTTCCATGGGTATTGGCAAGCAGGACACGCCTCCGCCAAACTTTCTTGGGACATTCTGGACAAATGGCCGAAAAAAGTAGCTGTGATATCTCGATTCGGTGAAGAAGTGGCTCGAAATTCAGGGTTTTACAAATCTTACAGCTGCGCATGAATTTTACAGCTGCGCACTTTATCGCAAAGCGTCACACCATGAAATCGTCGCAAAAATCCAATTTATGTCGGTTGTACAGTACTTGGGATAGCGTTCCTTCAGTCAGAACCCAAGATTCATGACCATATGTGAAGATCGGAACAAAGGCGTACGTAAATTTACGGTGATTGCCGTTTCGTGATCACAGAGCGATAAAGCTTTAAACAAAATATAGTTGCATGCGCAAATCAAACGACCGTCAAAAATTTACTTGCTTTATTTGAAAAGTTGGTTTCAGTTCTTCTCGTTTTTCCTCCATTGTCCGTTGCACGTGAGTCAACGTTATCAAGTGAGATAAGTGCACTTTGATAAATTACTTTCGTAAATATTTTGTTTCTGGAGACTGAAGGGAATATTAGCTAATGGTAATGTTTCTTAGAAACAAGATGATGATACACTTACAAAGTTCTTTCGTAAATTAGTTGATTCATCCTTTTATCCAAGTCATGTCCTAAACCTGAAGATATGCAACAGAGAAGAAAAGATCTACAGTTTTCGTTTTTTGGCAGAGTGGTAAAAATACTGATGTAACATCTGCAAATGATTGGCTATAGATATTTGTCGACAAGTGTAATTCCCTGGAAAAAATGTCAATGAGTGTGGGCTTTATTTTAGTAATTTGAGGATGAGAGTTGCTCCTATTTCGGTAATATGGTAATGTTTGGAGGAAACTCTGTTTAGGCACTGTAACACTGTTTTTCAACACGTTTTTTGAAAGTCAAATGTTGGTGAAATCTGTGGTTAAGTGACATGTGATAAAGATATGCAACATTTCATAAAATAAAAAACAAACAAAAAAATTGATGACGTCCCCAAATACCAAGATAGGGTTCCAAAAGAGACACATAACCACTTGGAATAAAAATTTTGGGTTCAAAACCGAATTCTTGTCCATAGAGGGTCAAACGTCTTAGCTGATGCTTTTCAGCGACCTGCATTGGAAACCTACGTGGCGCGTTGGTTCTTCGTCTAACACTACCTCGTCGAATACAGATCAATAAACTTCTATCATTCAAAGATATTTTCACAATGTTTAAGCATTTAGCTCCACACTGGGCATGAAGCCCAACTATGCAATGGAATGCCAGCTTTGCAGCCATAACTGTATATCGTTTGCCATACGAGTAAATTAAGGCCTTGCACATGAATTACGGTAAAACAGCTAGATGCAGTACTGTACATCGCACAATATGGAAATTGTTTTTTAAGTGCTATTGACAAAAACGGTAACATATGAATAGAATGCGTGATAACAAGTTGAAGAAATTCCAGCTTCGATCAAAACTCCACAGTTTCGTTTCATAATTTTGTTTGTTTGTACATATTTTAATGAAAAACAGCTGGTCGAATTATGATTCCGTTAATGTAGACAGTTGGAAAACGAGGGTACGTAAACGAATTAGTTCTAGAATCAATAAAATAAACATTGAGGTGTTGGTACGCCAATAGTTGCGGCTTGAAAGTGTTACAGATTTCTAGCAGACTTTTGCACATTTCGTTTGAATTTGAAATTACTGTAATGTTATTTGTTGCCAAATCAACTGACCACATGTCAGAATTCGATAAAAGAAGGGATTGTCGTCTCTTTATGAGTATTCACACCTTTGAAACTTTTCTGTTTTGGCAGAAGTTATCCAAACATGCTTTTCGTTTTGTAGATTGAAAATGAGTTGTTAATACGCGAAGCCGTGGTTTGTGCTCGAACTTCATAACTTGGTTGTGACAGATCCGGGAATGTAACTTTACATAACTCCAACAACCAACGGTTGACGAGCACGGTACCAACTAATCACCACACACATCCACAACTACCTCGTATTGCATTGAGAGCAGTCATAGAAACGTTTTGTTGGCGTTTTGGCTGTGCCTCAGGGTAAAACACAACGAGATACAGCACTTGAACAATTGGGTTTCTTCCAGCTGCTACAAGTTGTAATTGTAATGAGGGTAGATTCAGCTGAATGACATTTTTGTACAATTAAGATATGTTTGCAAATAATAAAGAATTTCGAACACCAGGTTTGTTTCTGCTACAAAATTTGTTTTATAAATGCGTCCACGTTTCCCAGAAAGTCACATTTCAAAAACTTTTAAAAATATTTCAATTGGCATTTTTTGAGCATATTCAACATAACCAACTACAGTATTTCAGAAGTCACAAGATTTATCAATGGCGTAGTCAATAATTTTGTTTTATTCATTATATATGCTGAGCTTCCCTGAGTCTAAAAACTAAACTGTTTTCCACCGTTCAATTTTTTCCTGCTTTTTAAACCTTTGTCTTTAATACACACTGTATGATGCTTTATTTGATTATTAGTTCAAAACGTCTTCCTAAGTAATGTTTACATTTCCGTTTTCATATCTTTCTCATCTATTGTAGGCTTTACTCAAAAACCTTGAAAAGTATAGATTTCAAATGCACCAAACATTCGACTCAGCTCCAAAATAGTCAATGCCAAGCTGCTTCATTTGCTGCTTTGTAAAATCAGAGTCAATAAAAGAAAACAAAAATTGCAATCTTCAATCTAGTATTTTTCCAGGTTTGCTTGTAAATTCTTTGGGAGGTAGCGAAGCACGCTTTCAAATGTTCGATTGCATTTCATCATACTGTCCAAGAGCTAAATGGTGCACAATCTCTGGCTGATGAGGCATACCAACATTAGCTTGCTTTTAAATTTGAATGTGCCTTCAGGCTTTAAGTATGGGATTGAAATGAGCGAATACGTGTTGCTCGTTTTGAATAAGAAAAGTCATGGCAGTGAGAGCTAACTTTGCTCTTGGCTTTCGCTGATATATTTTTGAAAAATGTTTTATGTTTTTATCACACAAAAGTTTTTCTGAGATTTTTATCTGAAAATGCTAATTTCATGTGAGCAGCCACGACTATTTGATTTACGTGTTTGAGTTATAACGCCTAGCCCTGACGTTTCCAGAAGCATTGGAGCTTGATGTTTTGGCTAGGGTAACAAATGAAATGCGAAAATAGTTCACAAATGAAAATAGTCTACTCTAGGAATGGAAGCACTCCTTGTGTAAAAATTTAATTTTGACGTTCAGAGAATGACTAAGAAATAATCACAGAAGGCCACAAAACTTGTGAAGCTCATGTGCTCATGTGCTAGAACTTTAATGCAAAACCTTGAATAGGACAAAACAGATAAGATAATTAGGAAAGTAGCATAAAATGTGGTAGACGATCATTTGAGAGTATGTTGATTCTCACAAAAACAAGAAGAAATATCAAAGTTTTTGGAATGAACACAGTGACGTAAAAAAAACGAACTTTTTCATGCTTTTTATTCTAAATTTTTGTGAGCACTTACATTATTTTGTGTTGGGGCCGCGTTTTCTTCTTCTGTTGAGCCTGTTCGTCAAACCACTGCTTGGGCGCACTAGACCTCGGGGCAAGCGTTGAGCAGCCATTCGATTGTCTCATTGTCCAGAATCGCCAGGTCGTGCAGTCCATGAGGAGGTCAGTGGATTGCACATTGGGAGAAAACATGGTCGACGATTTTTTCCTCAGCGCCATACTTACAGGACGCAGAGGATGCCACACCCTATGTGCACACTCGCAGAAGATGCCACACCCCATGTGCACACTCACAGAGGATTCCACACCCCATGTACAC
>JGI24021J15306_10004763_pt1 | contig 15891 bp, 9 predicted proteins | sample Ectturendosymbi1_FD_15306 | JGI IMG/M metagenome (IMG submission 15306) | reverse complement strand
ATGAGAAAACGTCTAAAAATAACGGGCGAGAAACGCTCCACTATGGAGGACTTACTAAAATGGACAAGTGAGCCACGAAAACGTCGGCAGGCCAAAAAATTGCCCGAAAATTTGGTATGCTTGTCAATTACTGATTTAAAATTTGGGATATTAGTGTATTAAATGTTGCATCTCTCACTTCGTCTACTTCACCTGAAACGGTGAACATCAATTGCGAAGCTTTGAAAATGCATGGTTACCGGAAAATAAAAAACAGTAGCCACCAATACTTTGAAAAGGTTCTGTTTGATTCACGGTTTTCATGACTAAAAAGTGAAGGCTCATTGCGGTTCACTGTCAGCCATAAAGAAGATTTTCCTTCTGCAGCTATGCTTTTGCTCTTTATTACTGAAGTAAAAACAACTGCTTTTACTGTTATAATTTCATTCGGTTTTCTGTTTCTTACTGAAAGTTCAGTTCGCACAGTGTGGACGAAGATAAGAAACAAAGTGAAGAAAATGCACAACTTTTGACATTCAATATTTTCTGACTTTTAATGTAAATTCATGCGGAGTGTACACTTTTTAAATACTTACAGGAAACATCTGAATTTTGTGTTAGAGCAGTCATGTTACCTTCAAGTTACATTATTATATAATCAAGCTAAATTCATCATTCAGTAATACAAACCTTCTTGATCATTTATCTCAGATTCTGTAGCAATAAATCGATCGGAAAAATATTAATTCAAAAATGTATTATTTCTAAATTGTGAAATGCACGTTTTTAAAGGAATATTGCTTCGAAACCTGCATAAATTGCCGCGGTTTCCGTACGATAGCTCGCATAGATTTTTGGAGCAGATTTTGTTGCAAATCATTTAATTTATAGGCAACAATTTCGACATGTTCAGTAGTACAATGGGCTTGGTTGCTTCTAAAGATTGTAGTCGACCAAGCGGCACTTTTGGTCGTCTGTAAGTGGTACAGTGGGTTGGGTACGCGTCGATAAATCTAGTGGGGTCCGATAGCCGGTCGTGCCAAACTGAAGACTTGCAAAATGGAAATTGCACCTTGAACAGCCTTGTGTTCGGTGATAACGGGGTGCTGGTGGTGCAAGGAAAAGGTTCACATGCGCTGCTGTTGTTCACTCACGATGGAAGCAGCCGCGTAGCCCATGTGCGCAAGCAAGCGGAGACGGGCGCCCACAGACCGCTCGTGACACTTGGCAAGGATTACGTAAGCAAGCATAATAAATTTGAACTTAAACGTTCAACGTAGCGTTTTTTTAATGAAAACTGTGAATGATAACTACACTGTGAATCTTTCGTTGTAACCGTTGACTTATCGTGAAAAAAAGTATGGGAATGTATTTCTCGGGCGTAGGATAAGAATTTACCAGAGCATATGGTTCTGATTTAAAGTTGTCTGATTTGATCTGCTTCTATGACACAGCAAGATAGAGGAAGTTGTTCTTAACTTAGTAAATTCGATAAACTTGAGTAAATCAGAACTCACAGCTTCTGCATTTACTGCAGAGAATTGTCTTTTTATTGCTTTTTACTTCGTTTACTGCTGTTGATTGTTTTCTTAAATTTACATAGGTACTGTTTCAGCACTATACAAGTTTCTTTCAATTGATAGATGTGGATGTCGCATGATTTTGTCAATTCAGGCCATGTTCACGAGAGTGAGCAGTTTTTTCATTTGAAAAGAAACAGTTTTTTTCAACATGTAAAGAAGTTTTTCCACAATGGAAACAATGGAACTTTGCTGGTAATTTTTTCCACACTGAAATATAAACCAGCGAAGTTTCTAACACTGCCGAGCTCACCTAACTTGCAGAACGAATTTCTTGCTTCAGGCAAGGGTTGCCCGAAAAAGTCTTTACGTCGATGTGGGCACACCTCGTGATATAAACAATACCCACTGTTTCCTCTATAATGCCGAAAGTAACATTTATGCATGAAATGAATTCTATTTAAGAAATTGACCCTCCAAAATCATTGCGTATCGGCCGTTTTTCTTCCTTAAATGTGCGACACTCGATGTACAGTGGCTAAACTTCGCAACTTTAGGGGGTTGGTAAAGGATTGCGATAAATGCGCACCCACTAAAAACTACGCATTAAGAGTAAAATGACTTGAGAGAATATCGTCCAGTGTAAAGACTCAAGGAAGACGAATATCGCTGTGTAATGCTTTCACCGGTTTCGCCACATGGTATGATATTTTAAGAGTAGACTGGATAATGCACCTTAAATTGTTATCAAAAACGTTTGAAGCAAAACTAAGATCTAAGAAGATAAAACAGCTTGATATTGGCTACAAGTCCAAGTGAAATTGTCCCCCTAGGAATGAAAATAATGCAACCAATTTGGTTAAGTTTTGAGGCGGAAAAAAATAATAAAGCTAGCATAAATAACAAAAATAAGCAGAAAAAATACAATTTTGCTTTCTCAAAATTGCCAATCATGCTATTATCATGTTACATCGTGATGTGAATAAGTCAGATTCAACTGCAAAGTTGGCACGTTAAACTAACCTTCATGAACCTGCAGCGCAGCTTCTACAGTCTCAAGTCGATCTGTAAACAAATTGAAAAGAAGATGGAGATTTAATTGTCAGATCGTCATTAAGTGTTTGCTTTCAGTAAAATTCGTCACAAGTTTTTAAATTTATTGACAACACCTTTCAAGTGGTGCTTTAATGAAAAATTTACATTCAAATGACAACTGCACTGCCAACATATCTTTGCAATGGTTGACCTGTAGGCAGTGGCGCAGCAAGGCTAAGTGCTGCCCGGGGCCGACCATAAAAGTGTCGCCTTTCCACCCCCTCAAATTTGCTTACAAAATTTTTGAATGGAAGTTCATGTTTCTTGCTAATTTAAAGATATAAGGATAAATAAAGCATCTTCAAAATCGCCATCAAACACTAACAAACTGAAACGTGTCTTGTTTTTGATTGTTGATTATGATTATTGCTTTTTCTGCCTGTCGCCGCCTTTCTCATTATTGATTTTTCTATTATTTTTTGCTTACTTTGCATAGGCATACACGAAATCCACATGTTTCGTCAGACTTTTCCTCCCTGTTGATTTTTAAATCTCCGGTTAGCTCACCGCATGACATTTTAATACTTTACTCATTCCAGGGGTCAAGCGGAAAAATTAAGGGATGTGATGGCGGCATATCTACCTTACAAATGTAAACATTTATATACGTTAAAATTTCTTGTAGTATCCCTGTCTTTAACTAAAAATAGTATATATACTGCGTAGCAGGTTATATAACCAATCGGATAATATGATTTCAGTGATGTAAAGAACGTTTCATTGTTCACTTCACGTTTCAGTAGTGGTTTAATCCTCTTAGAAGATGTAGAATATTTCAAACGTTAACTCTGTGAGCACATGCAGGAGCCCTTTAAAGGTGCAAACCCATTTTGAAAAAATATTTTAAACAGGTTTAAAACAGTTTATGGTTGAGAAGCGTTTGTTTGCAGTCTTTACCGCGACTTGTGCACTTGGTCTAGCTGTTGTGTTGGACCTTTTCCAATTACACGTGCTTAGTCTTATTCCTTGCCTTTGTTCGTTACCAACAGAATCATTGCCAGAGGGTCTTCAATTGGGAGATTACGTTTGTGGAGGGGGACTGACATTCTAAAATATGACGAAAAATCCACTGATTTATAGTGTTTCATATTTCAATTTTGGGGGAATTGTAACTTTTTCTATTTCGAAACCTGCATTACCAAACCATGCCAGCTGTGACATGTAGGCCTTTTGGATCCTCAGCAGTGATTACAACGTCTCACGTTCGACGGTTATTGTGATGAACAACTTTATTCAGTACAGCCATTGCCAAGCTGTACAACCATTTCGATTAAAGCTCTTTTTAATAAAAGCGGTAACCACAGTCATATCTAAACATATTGTTTACCCTTGCGTCAGGTTTTCGGACTAAGGTTCTTGCCTCAAGTACATCAACATGAGAGCTACACCTTTTTTAAACTTTTCTTGTTGAAATAACTTTTTGTATGACTGCCAATGTTTAAAGTGTACCGTTCAACAAAGGCGATTTCACGAAAACCACGTTGCCTATCGTCTGGCTCTTATTCACTCTACTTGCAGTTGAAACCTACAATCTGAGCTCAAACTTACCCATGAAAATACACCAACTGCACTATCCCGCTTCAAGAACGTCATTTTCTAACGCCATAACGTCATATAGAAAAACAGCAGTTGTACTGAAACTGAGAAGTTATCTTTGCAAGTTCTTCACTTCAACTGCCAAAACTTAATGTTGATAGGCCCACTTAATGACTGGGCTACAGCTTATTGCAGTTATTAAAAATACTCCACTGAATATTAAAAAATAGCATGAGATGTGCCAAGAAATGATTTTTTTATAATTTTGGCGACAGCAATTAGCGGCATGCCAACGCCTGAAATATGCTTCCTACCGGGGCAGTTTAGGCGAACGATCTTGCCCAAGGAGCAACACGCGGAGTCACTCAGTGTCCGTGAATTGGACATATGCCTACCACCTTCCAATTGAGAGTCGGACACTCTACCACTGAGCTATCGCCGCCGCAGCGAAATCTTCGTCGCCAATGCCTACGTGTCAGGAGATGTTATGATGTGTAGTTGGGACGTTACTGAGAAACCAACGATACGAGAAAAAGGATTAAGCTAGCCTTGAATATTTACCGTGATTTCATGCAAAATTTTTTCATCAGATTTTGAGAGGAGGGGCAATATAAACCGAAAACAACTGGAGCCCTAAGGTTTTCAGTCTGCGGTCGAATGTCATCTCTTTCCATTGTGCAAAGGACTTTTGACTGAGATTGCTGAAATGGCTTTGTCTGGCGAGGAAGGTGTAGGGACTGGAGCAAAACTGGCCCCCAAGTAAGCATGCCCGTAAATAGGGAGCGCAGGAAAATTTTCCGCCCCCTTGAATAAATGCTTTGGCCGGAGTTTAAAACTATTGCACATAGTTGAAAAATTTGGGCCCCTGTCAGAAAACTCTTCGTTCCCCAAACATTTCATCAAGCCACTAACTCCAAAGCCACATGTCGTGTTCTTTTAGACTAGCCTACCAGTCTCGAGATTCTAACCATGAAATTTGAAAAGCGGTAGAGCATTTACAAATGTAATTAATGTAATAACGAAAAACTATAAATTTTAAACTCCTTTCAAAAATTATTTTTGGTCAGCGAAGTGTCGCCCCCCTTAAAGTACCGCCCGGGGCCTCCAGCCTCCCACTTGCTACGCCACTGCTTGTAGGTCATAGAAAAATATGAAAGTTGTTTACAAGTTGTGGCGCCAAACTGAGATGATGTATTAGATGTATTAGAAATAGATTGCCTGTCCGTGGTGCTTTGAGTTAAAAAAATGTGGTTTTACGTTAAAAAAGTGTGGTTTTACGTTACTGAATTACGAAGGCCTAAATATTTCAATGAAATTTTTAACCAAGTCACTCCCACACTATCGGACGCACAGGAAGTGCGTTTGTCGATAGGCATAGCGGTTTTGCAATACAATAAGGAAAGTCCATCACAATTAGTAATTACGCTTGGACGTGCGTCCCACAAATCTAGACATAAAGAAAGAATTTACCTTGAATATCAGACAAGTATTTAACGATCAGCAATGTTCGTTTATCCGTGGATGTTAGAAGTTCCTGAAAATACATTGACAAATGACCAGAAAAAAATATCATAAACACCCCGATGAATAATGAAAACGCTCGAACGAAAAGAAAATGAACAGATCCAAGCTAAAAAAACACAATGTAGAAACCTATTGCGGAAAAATGGACATTTTTCAATCCTGCTGCTAACTTTGAGGAGTATGCGTTTTACTGCAATTTGCGTTTTGTTGAAATTTAGGTCTAGTGTACAAGATGTTATAAGAGTGGGCGAACGTTTTCACATTTCTCTTTGTGTAAAAATTAGAGGAACTTTCATGGTCAGCATTGTTTTCACATTTCCAACTTTCATCAACCAAATGGAGATGTTTTCTCCAACATCCTGTTTTTGTTTTGGAATTGAGGAGGGATTTAGCTTCTGCTGGCAAGTAGTTGATTCTTCAATTGTCTGATACCGTTATTTTAGCAAAAGTTGTATTGGTAGGAAGGTAATTGAGTGGTTGGGGACTGCCCCGCTCAAGCTAGTGCAAGAGATAGGGGTGCAACGAATAACCTCCGCTCATTGAACTACACTAAAGTTTATCAATCTGAAGCAGGAAGATAATGATTTTATTTTATTTTGTACCTGGTCTGTGCAAAAATTTATTTTTTCATTGGTACTGGTCAAATGACTGGGAAGTCATGGTTTTGCATTAATGTGATAATGTACTGAACTCTGTGAGAATCTGTAAATTTCTCAGTTTGACCGTCGCTTATCCTGTAATGCGCATTTTCTCGAGTTAAGGTGAATTATGCGAATTGTGTCAAAAATTACAACTATTTCAGATAAGGATGTATGTGGGTGTAAATCAAACAGGATTTTGGGAGGTTTCGGATTTTACAATTTATGCTTAGTTGATTTTGGATTGGATCTGTGTTTTTGGAAAAAGTTTTTCTAAGTTAGCCAATTAGTTGTCATGAAATTTTTTTTACGTTTAAATTTTTAGTGTTACATCTGAATTTTTGCATTTGCATGAATTGCAATCGAGTTCGTTTTTGTTCGTAATTTTGCACTCTCCAATTTGCCATGAAAAAATGCAAGGTTGCTGAAAGGAGTCAAAGTTCATAGTCTGTTTTATTTGGTTTGGTTTTTGTTCATTCATAGCCAAAAAAATTTTGACATTCCAAAAGATTAATTTGGCTAAATTTCCCAAGATGAACACTTGGAATGCTACAAAAACAGTGTTGTTTTTCATTTCAGCCATTGTAACTCCGCTAAATGCCGTAACAATTTGGTCAAAGTTTGTGATTCAGAAAACTGCTGTGATTCAGAAAAAGTTTTTGATTCGTACCAATAAGTGAGCTGAAACATATCCACCTATAAAACACGTTTAATTTAAACATTTTAAAATGCGATCAGGAAGTGTAAGCCTACATTGGTGAACCTCATCTAACGTCAGTTGGACTATAAGCACAACAGCAAAATGAGCAGGAGAAAAGAAATACAAACGACTTTTTTAGAAGGAAGCAACTATTCAAAACTCTTGGATTGATACCTTGCATGGATAGGGCTAACTCTAAATATTGCATCAAAGTGACTACCTTTTGATACTTTGTTCACCTGATATAGAGTTGAGTTCAGCTTTGGTTCTTCAACAGCATTGCTGCTTCCCTCAACTGGAGGGTCTGCATGCGCTTGAGAGTGGATCAAAAGACTAACAAAACAGCAGGATACGAAACACCAGAAAGAATACATGTTGCCACCGTATGAATTCTCCTTCATGAAATAAATTGTAAAGATAAGTTAAGGATTGAGCAAAACAAGTCTTTGATGTATCTCGCATGAAAATAGGCCTAAATTTTTTACTGTAATCTATGCAAAGTCAAAATTCTGCAAGTGGCAAAAAATATTCAACAACTACTGGAAGAGTAAAAGCACAAACACAACGCTGAGGAAGTAATTTTATTCAGAAAAAATTGAAATTGTAATTCAAAAAGCAAAATACTTCTCAATACGAAGAACCAACAAACCAATTATCCCTTACAGTTGATTAAAGAACAGCTGCAATGTTACAAATTCATAATGTTTCAGGTATAGGTCTTTTTGCGAACAAGAGTTGCAGGTTTCTATCAAATTTACATTTCATAAGATTTCTGCTAACTTGAGAGTAATTTTAGTTTGTTGAATAGCAAGTAATTACCAGTCTTTTGCCTTGAAATTTTTATTTTTGTAAGATATATTTGAATCTTCATCTGAAAACCGCGTTCTGCACAATGTTCATACGCAGTGGTTTAACGCAATGCTTGAAACACTTTGCGTTTTGTGCAACGGAATAAAGACATGCACTACAAGGAACCAAAAATTTTAGATGAAATGCGATAAAATTTAGAAATGCATAAACCAGACTTTTCATAGAGCAGCGTTTTACTTATCGGTACGCTTCGACTGAGCCTTACTTTGTACTTGCGTGAAGGAACGTTTCGGAAGAAGAAAATTTTCGTGACCAAAATAGAAAGTTTTTCTTCCTACCACTACCACGAAATTTGTACGTAGCCTACAGTTTATGGCTGTGAAACAATAGTGGTGCAGTGCACTGCATTTGCACGTCTAAAAGAAGTATGCTGCCCACTTAAACGTTTCACGATTTTGCATTTCTTGTTTCCAACGCTGTCCGTAATGATCTCTTGATAGGTCTGCTGACATAAAATCTAATTTAAATGTAACTGCTGTGTAAGATACTAATTTTATTTAAAAAAAAGATGAACCAAGAACCATCAATTATCGTCTGGTTTCAATGCTTTCCCGACAATCCCTCAGCCATTAAAGTAGCAAATGATTTTATCAGTCAATAATTTTGAGTCAGCTATTTTTGGCTTGCCAATATGAAGATGACATAACGTGAGAACTTCAGCAGATGTGTTTGAAGAGACATTTGAATTTTTCAGCAAACTTTGTAGTTAAGGGTGCAAACTGTTTGCGAATAACATGCTGCGATAATTTGAAGTTCTAGCTAGGGTGTAAGCTTTCGAGGAATCAGGCGACTGGACTCTGCATTCATCTTTTTTTCGCTGATTCAAACTTGCACATATCTATACAAAATAACTACTCTCCGTAAGGGAGATAAACAAGGAATCAATTTGCTAATTGACACGTGACGATGACACGCGTTCTTTCTACGTGTGTATAAATTTTTGGTTATGTGATAATCTGTTTGGTCTGGCGTTTACTACTGGTTGGCACTCGCGATTTTGATAATTGGGGTGTTTGTAATTTTCCCATGCATTTTTCATATCTGCACTACAATATTTAGCCTGAGTGTTGTAAACAAACCAAACGATTCAAGATGTGTTAACAGAATATGTTTAAAACCGTTTCACTTAACCAACTTATGGCAGTTTGCAATTTGTTAAGTATTTGCATGCACGAAATTTACTCATGCGAATACGGAATGAGTGTAACGATACAGCGAATACTGTTTATGAGAAAGGTTTTGAGAATGAAATTCTCATTGCACCATTTCATTGCTGTAGAGAACGGGGATGCTGGACAGTACTACAGCCGGAATGAGGCTGAAGAAGCCATGGCATGCCCCCTCCAAAACAAACTTGCGAGAGTTTTCGCTGATGCTTTAGCCCATATTAATTTTAAACTGTTCGAAAATAAAAGGAAGGAACATTCCGACTCAAGACGACGTCAGTGACTGATGACGTTAGTGACAATTCCTGGCTGCGCTACTGATGCTGGGCTGGCAATTATTTAGTCTCAAGCCTTCCGTATTATTCACACTTTAAATGGATTGAATGATGTGCTTTGCAAATTGCATAAACGCTTTAATGAAATTCACAGCGGTCTTGTTTGTGATTATAATATAGATTTCCAAGTTGAACTTGAAACGCTTTCTTATCAAACGAATCCATGCGCAGAAATAAGATTTTGCTTGTTCTTCCTGCTGCAGATTTGAAACCTGAAAAGAGCATCTACAGGACATAAAAATATTCGCCCCGCCGCGTTTAATTGCTTTATGTTTTTACTCAAAAAAGCTTTGTGCAGTCAGTGAACAATTTTCTGCTGTATTGCATGCAACTCAAAGCAATGACTTAAATCAAGTGGTTCAACGCTTACCTTACTGCAAAATCTGGCCACTCCACGAAAAATTAGATCATGAACGTATTTGGTAATAAACAAAATTGACGCCAATATCTTTATTTGCAAATTAACACTTTTTTTTTAATCGAGCTGGGAATGGTAGTTCTTGTGATAAACAGCAGTGAGTAAGATTCTTATCAGAAAAATAAAAGTGAAAAGGAAGAAATTGATTTATTCCTTTTTGTGAATGAGTGAATGAATTAAAGAAGAAATTGATTGCAAACTTTAATATTTCCAAGAGTGCTTTGCGTAGAGTAATGAATGGATTGTTAGACAATTGTATGTTTGAAAATATACATTTCAGACGTCTGTAAAGGCAGCATTTATCTAACTCGAATACAAAATAATTTCAATTTCAGAAATGCAAAGTAAGTGGAAGTTATTTTGTATGAATGGATATGTCCATGTACACCTCTGCCGAAAAGAGTGTTTTTGTTTTTCACCACTTGCTGAATGCTTATAAACATTCGGAAATATTTGGTCAAAAATGGTTTAACAAAATACCAATTTGGCTGATTGATAAGTGGTGGGCAAGCCAACTGGACGAATGTTGAATGATAGACAGGTTATATTCAAGTGTCACAAAACATGTGAAAAAATTTTTATCTGCACAAAACTACAAATTTTCTAGCAGTGTGGCAAATTTTATTCATTTTAGACGTTTTCATGAAGTAAAATTTGAAACGAAACTTCCTCCGTGTTTTGCATCAACTTTTAATAAATCAAGTACATTCCAAATCGTAAGGACTTCACCTTCAAGAAATTGAGCAAACATAAAAGTACTCATGTAACAACATGTATAATGTCTCGTGTTTGCAGGAAGCCATATAATGCAAGCACGACAGCAAATTCATAGCTGAAAAGAACTGCCTTACTTAGCAAATATACAAAGGTTAGTGTGTCCAGCAAAACGTTCGCAAACATGGAACGACGACAGGCGCATATTTTCTCTCCATCACCTTTTACCTCATGGCACTCGACAGTCACTATCGGATATTTTGTTAAGGTGATAACTAAGTCTAAAGTATTTTAGTATTATCTAAAATCAGACTAAACTGGAGGTTAATATTATTATTTAATGATAAATAATATATAACATGGTGAACTCCTTTATTTTTGAAAAACCTTGAGTTCTCCGTTGCCAATACAAATTCGATTCAAATGAACATTCAATCTTCGGATCCCTGATGAAGCTCGTGGTTGCAAGACAAAGTGTGCGAGCGTCTAGAGAAGATAGACAACATAAAACATTATAACTTTCCTGCTAAATAATGTCATTTTGGTTATTAGAGAACAGTACCTGCAAGAAAGGTTTCTGTTTTTCGCAAAGCGAGCGTGTAGATTAACATCGCATAAACACAATCGCCATAACTTTGAATTTGACGTTTTTCCAGCACCGCACCTGTCAACTCTTGACATTAACGATTTAACATTTCCAGCAATACAGTTGTTTGGAATCTTTCTTGATCTGAGGTACGCTTGACTGCTGAGGTAAAAAATCATGTATAAAGTTTCAAGACCGCAACACTGATAGAAAGTGGAACAAAACTGAATTCCAGTTACAAAAAAGCCATCGAAAATATACAACGCAGAGTGCATGCCCCTTATAACCTAAAGTTCATGTTTAAAATAAATGCAGCATGCTGCTATGAAATTCGAGTAATAATCGCGATTAGAATCATAATTGCAGATGCAAAATGTTTTCTTCTATTGCCGGTAACCCCTGCAGCAGTAGAGGTGATTGTAAAACCCGGTGCAGGCGAAATTGAGCTTGGCTGGTCTTACAAGTAATTGGCGGCTGACAGACCAAACGAACATGATTTTCAGTTTTTAAGACATGGCCGCCTAGCTATAGCCTCTCGAGAATCGGACACTTCAACAATCAACCTTCCCTGGGTGACTAACCTTGCATATGTTACTGTGCTTTTCTATAAATATTTCCTTAGAAGAAGAATTTCTCAGTTTGAATCAAAGTAATAGCAGCTTATTAAGGAGTCACGTTCTTAGCATAGGATAACGTGCATTACTTTGTGTCAGCATGGATTAAAGATCCCTTTAAGAAAACGTTAATCCTCTTGTAACCAAAAAATAGCGAAATCGACTGCAAAAAATCTCAAATACCTTCAGTCACTTATCGGAATTTATCACCACTTGTAAGCTGACACAATGGAAATATTCGGAGCAAATTTGGAATTATATTCCCATTCAGACCAATTACGAAGTTGGAGGATAGGTTTGATTTTGAGATCAAATCGTAGATCTTCGTTATAAAACAATTGAAAAGCAAATTAATGCTGTGGAAGAATCAATGACTATGCTGAAACATCGGTTTCTGTTTTCTTACAAATTCTTGCCTGTGTGCAAATGCTTTTTGTTTTATCTTACCAATGTCAAATCCGGAGACAGCGATGCGACCTTTCGATAAGGTTGTCCGCTGCTATCCCAGCAACGAACCCTATTGAGCAATGCATATGAGGCACGTTGTGAAATACTGTATTATAAAAATAAATAAACGAGTTGCAAGAAGGCGACCATCAGATAATTTAGATAATTTTAAGGGTTGCAACGGATTATTCTACTGTTGGTCTCTCTTTATTGCGTAACAATAACATGGCAACGAATCTTCAAAGGTTAACTAGAAGTTACGGTGGTAGGGGTGTAGGCGATTTGCCGCATGTGACTGTTGAACGCAGATATCTCGGCAGGTAATGCAGCAAGACACATGGACATCGGATGGATGTTTTCCAGGGTAGTGGATTTTTACAAACATTTTTCTAAGGGGTCAAAAGTGGTGAAATTTCTAGAGGGAGTCAAAAATTTTCCTACTCGAAACTAAGAAAACAACCTTTTTTGCTGAAAATTTCAAAACCCAGGGGTCAAAGCCCCCCCGGTCCATCCCTTCTGACTACCGAGATAGTGACTGCTGATAGCGGAAAGCCACGTATTTTTGTATAGTGTGAAAAGACGCAGAAGTGAACCTGTAGCAATGCTTCCACAAGTTTGAAACATGCATTGCTAGTGTGAATGTGACCAATGTGCCTGGGTGTAAAACTACACTTATGCAGGCTTCTTTTCACGCAGTAAAAAACTACGGGACTTGTTAGAATACGTCTATGCAGTCTTGTGGGAATAAGTCTTAATCGTTGAGATATAGTGCTGACTTCTGAGTGAATACTGACTGCAAAGCTATATTTGCTGAGGCGAGTTTTCATAATTTATATGCTGAAATTTGCGAAGCCTACGTGGTGTTCTACAGTAATTCTAGTAAGTTGTCCGTTTTCGTGTCAGCATAGCCTATAGATCTACTCGTCCGGTTTGTGTATGATGAGCGTTCACCGTGAAAAGATTAGCGAAGACAAGCAAGGTTTTATTGCTGGCTTTGGACGTGATCCCAGATGTTGCAGCCCTTGTTTCTAACTGACGCTAACAAGCCTTGCTAAAAGATTCCGCAACCAGGGGCAGGGACCAGGCAATTGCCCTCCCGAAATTTTTAAAAACAAATTCAGTTGTTCGGTCCAGCATCAAGCAACAATTATTCTCAAATATGCAAATGTCACCCGGCCCTGTTCGCTAGGTAAAACAAAGTCATAATTTGTGGTTTCGTTGAAGTCCACGGGAATGCTTCGTTCTTTAAATATCATGGCAACGCTTACTTGAAAAGTACCCTGCGTTGAAAACCCGCAGATAGCCTTCTGTGTGAATGATCGTAACATACCTGGCTATTGCTACCAACGAAGCGCATTTTGTGATTGTTGCTGTAACAAGGGGCATTTTCTTTGTGGTGTAGAAAGGGTAAAGCGTTTTGTGAACGTCAGTTTACATTGTATCATCAGCAACTTGAAAACTATAAGCAAAATGCCGACGTTGTCCCCCCCTGGAAATTTTTCTGCGGACGCCCATGAGCACTACGTGTCCTCAGTCCTGAAATCTTATACAAAGCAAGCAGCCCAGTCGGCTGATTCCTCGCGAGCTTACAGCAAACCTAGAGCTTGTAATTGTTGCTTTAAAAGGTTTTAATAATAGTTTCATTATTATAAGCAGCTGCCATATTCAAACGTATACATGGATGTAACCATATATAAACAAGCATGTATAAAAAAGCTACATAGCTATCAGTACCCTAGAAAAATTGTTGAAGAATGATTGGGGCAAGTGTTACGTTTGGAAATATGTTGCCTATCGTTTTTGTCAAATGTAGAGCAGTTTACATAATCTTTTGTCGCAAGGTATGTTTGCTATGTTTATAGTCCCCAATATGTTATATGTTTCGTTTCTGTTTCAGTTCGAAATTTCATTTGCTATTTTTGCAATATTTAAGTGATTTAGACCAATGAGTAGGTGTTTTGTTAACAAAAATTTGCTTCCCCGTTTTTCGTACTCAAAGTTATCAAATTCCAAAAAGTGAAAAATTCTTTGCATTCACGAGCTCGAGTTACTATTATTTTATTGTTCTGAGATCTTATCTAATCATCATCATCATCATTAGCACCTATCATAGTCCGGAGGTTGCCAACCAGTCAGAGACCAAGAGTCATGTTTCTTACTGTGTTACGGCAAAGAGCCACATCACACAAATGGACACACATGAACATCACCTCATCTCGTCCTCACTCACGCATATGCCTTTACTCAGCTAGATTTATTGTAAATATCACACACCAACATGACAATGACAGAACTTTTCAAGCCATTTATTGTTACGCGTGTTATTTCGTGGGACTTCTGATGATTACCTAAGAGCCGCATGAAACCAGACAAAGAGCTGCATGCAGCTCGTGAGCCGCGGCGTGGCCACCACTGACCTAGTCTTAATGGTGTTTATATTTCTTTGCGAGAACCATACTCTACATCATAAAGCACAAAATGTCATATATATGTGAGTTGTTTTCAATTCGAACTCTGTGACGCCAATCGTTTTGAATCCTTACATCCATTTTTAAAAACTCTACAACTTGCTTTCAAATTCCAATTGCCCTTAAGTGTCACAGTAATTTTTGCAGCGTGTCAGTTTTTTTGATGGCCAAACTTTCCTGAATTTTTCCAGAAACCATTATGTTTTCATCAGAATGCATACAAGATTGAACCGCTAATCTTGTTAGAATGAGAGGTCGGTTTCGTGTTAGTCTTTTTCTTTTCAATTTTTTGACATTTCACAGCTGATTCAGGCTTCGCAGATACGCAATGCGAAACCATTGTTGATTGAAAAGCTCAACAGCTTTACAATTCTAAACATTGTTAGGAGGAAAGAGGATCGGTGTGAGGGTGGCGATGACAAGTACGCAAATAAAATCCGACTCGATTCAAAACGGGCCAGACGAGATACGATAAAGACGCTGAAAGATGCTGAAGATGACGTTGGACATGTGGGAATGGAAGATGACCACTCATGTCGTGAAAAGCTTCAGTAAATTAAATCAGCAGATGCGGAAGCGGAAGGCGGAAACACAGGGAACTAGAATCTGTCAAGTCTTGCTTTTTTCCAGCGTGGAGATAAATATTTCGGATCAACGTGTGGATGTCTCGAAGACAGACACCCTGCCTGAGAATACTGCTGAAAGCTGTAGTCCTCATTCTGCCGACATTGGTAATAGGACACTGCCACGGTAAACTATAAATAAATTTGACAGAAACGGTACCAACTGTTGATTGTCATGTTCGAGGCCGACGCTTTTAATAAAGATCCATAATGATTAGATGCGGCTGTTATTTCTATTGCAACACTGCGAACCTCATGTAACAGAGAGAATTGAACACGTCACTTCCAAGGAGTCCTAGTGATGGCTCGTTTATATGGCGCCAGCCTTTATTGTGATCTGTAAAAAAAAAGCACTCACAAAGTTTTTCAACGTGTATCCCAGAACTTTTCGCCTATTCGGAAATTTCACAAATTCCACGCATCAACAGAACTGCAGCCTCGTATTCCCTGCAGGAATTGCTTGTGGAACAGATAAGATGATCAGCGCAAACACTTGTTGTAACAATGTAAGCAGAAAACTTCAACAGCGATTGATCGTCGAAAAAATACGGTTTCTGAATCACAGCAGAAACAAAACGCAGCATTCCACCAGCGCAGCGAAGCTGAGGGAACAGACCTCACTGTCCATTAGTTGAGCACACAACAAACACTAGACAAT
>JGI24021J15306_10004761_pt1 | contig 15892 bp, 11 predicted proteins | sample Ectturendosymbi1_FD_15306 | JGI IMG/M metagenome (IMG submission 15306) | reverse complement strand
TGCCCGGAGTCGGAGTCGTTAAAATTTTCTGCGACTCCGACTCCTTAGGTTGAAAATCCTTCCGACTCCGACTCCACAGCCCTGCGTGGAAAGCATATTTATTGTTGATACGAAGAAAAAACATCAATCCCACTAGTCCAGATTATGAATGAAAGTTGTGACACTGTTTCAACAGAAGTGGGATCAGGAGGGATGAGTCTTTCAACTTCACAGTCAATACCTCCACCAACTCAAACTCTAGTCTCCCCGATAAAGTCATTTTCCAACTTATTGTATACTACTATGAACCCCCCCAAACAAGCTTAAATCCCCCCAATGCTGTTAATCTGGCGGTGGATCTGCTTCTATCCAGGTTAGCAAACACAGATAATAATTAGCCTATAACCAATTTAAAACCACGAATGCCATCCAACACCACATTTACCACTAAAAATCTAAAATTTGCACCAGAAGATTTCTTTTACTGCCCTAATTTATGTGATATAAGCGGAATGACCTAACCAATATACTACGCGTTTAGCTGTCGGCCGGTTGCAGATTTCGCCACTATGCCAAACAGGGCCGGCCTTAGCAAGTGCGGGGCCCAATTGCAAGCACGTTTGCGGGACCTCACTCAGTGGCGTGTGCAAAAAGTTGTGAGGGGGGAATCAAGTGATAATGATAGAAATCGGTGATGTTAAATAGCGAGACCTGCAGGGGCGATACCAATCTAGGGGGTATCTGGGGTCATTCCCTCCAGTTTCACACAGGCCCATAACCAGAGGGGCGAAGCCCCCGTAGAATATTTTTCGCCACCCCTGGAAAAATGTGTTGGATACAGTTTGAAAATATTGGACATAGCTCAAAAAATTGGGGCCCCTCTCAGAAAACTCTTCGCCCCTCCTGGTGTCCCAAGTTGGTTACGGGCCTGGTTTCACATCTCCAGCAGAGACCTCAACGGCCATCACCGTAACACCCAATAAATCCAAGAGTTACTACATTCAATACCTCCTCTCTCGCCAGGTACCTCCCGCAGGGTAGGGTAGCCATTGCCCATGTGTTAAATGGAATCAACAACATTGCTTGATACGATCAGTCAGCAAAGATAACTGCTTACTGTAGCTACAAAACATCAACAAAAGAAATAAACATGATAACAGGACATCAAATAAAAACTACTGTACAGGGCATTTAACCTTGTATTACAATGCTGCACAATTGATAACAATACCGAACGAAACAGATATGTCAGCTCCAAGAAAAACATTAACGGCAGAACACACAAACCAAATTGGCTCACCACAGGCTATTGTAGCCAGCGATGCAAATATTGCCTTTGCTGAGAGAAACTTATTTCTCGTCTTTCAACATCAACAAAGTTTTTCAGAATTTTGTCCATGTTTAAGCCTCTGCTGATTTTCGATTCAATGGACGAAAAAGCCAAACTATTCAGGCGCTCTTGTTGGATTGAGGATCTCAAATAAGTTTTACTTAGTTTCAGCATAGAAAAACTTTTCCGGATGCCAAGGTCACGGAGATAGTTATGTAACTCCTGAGGGCAATAAACAACTTAGGGAAAGAGGTGTGCCTGTTATTGTGTGCGAAAAATTAAAACAATTTCACGGGTTTTCAAATCTCGGCGAATTTGTTTAAATGCTTCCATTTGTTTAAATGCTTCCATTTCCTTACAAAGCACATGCGCCCATGCTTGTTACTTTCTATTTTTACGCACCTGTAATAGACATTCCTTTGGTATAAATAAAAGTAGGTGTATTTCAAAAGCTTTACGCCAATCTCAGGTTGCCTCATCAGACTTGTAAGAGAGGAAAAATGAATAACGCTATGATTGATTAAGCACCACGCATTTGCAATTGCGAACGAAATCAACTTTCAGAAGACAAGTATTACTAGTAGTAACTATTCAAACAGCAGCAAATATTAAACCATATCTTGCAGCAACTATTGAAACATGACCTGCCAAACACGAAACGCTTACAACTGAAACAGAACACAGCTTCAACACCTTTAAGCCCTACTAGGTGCTATTGAAAAATCTAGGCTACACATTACGGAATAACAGTGACTACTGTTACGATTGCAGAACGAATTGTGATAATTAAGGGTGTTAAAAACCGCGCAGTACACTTTGATTTTCGTTGGCAATGGATCCTACGCTGTGGGCCCCGCGCCGACACGTCACAAGCAGCTGCGATAGAGTGTCAGTTTGCGCAGGATAGTAGGCGTAGCGCGGGGCCCGATTGGAAGCAATCGGTCTTATCGGCTAAAGGCCGGTCCTGATGCCAAATTTTGTATTTTCGTGGCCGGCGTGAGTTGTCTACGGGTTTGCAATTGTAACACAATGATCAAAACCACATAACCATCAGTCATTTTTGCCACGCGCGTAGCCACATCGAGGCATTCGGGGGCACTGCCCCCCCAAATTTTGTTGTGCCCAGAAAAATTTGTTTTAAACATACAATAAAAACAAAATCCTTCCCCCTACAAATGTATTTCCCCCCAAACCTTAAAACCTGTCTACACGCCTGAGCGAAGGGCGCTGTCACCACGCAAATTTTTAACCATTCCACAAAAATTGTCATGACCGCGTAAAGCCCATTATTCATTCCGCCCAGCTGTAGATCGCTGGTATTTTGCCGAAGTTTCTGTGTTAGAGCTAACTGCTACACAGCTGCAGTACCATGGTTTGTTGAGGTTCGTCGTGCTACCACACAGTAATTCAAAACCACCCTGCGTTGTCCCGTCGAGGGAGTGAGGTGTTGCACAATTACATTGTTAGGTCATAATCCTTTGAGCTACCGGAGCACGCTCAATGCATTTTTATCAGATAGCCGCCAGTTGTTTGCTAACGTGGATACGTTGCTTTAGCTTCTAACACGATGCATCATGGTTCAATCAGCGGCATTAGTTCCGAGAAGAAACTCGTCCAATCACGTTTATGTAGCAAACTACGATGCAGATCTACTGCTGAGTTCCGGACAGCACTGGCAGCAGACCGGAAACTGTTTTTTCGCTTGGCAAGCTTCNAAAATTTTGCGTCATTATATTTATAGGGTTGTCATATTTATTGCATTCCTGTTTTCACTACAGGTTATCTTTTCAAGGNTGCTATCAGATAGAAAATGAACTTGTAATAAAAACTAACCAATTTTGCACAGCCCAGCGGTAAGTCTAGAGCTGTGCTAGCAAAAGCGATCGCGTCTGTGAATTGCGTGAGCTGAGCAAGGCTGGGAAGTTCACACGCGGAAGAGAAGTACTGTATAGTAGTATTATTACGAAAAAATAACATTGTAAATCCTATTCCACAAGAAGCTGGGTCAAAGTCCGGCACGTAAATCCTGACGTTCAGCGAAGTGTAAAACACTGCTTATTTTAGAGTAGGCTATTTTATGTCTCTGTTTCCACCCCGCTGGACACCAAGAAGGGGCGCATTTATATCAGAGTGGTGCCATTTTAACGGGTCGCCAAAGGTGTTTGGTGAGCAGTTACCTCAAACTGCCCACCTGGATCCATTACTGAAGACCACTAACGCTGCAGCCAAACATTTGTGGCCTACATCATAAGAAAACAGCGAGTAATTTATGAACATATTTCCAATAGAGTATTCCACACTAGTTGGTCCCTACTGAAAGTTATAAAGGTTTTCATTAGAAGCTCAGGTATTTGACTGTGTTGCCTTTGCGGGACTTTTCAAAATTTTCAAACGATAACCCTCTCATACGAACCTGCTAACACACTAATCATGCATGTTATGTACCATCTTGCATAACAAAGTCGGGTGTGTAGTCATCAAAAAGCGTGGAAGAGATCGAAATGTTACAAAGCTCAAATTGCTGCTGATCAGTGATCACTGATCACCATCGTCTCTTTGTTCGGCTTCAGTTACAGAAGGGTTTTTCATAAATTGTTTCCTTAATGGTGTCAGCACATTTGCTTTTGGCATTTTTGCACTGATCACAGAGCGTTCTTTTTTCAGCATACCAATAGCCTCTTGAGATTTCATCCAATTTTGGCGCATGGAAGTATTCACCTCCAGTTTTCAGGAGTGGTTGACGCGGACGATTTGAAAATCCTTTCTGCATAGCAGTCTTTTGAAAAACATCTGATGCAACTTTTAGGTCTTCAGCTGCACTTGTAGGCCTATAGAATTTCACCGTCTCAAGGTGACGAAACAATAAAAGAAAAAACCGAGTGTTCAATCGTAATGTTGCGAAATTTTGCAGTTAACAGTGCCAACTAGCCTAAGCCTCGATAATAGTAATGATAATTCAGGACTGGTAACGATGTTTTGCAACATAGCCTATGAACCGTCGAAAACAATTAAAAGAATCGAGGTTACGTTCGCATTTGCAATTGAATCTACAGAATAGTTTGAGGTTGCAGTCGTGATTGCTGCAAAGTTACAAAACAATTTTTGCAACGCTATGTGCAAGGTTTGAAAATGTGTCAGTGTGCCAGAACATAGCACATTACGCACAAGCCTGAAGCTCGAGCACGATACCCTTAATTACAAACTAAAGTGCCGCGAAACGAAGGTTGTTACTCTGTCTGGTAAGCAGGGTCAAGAGCAGGCAACATGCAAGATGTATCTCGTTCGCGGCATATGTGTTTCCTGAATGGAAAACACTTCACCGGCTGTGCGGCGGTTTCATCTCAAAGCAATTGGTTGCTGAATTGAAAATGCCGGGATGGGCCGCAGGCACTGCGAGCCAGCAAGCAGACCTTGAAAACGTGATCCGCTGTGGTAGGGCAATGGCATTCCTGTGGATTCTTATGCATTCTGCAGCAAGCTTAGATTAGCTACTTGGTAATTAGCTGGGTCGACCTTCTGGATGAAATTCTATAGGTTTGCGAGTTATAGCGCAATATTGCTAAGCTCTCACACTGACGAACATGTTCTGTTGGAAAGAGTCTTCTGCAGCCTATGTTTTACTGTGCTCTGAATGTGGTACTGGTAGTTGTGCAATGTATGTGCACCGTAACGTACATTTAATTAAAAATTTAACATGTTTCAGTTGCTCTTCAGATTGAATGCAAGGTTTTAAAAGCTAAAGAAACTGCCTGGTTGTTAGCTTGTTGTTTTGCTTGGTGTGTGTAGTGTGGTACAGTTTTTGTTAATAGTGCTGTGAACATCAATAAATGCCCTTTGATTTTGAAATACTTTTGATGAGATATCCATAGGCAACTCACTCGGACTCCCTGTCAGTCTGACATATTTAAAATAACTGCAAGAAAATCAGATATGGGCAGAGGTGAGCACACAGCCCGACATTTATGTTAAGATTATTTTGTTACTCATGCTGGTTCAATATAGCAATGGTCTTAACATACTTGGTCAAGTAACTAGCCTCCACATAGGCAACAATCAAACCAATCACTACTTTTTTATAGGAAATTGCTATCATGTAACTTTACGCTACTAGTTTTTGTGTACCAATCACCCAAGTCTAGGGGTCTCCAAACAGCGGCCGAAAGACCAAATCTGGCCCACGAAAGCATTTATCCAACCTGCTAAAACATTTTGTCAATGAAAAAATGACACATTTATGAAAGTGGACTTGGTAGATGGTAAAACAATCATACTACATAAGATGTCTAGCCTGCAAACTGTTGTGTAATTGCTTATGTGGTCCCTGGACAAAAAAATGAGACCCATGGTCTAGCCTCATGGTCTAGCCTAAGCACAGCTAAGAAGCATTGGAATTCCAGGTGCATATGTTAGTTACAAAAAAGTTAAAGTTCATAAGCTATTGCAAAATGAATAGACATGCTCTGTTGCTTTTAAGTATGCTTGTTGTGAAACTATTGCTAAGAAGTGTAAGGCTATTAAGTATATTATTTTTCATTCACAGTTGTAAGACTATTAATTTATTTTTGAAAGCGCTCACATGACTAAAACCATATTTTCAATGTGAATTGGCGTGTGAACAAGGAACGTTGTAACCTAGGTTGTCAATAGCAAAATTTATAAAAATAATTATAGTGCAAAGGAGTACTGTAAAGATTGCCATGTGTATTAGGTTGCTTTGTTCATTGCATGGAAATTCGAATTTATTTTTATAATGTCAAATTGAGTTGTTGTCTGTATGTGATGCATTGTCATCTTTTTCTCATAGCTAATTACTTTGTCTTTGGAATAATTGAACTAAAATTTTCAACTAACATTATAAAATACTCAGCTTTGGAATGCATTTGTCAATCCCTCAGAGCATGTTAGCCTGTAAAAATGACTATTTGTAAAATCTTGTGAATGTAGCCAGTGATACTTGTGTTTCAGATGGAGTGTGAGATTGTAATCTAATGTTTTCATAAGTGTAATTAAGTCCTGCTTTCATGTGCTATAGTTGTTTGTTGTGTATTGTTTGTGGAGATTTGTTGGTTTAGAGCAGGAGTCTCGTATGTGGACCGCATATGGTCCACACAAGCGTTTTGTGTGGCCTGCAATGCTTTTGGGAATTTTCGGATAATTAACAATTATGTTATTTAGTTGATTCACATGTGTTTAAAAGTGCTTGGCTAGCAAGTGAACATGTTCTTTTTAAATTAATGTAGAGATGGCTAGAAATGATTTGCCTGTAATACTTTTTGCAGGAAATGTGATGTAAAAGCTGTTTCTATTAAGGTTCAGGTATCACCGTTGTTGCAGCTGCATCATAATATGGCTCTTGGGTTACTTAAGCCCTCATTTGGCCCTTGAGCAATTTCAGTTTTAAGACACCTGCCTTAGGAGTTTCTAATAACTCTGACTTTATGTTAACACCGTAGTTAAATGTTGCTTGTAAATTGGGTTGTTTTGATAATGCAAGTTTATTTCACGTGGTCATAGTCACACGTGATAGTTATTTCTAAGGTGTTGTTTTTTTGCATGCAAGCAAATCAGTGTTGATTTACTTTCATGTTAGTGCAGTATCTATCAGTACAAAGCACTATCAAGTTATCAAGAAACCTGAAGTAATGTGTCTCACCATCCCCAGTTTCACTTGTAGATAATCACATTCCTTGTGGTTCATGCTTAACAATTAACAAGTTGGCATTCATAGGTGATTCATGGCAGGAGAAGTTCTTTCAGGGCATATTGTAAACTGGTCATTCATAACTTTTATGATGCAAGGGTTATTGCTTGTTGCTATTGAAGTTCAATATTTATAGAAAGATGTAAGATGTTAAAAATTACCACATCAAATGTTTTGCCTGTGTGATTTCACTCAACAGCCTTCAGTGGGTGAAACAAGTGTCAATTGCCTTTAACTGACACTTCAGTGGATTTGGTTTTCATATTTATGGAGAATTTCACTACCAGCATGTTTCTAGTACTCGTGTACTCAATTAGCATGGGCTTAAATCACCAATATCTTGAATACGTAGAGCTGGTTGTGAGGCATAGTGGTCGAATGTGCACCTTTAAAGTTATACGTACAGTATTTCTAGCCTCTCTGGTTTGCTGACTGTTCAACCAAGGGTTTGAATGAAGCTTCGAGTGCTATTGACTTGCTGCTAATGTAGCACATTCGTCATTTTTCGTCACTAAAGTAATGACATGGCCCATGAACAGCATACGGGGTAGTGTAGCCAGCCCAAAAATTGGGAGGGCCAAGAAGTTTGATTTTAGGAAAATAACACTATTTTGTTTGAGATACTGCTTCTCCATGCACAAAATGACTGTTCTAAAAATTTGGAGGGGGCTTATGGCCCCCCTGGCAACGCCTATGAATGTACGTCAGGATAGATGACGATTCTGACACCCTGATTGTTGTCAAAGCGATTGTATTGAAAGTTTTAACGCTGTACTATGCAGTGTTTTTTGTTTGAAGTTGAACTTCTCATTCTGTTCTAAGAAAGCACGTTCTCCATTTTTGCAGAAGCGTTTGTCACACTAGCGACCAACGACACCTATTGCAAAGGAGCAGTTGTGCTTGCTCAGTCATTGCGCAATCACAACACTCAAAAGGAGATAGTCGTGCTAATCACTCCACACGTATCACAGGAATGTAGGTTAGTATCTAGAACTTTCACTCCTGGTAATGTTAACCATCTTACCGGATTGATTGCATGGTCCTACACACTATGTTGTGTTACAGGTGTTTGTTGGAATTCATTTTTGATCACATTGTCTGCGTGAACGTTCTTGACAGTGAAGATGACGCACATTTAGCTTTGCTCAAGCGACCTGAGCTAGGTGTGACTTTCACCAAGATCCACTGTTGGAATCTAATACAATATGAGAAGTGCGTTTTCATGGACGCCGACACAATGGTAACTGCATATAACGAATTATTACTACTGTAAAATTTACTCAACCAATATATGAGTCTGCACTGAAACTACGGAAGTGATTTGATGCACCCGCTCGTAAACAACATATTTATGCAGCTTTCTAACCGAGACATCAATACCCACAGAATTACGATTTACAAAGCTATCCGGCAAAATTTTTGTTGACTTCCTGCATAAAAATGCAGTGACGCTTAACTCCTGTGTGGAAAAGCTTTCGTCCATTAGTTGAAATTTCAAGCTGATTCAATGGATCCTGTGTTTTGACCCTCAATTGAAAGCTCAGCAAGAGTCGTTTAGTCGCTTTTGTGAGACATGAATGATTTCTTAATAATATGTTTCACGAACAAAAAAATTGCCTCTTTCGTTTATGCAACATTAAAACTTGCGTTCCTGTTGTCACACATTTATTCGAACCCGCATTCCCTTGGGAGGTCGCCTGGTAACTGCCGTTGGTTTTCAAACGTCTTGTGGCAAACTCATTGTTTTGCTGGTTCCACAAAGTGCGGCCAAACGGTTAGAACTGATCGGGCCACCTAGTTCTTGGCCAACTTCTTTAAACTTTCCCTCTGGTTCGTCTGGAGTAAAAATTATCTTTTCGACGTAAGAGCATTCTAGTCACGTGACCGAGCTTCAGCAGTTGGCATTTTTCTGAGCGGCGGAAAGGTTCAAAATTAAGATTCTTNCAAATTTGACAATTGCCCACGTTGTCGCTTTTGAAACGTTACGCCGTGAAATCTTCGTAAACACCCAACTCTGCCGCTTGNACTTGTTACTTGTGATAGGGCTATTTTGTCCTGCAAAGACAGATATGAAAACTGTAGACTGCNGTGTTGGAGAATTCTCGATGCGTCCACGAAAAGTCGAAACTCTACATTATGTGTTTGCTTCACCAACCCGTGAGTCAGTCTTTTATTCCATCTTCGGACACTCGTGCACGTTGCCCTACGGTGTTTTGACTACTCTCAACCTGTTGCAGTGTTTCGTCACTGCCAGTGTGCACTGACATGAATTTCTATGGAGAAATATGACCATGAGCACCCACTGTTGGGAGCGTTTTTCAGAAGATGTCAACAGCACCAAATGTGTTTTTCAGAAGATGTCAACAGCACCGAATTGTTTACTAAGGAGCAAACGGTCAATCCAGAGTGTCGACAGGTTTTCGACTCTGTATCGTGAAGCAAGCAAGGAAGGCTCGGCTTTGTACTGAAGCCAGACCTATATGCAAACTTCCACCTTTGCTCGAATAGTATCTTTCATCTCCTGGTTCCGCCAAGATCTTACTTCTTGGGTTCCTGTCACCACTCCTGCCTCCGCTGTGCATTCCAAAAGCTCTCGGAAAAACGACGAAACGCTGTCCGCAAAGTCCTCCTTTCACGTACAGCAGGACTTCCAAGTCCTTCCGGCATGACGTCAGTCCTATTCTCGATTAAGCCTGTTTTTTTCAGCGGTAATCTGGAGAAAAGCAGGTGGTGAAAGCAGCAACGACAGGCAACTGTAGCGATGTTTGGCTGAGTGCGGCTTTGCAGTGAGTTGCAGGAGAAATTGTCTCATTGAGGTCGACTGATCGTCCCTTCCACCGTATCTAACGTCGTTTCAGTCACGCGCATTGAAAGTCTCCTGCAGTGGTCGTGGAAAAGTCACGTTTAACTCTCCGTGCAGCATCGATAGTTAACTACGTGAACTCAGGCACAGTGGTTCAGTTTGGGTATGGGGCAGTCTTTCAAATAACCATTCGACACAGCCTACCAGCTGGGGATTTATACTTAGCTTTTTCAAGCAGTTCGTGCTCGCTCTTTGCTTGTGATTGAATTCAATTTTCAAACACCAGCTTATGGCGAGGTTCACTTTTGGTTTCCAAGTAACTTAGAATAGGAGCACTAAAGATGCTGTCACCATTAGCTTACCCAAATGCATTTTGGGGTCCCTACATGGAGGTAACACATGACGACCAAGACGCGACGCGTTTCATCGTTTTTGCGCATTTTACATGTATCTGAACGTCAAAGTTACACACAGGGCAGCCAATCGCACAGCAACTACGTTGTGCGAACAGTCAGCCCAAGCAAGACTTGCAGCGAGCACAAGCCGTTCATTGCGTTCACTGCATTTGCATACTTGCAGCAATTATAGGCGAGGCATGCGTTGCTGTGTCAGTTGTCTGGAGTAAGCAGGCTGGACTATATTTTGGTCCCTTCTTCAGCCCCCTCAATGACTTGCGCAAAACGTTTTGACATCTTTCGGTGTACGTGCTCCAGTTGCGACGGGCTATTTAGACTAATGGTTTTCTATAATTGTTCAAATTTTTCCGTTTTTCTTGTAAATGTTTCGTCATTAAAAAGATTTTTTGTCCTTGTAATTTTTTTTCGTCAAACACTGATTGCAGGTTCTGACAAATATCGACGAACTATTCGGACGCGAAGAGCTTTCCGCTGCTCCAGATGCCGGATGGCCAGACATGTTCAATTCTGGAGTGTTTGTGTATAAACCCTCCCGTGAAACGTACATGGCGCTGATCAAGCTGGCTGAAGATGAAGGAAGCTTTGACGGTATTTCAACAGTAATCGCGTTCGGTAATCAGAAGTTGCTCAGTTATTAAACAGACCTGTTTTCACTTTCCCAGGAGGAGACCAGGGGTTGCTGAACACGTATTTCAATACTTGGTCGACTGGAGAAACATCAAAACGACTTTCCTTCCTTTACAATATGCACAGCACTGCTACGTACACCTATTCTCCTGCATTTGCCAGGTAGAATGCTTATGCAAAAAGCCTTCTCGTTTCCTCATCACAGTTTGTTAGCCTCCGAGTTTGTATGTCTCGGCAAAGCAGAGCAGACCTCGCTTTAAGTCTAAAAGCCTGGATTCTCAAACTAAGGGGGCGTGAAAGGCTCGCAAGGGTGGCGCGAATATGGCAGTGACCTTTTTGTTGAAGAGAAGGTTAATCGCAAATTGTTCTTCTGTTCTGTGTGTTTCATTTTTTGTGAGGTTAACGCCAAAAGAGGTGCGACTGAAAAAGTTCGAGGACCTCTGGTCACGGCCTTCGAAAGTGATTTTGTTTTTTGTGGTGGTGGTGAACTGGTTAATGCCAAGTTGCGTTATGCAATGGGCGATCAGTCGGCGTTCTCTTGACCTGGCTTTGATTTCTTCAGTTGATCAAGGAGAGATCGGTTTGGGGCCAACATCGGCAAAGTGCATTTTAAGTGCAATTAAAATTTTTCGTTTCTTATCAACGTTTTATGTTTAGAAACTGCTGGAAAATAGAAAATGACAGAAAATGACATGAAGCTACAGATTCCAACAAATATCCCGGAAATGAAACTTTCGCCTCGGTCATACTTTAACCTTGTTGCATACCATTTCTCATCAGCGTTAACGGCGTCACTGTGTGCAGAGTGTAAGTTTATCTATTACAGGTTTGGCAAAGACACCAAAGTTGTCCACTTCATCGGAAGCGTCAAACCGTGGCATCACCAGTACACAGCACAGAACGACACGCTGGAACTAACGCAAGGCCCTGGTACTGCATTGTCATGTTGTCGTGACTCCTACTTCTAAGTGCTGATGTTGCAGCGAGCTCTATTCTTTACACAGGCGTCTACGAACAATCGTTTCTCCTGCAATGGTGGCGTTTGATGAGTCAGTTCACGGACCGCTATCATTCATCACAACAGGTAGAGCATTGTCTGACCGGTGATATGAGTGTAAATCACCAAGCACTTGTCACTCGGGTAACCACTGAAGATACGGAGGTAGTAAACATGCTGTTGTGCTGTGGCCGCCTCATTTTTTCCACTTGCACTCCTTGATTTTTGACTTTTTATGACTTTACTTGGTGGCGTTCTCGCGAATATGTTAGCACAGAAGCAAGGAGGAGGAGGCCCCAAAAGAGTTAAGAGCAAGTTTTCATGCTTGGATCAGGTGGAGAAGGTACAGAGTTGGCAAAGTAATCTGTGGTGAGTGAAAGAAGTACACAAGTCCACCGCACTTCTGGAGCAAAGGAACTGGCCAATTTAAGTTGAGGTGACACCTGTATATGCTGTGACATGATACAGGCTAACAAGTAGTCCTTCAGTGTTGCGTAACAATCACTAGGTGATAACAGGCGTGTTAAGATATGTAATAAAGCAAGACGTGCCAAATGGAGAATACTACAGAGGCAAGGGTTGGACGTCAGATATGCGTATTAATTTCCTGTTATGGTTAGCAATGTAAATACTGAACATTATATTCGCTAAACCTGCAGGATGATTGTGCGTATGAAGCAGAAGCGCTGTGTGTGACGTAACAGCAGGGATTGTGACGTGTGCAAAGCGACAAAAGATGTTGAACCGCAGTTGTTGAAAGTGTCAGCTTCGTGTCAGGGTTGAGTGTTGAAACTGCTCGGTGGTGAGAGAGGAGATCGATGTCGCTTCATGGAAAGAAAAACATTGCGTTCAAGCCACGAAACGAGAAACCAGCCTCGAGGAGACAGACTGGTAGTGCAAGCAACTCGACAAGGATTAGTCGTCAATTAGCTCAAGATGCTCATTAAAAAGCAGCCAAGTTAATATATACAAAGCTTATCAGCCAATTTGCTTTAAATTTGTTGTGAACGTCTTAATGCATTATCGCAACGATTAGCAACGGAGTGTCATGTTATTTCAATTAAGCAACGCAGAATGATTTTAGAATGCCACCGATTTCGTTTAAAAGGTCTATACTTCGTTTTTCTCGGTTTGAGCATGTATGTTGGCGTGTGACTTAGATTTCTTCTGAACCTAAAGCTTTTTTTTCTTACTTCTGAAGCTATTCAGTTTGGCCATTAGTTAAAGCATGAACCTGTAAAGTATCAGCATTAAAATAGATATATTAATCTGCTAATTTGTTTGGGCATGCAGTCTAAAACTGAACCATTTCACCCAAGGCTTGTTTGATTGCCGTAGGTGTAGATGTGATTGTATGAAACACAAAGACAAGTTTTCCCCGAATCTGAGCTCGTTATTTGCATCAGTCAAATCCCGTAACGAGAGATTTCTGCGTTTGATCGCACGAAACAGTAACCGCTTCACTCCATCATCGCGCATTCCATGCAATTTGCGAAAGGAAACTTAACGCCGTCGTTGCCTTCCCGCCCATTCCCCCGCGGCTCACCCTGCGCATGACGAAGCAGTGATTAGAGCTCTGGCCGTAGTTCATACGCTTGTCTTGCATGTCGATTTCAGGCTCTGCCTGCTGCGCCACAACCATGTCATGGCACCGCTAATGACGCAAGCGGCGGTTCGGAAGCGTGCTATCGCGAGACCGCGCGCGCTCACCACCAGCAATGGCAGAACGCTCACATCGATTTTACTGGCGTCGACCGCTTCGAGCGCATTCAGCACAAGCTTGACATAATTTTGACTGGAAGTGACGAAGTCTCCGTCATACCCGAGCAGCCTGCTACCCCACCGGAAGTTACATCTATCCCACTAAGGGACGTTGCACCGTTTTCGCACAACCTTGACGCTCCTGACACGGATCACGATGGTTCGATTGCGACACATCACGTTTCCGTTGCAACGGATCAGGATGATTCTGTTGCAGCGGATCAGGATGATTCTGTTGCAGCGGATCAGAATGTTTCTATTACAACGGATCATGATCATGTTCCAACGGATCAGGATGCTACACCGTCCACAGGTCCACCTGATCAAGTGGTGATTGTCCATTGATTGATGTAGGATTTTGCGGAGAACAGCAAAGGCTGTCTCGCGTGATTTTCAGCGTCTGTCGTTCATGTTTGTATCTTAGGCTTGAGTTGCATGACGTTTGCCTCACCGGGCTGATGCGCACTGGGCCGCAGGCTTGTCCCGGCGTTGTCTGGTTGAAGATGTGTTTTGTGCTGTTTGCGAGTGTCTGTCCTCCTTTAGTTTACCTGCACGATTGCCGTGTGCGTTTTCGTAGATTGAATGTCAGTAATAACCGGATGTAGGAGTTGAAATAATTTTATACTTGGTTACAAAATAATTGTTCTGACTTATGCAGCTGGTTTTTCGTATATAAACTGATCATTTGAACGCTGCGTTTCTTCAAACAAACTACACGATTGCACGTCAGCCAAACGATTTTACCTAAATTTAAAAATTTTGATCTAAATACCGAGTGTTGCGGTCATTGTGAAGCTGTTATGTACTTTGTTCAACCGCGCCTCAGGTGGATCCGCCCGGAGTGGATGGTGGAGAAAGTTCAGTTGAAACATTTCCGAACCCGGAGCAGGACTTTGGCCGCTGGAAACGGGGCGCCATTGATTTCATGGGGAGGGACAGCTTTGACAATATCCTGTCCAAGATCGACGCCCTGTTGATCGACAGCTCCAGTCGATCGTCAGCTGCAGACGAAAAATCAAGTTCAACAGTAAGTGTTGTGACCTATGGTGTTCCGGTTGTATTGCAACTTAGCTTTTGCTGATTATCTTCATTAGAAAAATATCTCTTTATGTCAGGGTTCTCTGTGGAGTAGTTCTGTGGCTGACTGGTCCAACACCTGGGGTTTTGTGATTCATAAAAAGTGTCAACTGTTGGTTGTTGGTTAAATGCCCTCGCACTCTGCCAGCTCTGTTGAAAGATCGGAGTGGGACGGTTCGGCGATGGCCGTTTCGGCGATGGAATGTGAAATGTATTTTCCTTTGGAATGTCAAAGTGCAAAAGTTCACACTGCCGTTATGAAGCGTGTAGGTGTAAGATTCGGTCTAGCTCTTGTCCCAATCGTACAGCAATAAGAGCTGTTTATCCAAACGCCAAACGTACATACACTTATAAAATCGATACTGACAACCAGCTGCACAACTGCGTTTGATTGAATTGCAATTGCTCTGATTACTTGCATCGTAATGTAAAAGTGAATTACTCAAAATCAATATAGGACTTTGTGCGCAGCAAACAACGTCGTCAACTGCTTAATTCTGAAAAGGCAATTTTCGAAATATGACGCTTGACTGATTTTGTTCAGATAATGCGGACACGATTTTAAGGGTAGTTGTCGCGCCTTTCGGTATGAGAAGCTGCTTATAAAAAATAGTTTCAGTGGAAACGAACCCACGTTAGTTGGCGTGACCCTGAGGAAAGCCTAAACTTAATTTTGTCATAACCTAGTCGGTGTAAAAAGCAGACAAAATTAGCCCGAAACTGCAAAACGAAACGATCGTGACTGGACACTATCCTCTCGCCATGAAGCGAAATTTACAAAACAGCTCCTGCGTGTTCGTGGCAGTGTATGAGATTCTGACAGCATTAGAGCCGGCACTGCCAGAGGAGGAAATTCCGAAACAAGTGCGAGTGTTCAAAAACGGGGATTGTTTCATGTCATTGCGCAGTCGCCATTTAGACAAGGCAGGGACGTTGTTGTTTCGACTTCGTAATAGTACCATGCAACTTTAGTTAGAAGGGAAATGTCAGTGTTGCCTGTTCCAACCACCCGCATTACAGACCTGCAGTGACAACGTTCCATATTTTATCATAGGCTTTAATGCTGAGTGCCTGCCTGCGGTGTAAAGGGGTCTCTCATGACAACCAAACAGACCCCCTAGATGCGCCCCTGCCTACGTGAAAGATCAAGCAATAGATGCTGTCCAGGCTTAACTTTTGTGTAAACTCACAAACGCCTCAT
>JGI24021J15306_10004759_pt1 | contig 15897 bp, 9 predicted proteins | sample Ectturendosymbi1_FD_15306 | JGI IMG/M metagenome (IMG submission 15306) | reverse complement strand
TCTTAGAACATTAATTCTACTTGGTAAATCTGAAAAATAAAAAGAATTGATTAATTATTTCAAAAGTTATTCAAGTTTAGGTGATGACCGTTTTTTTGTGTGTCACCCTGTACATCATAGCCGAAAGTAACCCTGTCCTGAGCTTTTCAAATACATTAGAACTATCTTGCGCATAATTTTGCACGGTTATGTTGCGATTTTGAGTAATCTCAACGAAATGCCGATTACGTCAAATTACCAATTCTATCGTTTCGATGATGATCCAACGCTGCTGTATTTGGTACAGCATTGGAATGATCTGGGTACATTAGTTGATAATAAACTTACTTGTACTGAAAACTGCATGAAAAAAAGATAAACAACTCGCAAAAAAATCTATGCTTTTGTCCAGAAGACCGGAAATCCAAATTAATGAAACGCTTACGATCGACCAAAAGATTGAACACGCGAACACCACGTGGAGCTTTTATCAACTCCAACCAAAGATGGTCGTACACAATGCACTTTTTGGCAAACTAACTGCTAATGCCAATATTATTTTATTTAAATAAGTTGTTTGTTGATGTTGGGTTGCTATTGATCAGTGTATTTTTCAATCATTTGCAGTCTCTGTAGTAAGCGATTTACGGGATTTTAACTAGGTGAATAAGTAACATTACAAGTTCAGTCGCAATGTAACTAAATAATAAAGCACAACTATATTCTGGCGAACCAGAAAGTGAGCATATCGTTGCAAAAGAACAATACTAGTCGAGTGAATTATTGGAATCCATAAAATTAGGAAACAAGAATTGACAACGTACATGTTAAAATTAACCAACAAATTGCTACCATCGTTATCACCCAACACCAGGCCCGAAGCCAGGTTTTATGATGTGGAGGAGCAACATACATTTTTAGTGGGGGCAAGATTTTTGCTTATATTATATGTTTAAAACAAAATTTTTGGGGCACAACAAAATTTGAGGGACAAAGTAATTTGGGGGGCACTGTCCTCGAATGTACCCTCGTGCATACGGGCCTGCCCAACACTATGTACACTTATTTTACCATGACAACAGCATAGTATGACGTGACCGGGTAAGTCTCAGTCATCCGTTTCGCGGAAAAACCGATGACTTTTTAGCTTTTCACTAATTTTTGGCGAAAAGTTTCACACACTGTTGATTAATTATATTAGACAAACCTAAAGAACTCACACTAATTCCAGAATCAGACGCCGTCCCGGATTGAAAGATCGAGATTAATGGTCACTTCACATAAGCACTCACCAAAAGCAAGAGCCGCAAATGACTCCCTTGGTTCACACAAACGAAAAATAAGCTCTGCTTAAAAGGGACCAAGTTGTTGGAATAAAGGAATGAAATTCCGGAGGAAATATCTTGTCAAGAATATCAATATTGTTCTCTATACAAAAATTTACATCTTGGGGCGATTTAGTAACAAGATAGTTTCGCACCATATTACGAATAAAACTACAAGCCTTCTGTTTTGCTGTTCTCTACCGTTGTGATAACTGACATATATTCTGATATGTGAATCCAACATTTCTTGCTCGATAAAGCACCTTCATTCATTTACGTACTTTTTCCATTTCAGTTGTGCCTTTTTAAGCGTAATGCGATCAGACTGGCTACCAAGCTGACCATGATGTCGCGCTGTCACTCGGCACTGGTCGCTTAAAAGTAAATATCAATAGAATTTATTGTCGATTTAATCCAAATTAGGCCGAACTGAAATTCTGAACTGTTTCAACTAGTATTTGGCAACTTTTCAATGATCAATGATATATGTTAACCTAACTCACCTAAGCAACTCGCGAAACAGCGCCGACATGCTTTTGGCTGACCTCCTGCAAATACCCCTCATAATTCTGGTCTGTCTAGTAAAGAAACCATCCAGATAGAAGACTTAAACTAAGCCTATGCACAAACAATCAGAAATAAAGCACAACTATTCACGCTCAAGACAGCCCTGGACTCGCCGCAGAGATTTACTAAAAACACAAGTTTTAGTGAAATGCACTAAGAAGTGTATATAGTTGATGGTATTCGCTCGTATCAGTGGCTTCAAATAAGTATTGTTTCGGTAGATTAACTTTCAAAAAATCAAGAGTGACAGAAAACAATCAACGCGCTTAAATTTTACACAACGCTCAATCCTGTTAGACGTCAGCCTACCTCCTTGCAACATGATTTGGATTAACTCCACCAATGACATCTTTCTTGCGATTTTTATTCGGATTTTCGCTGGCAGCATTGTCCTCGTAAATCTTAAATTCCTGCAAAAATTTAAAGATTTGCCAAGCAACTGACACTCACCTCAGGTAATACCGCACTTTTCTCACCATTACTCCTGAGAAACACGTAAGTTTGCGACAAGTCAAAAAGTCGCAATTAACAATCCGATAGATGCGGGCACTAACAAGTTTTTACCTGTCATCGACACGGTATTTTCCGCCGATACTAATACGTCGCTGCTCAAAACCCACACATTATTTAGTTTCACTGATCGAAACAGTGAATCTTTTTCTAGTTTTAAATCGACATACTATGTTACTCGTGGAATTACTGGAGTACCTTGAAACCATGGCTAACAACCGTCTCACATCTACGTGGAGTGCCTGTTTTACGCATTGCATGGTTTTATGAAAACTGCGAAGCACGCATTTTTTCTTTGACCATATTTTGCTATTTTTTTGCAAATGTTGTTCACAATAGCACTGAACAGTTGAAAGGATTCTGCCAAAATGTCTGTGGCAAAATAACTCTTTGCATGGCAGGCAGGGTGTGCATAAACAGTGGCGTGCCTGACGGGGAGAGAGGGGCAAATCGCTCCCCTGGCAAGATAAATGTAAAAACCGGACCCCCACTTAGCTTATACTTCGGTTTTATCACCAAGAAATATCGTGTAATGAGTAATACAACTGGCCAAACAAGTACTGCAAACCAAAGCAGTGTCCTCTAGTGAAAAATCACCAAAAAATATCGTGTAATGAGTAATACAACTGACAACCCAGTGCGCACATACAGTTTTTCTAGACCTTCAGACGAATATTCACACCGCAGTTCCTGAAACACTTGCACTGCACAGAAGATAATGACCGAAAAGCTCAACCATGCGGGTTAATGTTTGAGTCTGGCGTAAGGCAGTATGTGCGCACTGGGTACTTTGAGTTCAGTTTCGGCTTTAAGTTCTCGATTGTTATTAGTGTTTGGTTTAGTCTAGTCCAGTTCCGTCTACTTTACAAACTCAGCTGATGATTCTTTTGGCAAAAATGTTTTTTACATTTTAAAGTGAACAGGTTTTTTTCCCTATAGGCAACTTACAGTTATTTTAAGTCGAAAACACAAAGAACTGCCAGATGAAAGAAAACAAAACAATGTGGCCACCTGAAAACTATGGTCGGCTGATTACTTTGCAAACCTTATCGCCAGGACGCAGTGAATGGTTGACAGATGGTAAGATTACATTTTTTGAGCGGTTGTTAAGAAATACAGTAATGGCGGGTGTTATGTCTCCACATAACGCGACACAACCACATATCTCATTGCCTATAAATGCTAGAAATATTAACGCACTTTGGCAGAATTATACCTCATTCGGGAAAACACTGAAGTAGAACAAATATATTACCGGGACACCAACACACACCAAACAGAAAACAGCTTTGTTATTAAATTACTTCACGAACCTCCAATGAACGAAGAGGTATTTCCCGTCCCACATATTTTCGCTTCTCATATTTGTCACGAATGAAATATTCTAAACTCCTGAAATACATTTAGGCGATAAAAAGACTTAACGAAGATTTCTCTGACACTACATAAAGCACTTACGATGCTAACTTGGTGAAAAACATAAGAGCACAAACACTTGTGTGAATTTTGGACAGCTTATTCACAAAAACAAAATGCTACCAGCCATGGCTACTCCAACCAGTCTACAAACAACTTCATCACACGTTCACTTCCCATTCATAATATCTTGACATTGCAGCAATGAACAAACAGTGTTGAAATCGCGAGGAGCACTGTTCCTTAGTTTTTTATTTGACATCAAGATATTGGCGTTTGTTTTTTTTTTGAGTGAGGAAACTTCGGCAGAAAAACTTATGAACACTCTTGACAGCAGCAAAGCGTGTCTTACTCTCAGCAGAGCTTTTGCCCAGTTACTTTTTAGCACTGCCCACTGTGATACAAAAGCCGCTTTCACATGCCCTTGAGAAAATCTTTCCACAGCACCCAGTCGGGTGGCAGCTTTTCATTAAAAAAAACTTCCCAAATCAATCTAGAAACTTCCAATTGTGGTTTACATGATCGGTGAAACGTTGCCAACAATATGAGGGTTACCGCTCACGTAATATGCTGTTCATCAAAGCCGTGGCAATTTTAGGAGCGTGCATGCATTATACAACCGAACCATCGGGATGGTTTTTGTACAACTAAAAAATCGTGGTAATAAATGGTGACTGAAAGTCTTAACAAAAGTTATAATACCATTCATGTGGCGCACGCATATGTTTCCAACATGCAATAAGACCTTCCTTAATTACACGTGCAAGGTTCCTTCTCAATTTTTACCACTCGACAAATCGCTAAGCAAGTTTGCCGTGCAAACGAAAAATCGGTGTGCGACCAAACGCCCACCGGAGACATTTGGGAAACAGGTCATCTATACACCGAGTATTATACTCCGCTATCGCTGAAAAATTAATTATCTATACCGTCAGCGTCAGCTATTTCTTGCTAAACATTGATGCATAGTTCTTGCGTTCGTTTTTGCTTTGTGTAATGTAAATAACGTGTGAATGTCACACATACCGCCGATTCTCGGCAATATGAACAATTCGCTCCACTTGGTTTTAAAGTTTATATGTGAATTTTTTCTCACAACCGAAGAAAACTTTATAACACGATGTAAATTTTTTCAAACAAGTTTGCATATTCTTGTGTAAATAGTTTACACACTTTAAGAACAAAAAATCTACTTTTTCAAAAATTTCCCTGGCGAAAGTGCCTGGTATTCGCAGCTGTATCTCTGTGCTTCACTGATGAACCCACCATCGGCGAGAAGATGCCCACCTGGAGATTGAGTATTTCTCGACAAATTTTAAAATCCAATAGGCGCGAAAATCCAATAGCCGAAAAACACGTCATGAGGCCTGGTCGAGATCAAGAGGTTTGCTTGATACTTGCGTTTAACAAAAACTGAACAAATGGCTGATATTGCTTGTGGCAATCTGCGAAATCTCAAACGCATCTTTTGTAATATTTGGAACGCTTCAGCAACTTAAGTCTGCTCTTTTCGCGAACGCGCAGTTTATGTAAATCGCTGCGCCACGATTTCGCTCTACGTGGTTGCCTGAAAGAACAATCTCAAACAAAAAATGTTTTGCTCACCCTCCTTCCTTCTATGCACACATTCAAATGAAATATATAATCAAAAAACCTTTTTCGAAAGATAGATTGTGACCAACAGTTTTACTCATTACCACAACTATTACTTGGGCAACTGAAAGTCACAACAGGAGGAAACATTAGGCGTTTTGCTCATAGCAACCAGCCTCTTTCTCGCTTGTGGCAATTCGAGGTCCAGCCACCTTTGTGTGCAGAAAGTGAAGCACCTGTCGGCACCCGACTTCTTTTGCCTGTCTCTACATAATACTAAGAAAATGAAAAGTAACTTTATTACAGCACCAATGTTGCTCTTGATTGAAATCGAATAATTTGAAACAATACATTTAGCTAATTGCATGTGAAACCCACCTAGTTAACAAGTTATTTACGATCTATCACGCTTGGTTGCGAAAATACGAAATTCCGGGCTTTTAATCTTCAATATTTCTTTTGGCACCATAGGATACCAAAATGAACTTCAAACCCACAACTCTGTTGAATGTTAACCTGTCCAAATATTTACTCTTCGCACATTTTAGCAATTCACTAATATGATCAAATTACTTCAAACCAAAGGCCTCTTTCATTTTTTTCTACGCAGAAAACAAAACTTGGCAGAATGAATTAGATATTCAATAACAATGCTGACATGCAGAAACGTAAACGTTTCTATATGAAAAAACTATGCATAAATTCCAAATGCTTGAGCTTTGTTTTTTTCGGTAATAGCCCAAAATGCTTTTGAAATGACTGAAAAAAATTAAGTCATTTCGGTCTGAAAATATAAGCTAATGAACACTGTTACGGCAAGCTTTAATGCAACTGTGAGACAAATGACCGAAATGTCTCAGCAACAAAATGATGGAAATGTCACAGCGAAAAAAAACAGTTTGAGCTAACAATACAATTTCAAGCCACCAAGTGAACAATCAGAATTTAATATCTAAGTGAAGCAACACAAAAAGCCGTACATGTCCGCACCGTGGGCAACTTCGGCAAGAGAAATATTGGATTACAAACTTCCACAACAAGATTGCCATCCCTGCACATTTCATTATAATAGATATAATTCTGTGTTAAACATGAAGTGACAATGCTACTCACGAATCGGAAGTAGGCCTTTTAAAATCATTTGGAAGATTTGCTTCAAAGTAATCTTTCGCCCAACCATTTCCTCTTTCACACAGTTTCTAAGAAATGAAAAGCCAATATCAGCATTTTCAAGCACTTTGTTTCTCTTATAGTTGTAACAGTTTGGATCGCTTCATCCAGTAACGTTTTAATAGAAGGTACTTTGCCACTCACCCCGAACCCTCGATTTACCGAAAAATGTTTCAGAGCCGTTAGTGGATTCCGATGAACGCTAAACTACTTCATGAAACGCAATGGCGCCCTGGAAAACGTGAATTTACCTTTCCGTTTGTTATTTTTCAAAACTCCGTAAGTTTCAAGGCTACTTTTCATTTAAACATCGACAAGATTTTCCTAGCTGCTACAAACGCTGTTACGGATTAACGCGCTCATGCAGCGCTTCATACATCGTTTAAACGCACAGCATCCGAAATAGTTGTATAGACTCGTTAGGTTTAGAGAAGCATCGCATAGTACCAAGCTCGACAGTGTGCCTGCAACTGTGCCATAACCAAAGTATTGGTCTGATTTTTGCAACCCCGAGATCACAGGTGGTGATAAGAAATGGCGCGGATCTAGATTCTTGAATATTTGTCCATTCAAGAAAGCAAGCCAAAGCGTAACGTTAAGAGCTATTCGACCCTTCAACACATTTAACTTCTAGCACAATTTCGCTAATTATCAGACGATTACATCAGAATCATGTGACTGATAACACTTTTTGCTTCTCAACACTGCTGACACAGCTTTTGTTTGTTAGTTAACGTTCAGAAGAAAGTGTGACAAGATTGATGCCGCTTAATTTTTAACCTTAGTGATGAGATGCGAACAGTTTATTAGTGAAACTATTGAACTTTGACATCTCTTGCCTTCACAGTTTCTTTTATTGTAAACAACAGCTTAGCCGAGCAATAGTTCTTCCTGGTAAAAGATGAATTTTGAGTGACTGGCATTAACCTGTGCAACTTTCAGTGACGCTCAATGCAAAGCAGGTCATATGAAAAGGTAATTTAAATTTGATTACATTCAACTTTGCCAATTGGTTGTGAATTACATTAGTGACATATTACGGGCTGTTTCATTGCTGGTGTTTCATTTGGTTGGTTGGTGATGCCACAGGAAACATCATGTATATAAAGCAAGTTCCTTTAACTCACAACAATCTGGTCCGTTGTCCAAGTGTCAAGATTGACTGATTTCACTTTGGATATGTGGACACCCAAGCTTCTGTGAATTCCTGAACAACGAATACAGAGCAAGACTCCAAGATTCCAGGATACCCATCGCGGTCCTGAAAAAAAAAACAGTCAAGAAGTTTATACTAAATTTTGACAATACTTTACAATGTTAAAAAACATAACCCATCATAAAATCTATAGTAACGTGAACAGCTTGATGTTGTACTAAACAGCATGCAAAAAAATGCAAGAAACATGGACACAAATTATTAAGAAATGTCATAACGAAGAAGTGCACTAAAAACCTTACCAAAAAATTATACTCCATGAAGAAAAAATCTCTAAAAGTTAAACCTTCTTGGTAAGTCAGTTTCAGTGTTTAAAACACTAAAAATTGACAAATGCTTGAAGTACGTACTTTATACAGAAAAAAATGTGACCCATTTTATGCAGAAAAACTGCATTATATTTCTGGGACATCTAAATGAAGAACAAAAACTTTTGCTTACAAATGGTAGTTAACAACCACCTTGCAGCAAATAGTAATAATAAAAACAACAAAACATGATCATAAAAAATTGAAATGCTTAATGACTAGTCCATGTTCATTCCTAAAGCAGCCGCAGATTTTACTAAAGCATGTTAATGTTTTGTAGGATGTAATGGTGTCAATAAGGCTTAGCAGATCATTCAAAGCCTTAAAGGATTAAACTGATATGGTCATTGAACTGCTATTAGGGACTTTTTCAACTTTCTTTGATAATTGAGATGTTAAGACTAAACCCTTACCTTCGGCAGCTTGAAAAATTTCAGCACCCAACACAGAAGAATATTGCATAGCAAGATGTGCACCTATTCTTTTATAACAAAATAGCCCATGATATAAAACAATACAATTAGAAAATTACAAATTAACCAGGTATACTGATTTGAAAATCAAATGCAACTTTTCTACTGCTAAATAATTTACTGAGCAGAATTATATGCAATTGAACTCAAGGTAGTGTGCTAGTTTCTACTGACTGCATGCCTTAAACAAAACAAGTATGTAACAATGCTACACATACTGAACTAGACAACAACCAGAAAACTGTGCCTGTGAAATTTTAATTTCAACACTGGCAAAAGTTAACAGTACATAAAATCTGGAATTCTTCCCAGTTTCAAGAAGACCTGTATTTTTCGGTCATTTTTCAGTCACTGACTGAACTTTCACAAATAACCAAAATATATTGAGTCAATATAGTCAAAAATATCTGAAAATGGAAGATGACAGAAAGTTCTTGAACTATTTTGGACAAATGACTGAAATATCTCACTAAACTAAACAACAGAACACCATATATGAATGTATATTTTATCTTTAATTCAAGTTTACTCACTTGGTCTTGGTCTAAAAAAGTTAATTCTACAACAGTGACATGCACCTCATGTGTAATTACATGTGCGCTAATGATCATGATTAATGACCATTAACCCTCTAGCCCAGACAGCAAGTCAATTTACCCTAATTTTCAACAGGAAGTCAATTCATCCTGAAAAAACTGGTTGAACGTGACTGGTCAGAGAGAATGCCGCCAGCAAATTGACTGACAGAATCTTGAGTCTTTTGATCCTTTGATCGTGTTTCTAGGATTTCTTATCGGTTATTTTGTTTATTTCAAATCATAACTTTTAACCTGAAACTCTATCAGATCATCTAGTCTCAAAAGACCAAGATTTTAGCCTATTTCCAAAGAAACTTCAGCGAAATACAACCATTTAGCGGTTTGGTCCCAGGACCAGATGAAGTGGGCTGAAGTGGCCTAAAAGCTAAAGCTACTCCACTTATGACGTCACTCACAAAAAATCTAAAACGTAAAACCAAAAAATTTTTTTTCATTGCAAACTACAAGACTTGCCGAGTCTTTTGAGCGTTTGGAACAGTTCTCTAGCACTTATGGTGCCGGAGTTATGCCCACGCAAAGCCACGTGCGAACAGGCTGTTTTCGCACGTACTGCTTGATTTAGACCGCACTGAAGTGTTAACAAAACATTTACCTTTTGATAAACAATCTGCGCAAAACTTGTTTTCTTCTTTGGCAAGCAGCTTGGCAAGAATTAACTTGTATTTTTCGTTTTGTCTCTGCTGCTTCTCTCTCTCACCACGAGTTGTCATACTGTAGCCAATGTTTAATTGGTATGTTAAGAACAACAGCACATACAACAGTTTGTTTCCTATTCATGAAAGTAAATTTAATACCACTGATGTTACAAAATGAAAGACATTCTTCAGGAAGAAGTGGGTAATTAACATGGAGGTAGCTTATCAAGAGACCTTTGAAGTATTGTCTAACAACCTTATACATCATCACCACTACATGTTGAACTGTCTACTCATCACTTTGGATGAGTATGAAAACTTAGTGAATAACACAATTCACATTGCAAGAATATCTAAGAAAAAATTAGCAAGTTTCAAGTTTTTCATGAAACAATTCCCGATACTCTAAAATCATTCATATCAATAGATTGCTTGCAATAGGAATATTGACATAGGCTAGATGACAGTATAAACACATGACACTGTCATTTAGAGAGACATGCTCAATCTCTAATTAACATTTGCAACAACTGCATATACATTTTTCACAACTTCACTAATAAAGGTAGGTCAACCAACCATTCCATTCCTTCTTTTTAACCAAAATAAAAAATTAGCTGGCTTCAAACAAATCATTTCAACTACATCAGTTTAAGTTTTAATAGGTACAAAAAGTACATTACTGTTAATATAATTCATATTGGCAATACTACTAATACTGATTATTCACTGACATATTCTGCTCATGTTGTTGTGGCTAATGTCGCCAACAGTTCATCAATTATAACTGCATTGTATGAAACATTTTCCTGTTCTTATTTTATGAATTATTAACCATTGTTTTGTTATTTCAACTTCTGTTCTGAGTTTTAAAGTTACCCTTCTGATCAAGGTGATCCTACTTGACAGTAACTCTAAATAAATGCAGTTTTTTGTAAATGGAAGCAGATAGGAGCACCACATCTTTTCATGAGCTTCCTTGCCTTCTGTTTCCAGTAAATGTCCCACATTCCCAACAAAACAACCATCCTCTTCTTGAACTACTGTAGTAGGATAGTTCTTTTGAAAGAATTCCTTGATATCTTTCAGAAATGGCATTCTACACCTAAAACTGATGTATCCAGGTCATAGTTAACACAAACACAAGCAGACCTTGTGTCATTTTGCTTGATTTTAACCAGTCTAAAAACTGTGGAAAAAGCATGCACAAAACTTTTACAAACATCATGCTGTCATGCCTCAGAAAAAATGTTATGCATTTCAAAAATCCCTTATTTTCACCAATTGTATTATCACAGTACAACTAAATCATATTTTACCTTCAGGTTACCGAAACTGTAGCGGTAGGATGATAAAACCATAAAAGAACCTAAATGTTAGGAAAAATTTCAGTTCACCTTCGGAAAGGTAAGAAGTTTTATTATACTTGCTTGTTCTCTTTCTGGAGTTTCATGAGTGACTTGTGTGTGCACATCTTTGCTTAGTTCGTGTTGTAGTCAAACAACTACTTTGGCAGTGAATACAGCATTGGTGGCAGGGCCACAACACATGGAGCTTTCTCTTGCACAGATCCATTAACAAGCGTGACAGTGGACCAGTTGCAAGTGCTAATTGTCATATATACAGTATGACCCAACCGAGAATCAAGACCAGCCTACCAGCTTAAATGGTGACAAGTGCTCTACTGCCACTTAGCAAATGCTTTGCCTGTCAGTGCACCTTTAGTCATGCCAAAAATTGAAGCACATCATCATACACAATATATGTTTACAGATCACTGAAGTACAATTTGGAAATCTTTTCCTGGAGAAGTTTAGGCAATTCCACTTTAGTGCTTATAAGGGTTGAGGGACTTACTCAGGTGTGAAAGTAATGTTGCAAAGCAATTCAGGCCCAACAGCTGTTTACAAAAAAACATATAGATTTGCCACACCATGCCATCTAAAACATATATAACAGGGGTGGACAAACTGCGCCTTGCGAGCCACATGCAGCTCTTTGAACCCTTGCATGCGGCTCTTTGAGCTTTCCGAAAATTATATACAGTATCTGTTTGTTATTTTTTATTTCTATTGCCAAGTGTAGAAACATTGTGAAGTGGTAGCTAGCATGCCATATAGTACTACTTGTGCAAGTTGTTCTAAAAATAATAATGTTGTCCCAGGAGTGTAGATTGCAAATACAATTTTGTTTTTAGATTTTTATGTTGTGGCTCTTGCTACCTTGGGTTCTACAACATGTGGCTCATACATAGAGCAGGTTTGGCCACTCCTGATATATAATAAAAAATGGGTAAATTATTTTGCAACAATCATGCACATACATTGAAAAATCAGGTAGATTCTCCACAAAAGAAGTAACCAAGGCATTGCAGTATTTTTTAATTAACATTAACATTTTTACGACAAAATGACCATTAACTAATGAGGAACTTTCAAGTACTGCTGTGTGAGGGTAAAATTCATAACATGCCACAAGATTATGTGTAACAGTACATTTTCTTTGGTCAATTTTAGGAGAATTTGAATGGTGTGACAGTTTGAAGTAGAAGCTATTCCTGTTTTTTCACATACATTGTTTGGCATAATATGAATATGCATAAGCACAATGATGTAATATATTTTGCACTCCATTAACACAAGTCTCTCCATGTTTACAGCCACATGGTCATCAATCCCTAACATGTGTGCCACAAGTGGCACATGAAATTATTTTTATTCATGCCAAGCTTACCTAAATCAATTAGTTTGATTCACAAGGTTTTATAACTAACACAAAGTCATGACAGTACAAACACACACAGTCTGCATAGTGCAGATTGATAAAAACAGACACAACAGAATGATTAACAGCAAGGTTGGAGATAGAACAAGGTTACAGACACTTTCTTAGCCCTATTGTTTGCTAACCAGTAACACTTGGTGCAACACTACATCCAGAGTAGGACACTGAGTCCAACTCTGGTCAAAGCCAGGTAAAGATAAAAGTATTGTGGTCAGGGTTGGAATCAGGAATCTTTTTGATTTTCAAAAGGCTACAATTTCAGCAAAAAATTATTCTAAAGATAGTGCTTTTATCACCTTAAATAATTATTGACCCTCTGACCATCTTACTCAAAATTTAACTAAATGCTCACTCTGAGCACCGAACATATCTTTGGCTTGTCTTAACCTTACGTACAGCATGATAGATACTTTTATACTGCAGCGATTTGGATGTTGCAGCCACAGTTACCTCTTTTTCACCTACCTACATTAGTATTTTGTTAGTGACCAGTGACGACAAAACCCAGCAGTGAACCTGTTTTTTTCAGTCATAGACCAAAATACTAATGTAAATTAGTTCCATAGAAAAATTAGAAAAAAANTAAGTAGTTTCAGTCAGAATGTCTAAAAATATAGGCTAAAAAACATTGTTAACGGCAAGTTTTAATACAACTGTGAGACAAATGACCAAAATATTTCAGTGACCAAACTTTATCAGCAAAAAATGACCAAAATGTCTCAGCGAAAAAAAATACAGCAGTGAACACTAACTCACTCCATACGTGATCTTCGCATTTTACCCATTATCGCAAGCACTCTCACTGGACATGGACTCAGGCATTAACTGTCAAACCAATGTGTCACATAGGAGCATACTGTTTGTCAGTCAGTTTAGCTGCATCTACATTGTGAATAGAACTGTAGCAGGTGACATGGGAAGTGTAACTCTAGTTTTGTTATGATTTTTTCAAACTCTGCAAAGTTGTTACAAGTCAAATGTAATTGTAATTTGGTCAAAATTGTTTGCAAATTACAATTATTCTTAAATGCAACAACATAAAAATGTGTAATTACTTAAATTTAATTATTATGTAGTTCTGCTTTCAACTAACACTGGCTTACAAAAAAAGCAAAACCTATGTTTATATTGTTCTTATTTTTTCACTTTTAACTCATTTAACACTTTGCAAGGCATACCAGAGGATTTCAGAATGGATTTTATAAATGAATACCAGGCTGTTTTTCAAAGTTGGTGGAGTTATAAATATGTTAATCAAGATTAATTCCTTGCATGATTGAACCTGCAACAGCCATTGAACCTACAACAGGGGTGTCAAACTGGCGGACTAATCTGGCACGTCATGCCCCGTTTAGTGGCCTGCGTCATGCCAGTTTCATGTTTGCATTAGGTATGAAGGAGAACGTTTATTATTATCATAGCCGACATACATTTTTGTGTGTAGTCATAACGTGACACTAGGACTAATAGAACAGGTAACAACTTTTTCATTCAAGACCATGAGTTTGTGTAGATTCCATGAGGATTTGAAGAATTTCTAACACTTTCAAAGAAAGATTTCTGATTTCAAAGATTTGGAAACTGATTTTGTTGTTCACAATAATCCTTTTCCTGTAAATGTTGAAGAGGTGCTACAAAAGTATCAAATGGAACTATGAGTTACATCGTAACAATGTTCTTAGAGCTAAATTTGAAAATGTTGACATCAATACCTTCTATTAAAAGGCAGCCGCTACAAAACTGCCTGTGGATCTTCATATTTGAAACCTTATTCGACTGTCACCTGTAATGTGACAGTAACACATGACAAGAGTGCAGTAGGCTTGGTAGGTACAAAACATAAAAGGTAAACCCTAAACCTAACTCCTATGGAAACTTTTGAAAAAAGTAAAGAAAAACTGGTCCACAAAATTAAGCAATCACACCTACTAAAACGAAAGTTGCCAAGGTTAGCCATGAATACAATCTAAATTTACAAAAGAAAAATGAACCGATATGCAGCCAAGTTATTTTCAATGATATTTTTATACTATTCAACCACTAAGGTGACACCTACATACATTATAAGGCTCAATAAGACAAATGAATCAGTCTAGAAACAATGTAAATTTTGCCCATTACTGGTATTTAAAGCCTACATGTGCATTGTGCAATTGTCACATGTTTGGTAACCATGGTCAAAATTGGTTGTATATACATTTTTCGTTCCTTGAAAGGTAGTAAGGTTATATTTGGCCAAAATTTGTTACATAACAGGAAGAAAGGCCAAATCTTTTTGTAATATATCTTGGCACTGCTTTCACATGCACCATGCAAGTTGAAACATTTGCAAACTAAAAATGAATGTAAACTTAGCAAAGTTTTTGTTAATATAACCTGTGCTTGTTTGCACTTTTAGTTTTGTTTTNGTCTGTTTCATCTTTCAAGCATTTCTCTTTAACATTTTTAGAACNTAGAAGAATTCTATTTTAAGGAAACAAGGAATACTATTAACCCTTTAACAACCGCGCGCAAACATATTGGTGCGCCCTTTTTTGGCCATAAATCACCAGCCACTAGAGCTAGAGAGCTGTTCAAACCCTCTGCGGATTCAGCAAGTCTTCTAGTTGACATCGAAAAAAATAAATTTTTCGTTTTGGGTTTCAAGTTTTCTGGGGTAACGTCACAAGTAGGGGTGTTTTTGTGTTATTTTGGCCATCATTGCTTGGCCCTGTCCCAATGGGCCATTTTTTGGACTCAAAGTTTAGTTGAAAACTAGGTCAAAATTCGCGTCTACAGAGTCCTTGATTGACTTCCTAGCATATCGGGAGCGAAAATTATGGCTCATAAACCAAAAATTGACCAAAATTTTGCTCCCTCAAAACCTACTTTGAGGGGCATTTCTCCCTAGGCAATAACTCGCCATCAGATTGAGCTAGAGAGCTGTTCAAACCCTCTAAAGACTCGTGAAGGCATATAGTTTGCAATGAAAAAAAAAACGTTTCAGTTTAGGATGTCTGGTTTTTGTTTAATGCTTATATGATGATAGGATGTTTATATTATTTTTTGCTGACATCAGCGTTTTGCCTGACCTCCCTTTAAGGCCCGCAGGAGCCATTTAAATGACATAAATTTTTTTTGAGTTTAGCTGTTTTTTGGTTACATTTTAGGACTTCGAAGGGTCTGAATAAGTTTTTAGCTTTTCTCGTTCTAAGATTAGGGCCAAAAAACATTCAAATAAATTACGTAAATCCCCCAAAAGTATTGAGAAAAGCCCCTTACCAATTAGCTGTTTTTTGGCTTAACTTTTGAACCAGAAATGCTAGAAACTCAATCAAGGGCT